>Ga0209208_10010269_pt1 | contig 12178 bp, 7 predicted proteins | sample S1TSphfallax_3_FD_187694 | JGI IMG/M metagenome (GOLD analysis project Ga0209208, IMG submission 187694) | Host-associated microbial communities from peat moss isolated from Minnesota, USA - S1T2_Fd - Sphagnum fallax MG (SPAdes) (version 2) | ecosystem: Host-associated > Plants > Peat moss >...
AAACAAAAGAAGGAAGAAACTTGAAGACAAGTACATGCTTTAAAATTCTTGGATAGAAAGAGGGGGCAGAGAGAGGGGGGCAACTCAACAATTTCACTTCCCAACCAGACATCCATGTGCACTGACCTCCTAATCCAAATTAACACCCAACAGACCATAAATCAGAAGCAATGACCGTGGGCGAAATTCAATGAGTTCACAAATTCTGTTTTCAGTGACAAAAAGAAAGGGCACAAACTCTGCACAATAAACTCGTCTCTCCATAACCCTAAAAATAGCCCTGTAGAAATCCGATGCTCAAAGAAACCTAGAGAAATGATGACTGCCAGAGCAAGGTGTATTCATCGACTGCCTTGCTCTCCATGTGTTTGTAATCTACCGAAACAAGCAGATACTCAACATCGTCATCTACAAGATGCGGTGCAACTGTAACCTGTGAAAAATAGCCCTGTAGAAGCCTAGCCCTGTAGAAGCCGTGTGACAGCCTGCACATCCCGTCTCTCCATAACCCTAAAACCTGGTGTGACTGTCTCATTAGGAAGCCGATAAAGCTTGATGGTCCGGCTCATGGTCATGTGCGAGGAGCAAGCCTTGAAAACCCCACATCGATGAGCTTCTTAGGGTTCAGGGACCTATGCCAATACTAACAACCCCTGCCGTATACGCTCCTTGCCAGATATTCCGCAAGTGCACTCGCCGTGTGACTTCCTTGATCATCACACAAGAAGTTGATCTCCGCAAAACTGCTTGCTGGAGGAATACAATCAGTCATCCTCTGTGTGACCTCCTTGATCATCACACAAGAAGTTGATCTCCGCAAAACTGCTTGCTGGAGGAATACAATCAGTCATCCTCTGTATACAACAACAATTGCTGCAATCATCTGTAGACGCCACAGCAGCAAACGCTAAGTCCTTCGATTGCACTTCACCGTCTGCCTTCGTTTCCATACTCCCCCTTCTCGTTCAGAAACCCGTTGCTTCAACCGGCACCCCCTTCCCCCACCCCCCAAAACGTCCGTCACAGACAGACGGACGGACGGACGGACGGACGTAGTGAATTTATATATAGGATTTGTAATTTGGAGAGATATGCATTAACATATCCCAAATGCAAAGATGTGTATGAAATGAAAAGGATGACAAATATGAATTCATCATCCAAGCTTTAAGTGGATCGACATGTTGATCAATATCTATCCTAGTCTTGATTGAGTCAAGATGAAGGCATATTCTATTAGACACAAAAAGTGGTCAAATGACAAATGCACTTTCATAAAATCATATTTTGGACACATAAATGGAAGAAAGTAGAGTCAAAATATTTCAATTGTTACACCAATTTTGAAGCCATTGAATTAATAGGAAGTTATATACAAAGTTTGCAAAACATTAATATAATTAAAGTACTTAACAAATATATTTGAAAATGGTTGGTGAATATGATGTTCAAACATATTTTTACATTATTTTCTTGAGATGTCAATTATTTTTATATTAGAAGTAGAAAGTAAATAAGTACATTTTATGCACACATTAATCAAGAAAGTAAAATATTTCAATATTTCATCTACTTGAAACCAGTCTTATAGCAAATTGACATTTGTTTGCATTTTGTTTCATTTTTAAAAATCTATTAAATGCACATTTTATATGCTATTGTTCAATATCATTGTTATAAAATCAAAAAACATATTCATATTGATCATTGTAGTAAATAACATTTGGAAATTTAATACATTATTTTTCATTTATGTTGAAGAGGATGATGAAATGTTTATTGAATTGTGCTTTCACCCCTCACAATGATTTGTCAATTCCTTATCAAAAATGCCACATGGAAGCAAAAAATTTCAACCTAATTGCCACATGGAGGATAATCCTATCCAAGGAAACATGAACATATGATGTCTCATAATTGGATAAAATTAATTTGTAATTTTGAAACAATTCATTTGTCCCTAAAATGAAATGTTGGGACAAAATTTGGTTGAAGTCTTATAGTTGTTCCAAATAATCATGTAGGCAATGGCCAAAATGACACGTCTAAATTGATAGGATGGTTTTTTTGACACTTGTCCAAATGGGATCCTTTTTCATTGAATTTTTTAATTAAGATAACATGTTTTTATAATAGTGTAGTAATGTTGATATGAAAGTTGGGCCCAACCTCAAACATGAATTGGATCATGCAACACACGAAGTTAACCCAAAGCAGGAAAAAAAGGTTATGGTTTTTTAAATTTCTTCACATTGTGTTACATGATCCAAGTTTGAACCATGTAAATGAACTTAAAATATTCAATGCTTGAACATTTTGGCTTAAAGATATAATATTCTGAAGCAATTTAACTTATGGTCTAAACATTTAACTGGCCTACATTTAGGAGCTTTCCATAGGATGCATGACTTATGATTATACTTGTGTTCCAATTTAATTGTTTTGGTGTTCCATATATAATTGGCCTAACCCCAAGTCCATTAATATTTTATCTTGGCACCAAAATGTGTTTATTTTAAGTATACTCAAGTTAATATACATTTGACATAATCGCATATTAAATAAATCATCAATCAAGTATGCTTTTACCTTATGCTCAAATAACTTTAAAAGCTTTAGATGTTAGTATGACATGTTTGGTATTCCATCCTACTAAGGGATTTTTGGTTAATTTTGTGATATAACTGAAGTGGTAATCACTCATAAGATGATTTAGGTAGATTTAACTAGATACTACATATGAAAGTAGAAAAAAAATTAAAATTTATTATATTGTTTTACGTGCTCCCAAACTCCTTGATAGACTTAAATGTGAGTTTAAGGTGAAAATAGTGGAAAAGCAAGGAGTTGGGGACACGCTCTCTGGTTCATAGCACTTTGGGGGTAGAGGGGTGTGTTGGAACTCCAGGATGAGACTAGGAAGAATGACAAGCACTTAATCATTCACATGGACCTGCACAAAACCAAATAACAAGTTGGTTAGTGCATAGTTGAAGCACTTTTGGTGTTATGACAAGTTGCGGACAAATTTGGACGCATAAAACTCACCATGGCTCGGACTTGGGGGAAGCCACCACCTCCCCCCTTATAATATACTTTGTGCCTAGCCATGGGACCAACACCCAAATGTCATTTTGTCCCAGGAATCCCAAATGGGAATCCCAAAATTCCCACAACTAGGACTTCCGCGACTTTGGGGGCCCATAACTTTGTGTGTAGACCTCTGATTGAAATGAAGTCCAAAAGAAAGTTGTAGCCCTCGTCGATATCTTTCCAAAGGTATGTCGCACGTCATTTGCACGCAAGATAATCAGGCTGATTCTTGACTTTTAGTGGTCAGGAATCAAATTGCCAATTTGACCCCTGGCCCTTCTTTTGGCCCTAACTTGTGTTTCGGATGTCCAAATGGATTATGCAAGCCCATTTTAGACATTTAAGTTCTAAGATTTTTTCAATGGTATAAAAAACTCTTCTATCCATTGGGTTTTGACCCCTACAATCACTCTATGAAGATTCAGGAGTGCACCAGGAATCCAACTCTCAAAGTGGAAGCTCCCTTGGGAGTGTGAAGGTTCATTCCCTCAAACTTTCCTTCATTCTCGGCTTCCTTCTTGGCCTGCAACCTTGCAAGCCCTTGCCTTGGTTGCGAACCCAAGGCTAGGGTTACAACATTGTTGGTTACCTCTTGAAATTTATCTTGAAAAGTTGATGATTTGGATTTTTTTCTTCAAAATTTAATGAATTTGGTTAAGGTTTTTTATGAAAAATCCTTTGAGTAGGTCAAAATCATATTTTTGAAATGAATTTTTTTCAAATTTTCACCCAACAAAAAACATTGTAAATTGTGCAAACTTGTTATAATTGAACCTCAAAGTGACCCACTTATTATAATGGAAGCAAATTTAACTTTAAATGGTGCATTTGCCCTTTACCTTTCCTTTCATTCCTTGACTAAAAAATCACCTTAGTAGGAAATAGCTTAGAGTGTTTCCATCAATGTTATTTGTAATTTTGTCCATTAGCTAAAGATAATTTATTAAGCAAAATGATGACAAAAACATTTCTATGTTCTTCTCATTGCTACTTAAGGCACTAGAAAAAACGAACACTTGGTACTTTGAGGTGTAAAAACTTAATGTGATTGTACATTAACCTAAAATTGTTTTTTCACATGTACAAACAGTTTTGAAGCTAAAGTTATTGGCAATTGTAACTTTAATAGGAATCTCCAAGGGGTTGGGGTAGGGGCACAAAACAAAATAATGGGATGTTTATGTGAAAAATATGTGAATTAAAATCAACATTTATATGAAAATTGCAATAAATTGACTAGGAACCATACAAATCATGGGCAAACAATAATCATGAAACCAACATTAACAATCTCCTTTGTTTTGGAAACTTGGGATGTTTCAAATAAGGCATCCTAAATAATCTTTAGTTTTCATTATTAGAAAATGTGTGGACAAACCACTACAAGCAACCATTCAATTTGACTTTGGTGGTTTTCACATGACACAAACCATTCATGATTTTGTTGAGTGGGTAAATCCCACTAGAAATTCACCAAAGTGGTCATGCAGTGGGAGACAATGGTGGTTTAGGAATTTTCTAACCAAAATGCTTTTGAACATGGTAGAAAATTTTCCATTCCACATTTTCAAACGATTTGGGTGGTTTTTAGTAGTGGTCATTCTAGGCATTATGCATAGGGTTAACCACCTTACAAGGTAGGTAGGTAGTTGGACCTTGTAAGTTAAATGCCACATTGCTTAACTCTTAGGTGGCCAATTAGTAGTAAAAAACCCCTCTTTTTTTAACAAAATATTTTCAACTAAATGTGATTTACAATTATGTTGCAACTAGATTTTAAAAATTTCAAACTAAATAATGGCAATTACTAATGAAGTCAATTCCTAAACTAAATTGGTATATAGTTGAAAGCAATTTTCAACTAGATGGTGTTTTACCAAATATTCCATTGAATATTCTTGGCATCAACAATGTTTAGAAGTTGAAATGCTTACTAGATTGGTAAATAGTGAAAAACATGTCTTTAATAAAAGGTCATTCTTGGAACTTTTTTAACACTTAATGTTCTCTAGTTAACACATAATCAAGATGTTGACCAATGTCCACCTATTTTGGTGACACCATCAACACATGCATGGATGATAAAATGTAGTAAAGGTTGAATGAAATGTAACTTCATTTGCAACTTTACATCAAATAATTATAATAATAGGCATATTTAATATTGACATCTAATACATGATTATATAATTTCAAAAAAAATATTTCTTTTAGCACTATTATATTTACTCCAATATTCTTATTATATTTTATCTTTATTCAATATATATTATATTATATAATAGTTATAAAAATCAAATAAAAAACATGTTAAATAACACCATAGCTTATATTTACTACAAATAATTAGCATAATTAACTAAACTTAGGTTCTAGGTAAACTATTAGTTAAGGTTTAAGTTTAATTAAGTTAAAATTAGGTTGTAAATTAGTTGCAATTATGGTATTATAGTTTGTAACTAAGGTAAAATAATTGACCACCACACACTCAAGTTATTAAATAATTTTACCTCTTAATACATCCTTCCTTTGTTTTTCAAATTCAAAATGATGTTTTTGAGTTCAAATTGGAATAGCCATGGCCATATGAATTGTTCAAGGGTGTAAACATTGTAAAGAATACAAAGAAAGTTGATGAAAAAAAATGAAGTTGAAATTGAGACAGTTTTTATCAAAATAATAGAAAGTATATTAAGATTTACTTAAATTTGATTTTGAAACCATTGTGTTATTAATTGGGTTTATTATAAACATAATAACAAATTTTGAATGCTTTTAAAATAATAAAAGTAGGTAATAATTATGTTTGAAATTGATTGATCAATATTATGTTCAAACTTATTTTTTCATTTAAAAATTTAATGAAATAAACATATATGAAGTTACAACATAAAGATCATTGTGTATTAAAGGGCACCACCAAAAAGAATCTACTTACTTGAATCAAATATTAGATTACAAAAAATAAGCTTTCAAAGTTACTTACATTTAGAAAAATATATTTAAAACCTACTTTTACACTATGAAATTTTTTAATTAGTGCATGATAATGAAGAAATATATTGTGAGTAATCATTCAACTAAAAAGATTGCATATATAATAATTTTGTGATGGGTTTTGGTTCTACCTTTTGTTAGTTTGACAAGTAGACTACTAAGTACATTTAACACGTTTTCACCCTCAAAATAGATTAAAAATGAAGAAGATATGTGGATTGAAAGTAGGTGAAGTAAGTGTTCAGTCATAGGCTTAATTCGCACATTCCAATTTAGTACATTCATGTTTTTTGTGGTTTTTCTCCATTGGTTTTTTGCATTTGAAGATTAAAAAATTATTGTAAAGCTTAACTTGGTGCACCAATAGTTTTTTAGATTACTTAAATTGAATAAGAAATGAATAAGATATGACATTCTAAAATAATGGGTCATTTTTGGAGTAAACACATTATCTGATTTTGACATGTTTTATGTTTCTTCTATGTTGCATCTTTGCTTTTAGAGCTTAAAGAGATCATGTAGAGCTTACCTTAACATTCCCATAGCTTGTAACATCATTCAAATCAGATAAAAAATGAAAAAGATTTATAAGTTTTAAATTGTAGGTCTATGTGTGTTGTTAGGCTTGTCTTCCCATGGTGGAAACTAAAATATTTATCCCATATTGTTTGGCTCCCATTTTGATAATCCAAACTATCTAAACAAATGCATTGCGAGTATGGAGAACCAAAGTAAATATGAAAATGTAATAGCCATATGGGATGAGCAAATGAAAATGCTCAACCTTACTGGCTATGTTAAATGAAATAGGACTTATTTATATTTTAAGTCAAGGCTTAACCTAATGCTTATGTTTAGCTTTAGCTTACACGCCTAGGTCTAGCTTTGACCTAAACCTAAACAAGGGGGTCTAGTTTTAGACCTAACTTGTCCCTAGGTAATTATGTGGTTGCCTATGATTAGGCACCACGCACATGTATAGGCTTAGGTTATGTCAAGTGGCATTAAATTACCTAGTCGAAGGAAGTTAATAACATCTCATGACTAGGTTGGTAAAATAATTTGTAACTAGAACAATTAGTGATGGTTGTTGATGTGATGTTGACATGTGGTAAACACTTTCAACTAAAATGTCATTGTCGATTTGTACTCGTTAACTTTTTTGGTTTGTAGTCAAAAAAAATATTTTTTAATTGCAAAAAATACTTTGAAACTATTTTTGTCATTTTTAACTATGTTTTATAATCAAGATCTAGTTGAAAACATAGTTGCAAAAAGGGGGGTTTTCTATTAATGAATGTTTAAATGCCACATGTTTGTACTTCAATTTGACATAATCATTGGGTAACATAGAATTGAATATTAGGTAACTATAGGTAGAAATATACCTAGGCTAAGTTCCAATATATGATTTCTTATGTACCTACCTAGGTATATATTCATCTATATTTACATTAAAGTAGGCTAGGCCTATATAATTACATGCAGCTAGCCTAGGTATAGCCTAGCTTATGTGTACTTAGTTTATACATATTTAAGCTATATGTACTTAATCTATATGTACATAACTTCTACATATCTATTCTATATATACCTTACCCTACCTTCTTATACCTTACATATACCACTACACCAAAACTAAACAAATTTTATGACTAGGACAAATATGACTAATACTTAATCATTTTTTAGTAATACATTCACATATGCCACGTTTTTGTACCTAGTCATATTCTTGTAACCATGGATATAATTACATAATTAAAAGTCTTCATAAATAGGGCTTGTGATTAAAAATCTTTTTCATGAACACCATATAATTATTTAATAATATACAATTTGAAACATTAAAAACTTTTGAATTAAAAAGGAAAAAAACTAAAAGGTGTCTATATGTACTTAGTAAGCATAATAGTTTGTAAATGATCAAACGCATAATTTGTGCACAAATAAATAACTAATACCTTATAATTTTTTAAAAAATTTCCTTAGAATCGCTCATTATTTAATATGAATTCTTGTATAGTGGTTAGAAAATTATTTGGGGAGTTTTTTTTCATTTTAAAAAAAAATCCAAAAAATGAAAAAACAAATTGCCAAAGTTTTTGAAACCATAAAATTAAATAAAAAATTGATGCCTAGCATATAATTAAAACATTGAAGTTGGGACTATTGTTCAAAGGTTTATTTAAATGTATATATTCTTTGAAGTTTTTGACATGAAATCTTTAAGATATCATCGTTGTTCAAATGTATCAAATATTGAATATTCAAATGCATTTTCAGTCAAATTACTTGATATTTTGGTTATAGATTTTTATAGATGTGTCGATCTTGGGAAATTATTTTAGAATGGAATTTATTTATCTTCATTTGGACAAAATATGAAAAAATATAATTATGGTCAAAGTTGGGTACTTTTGTGTGGGACAAAGGATGATTTGAAAAAATGTTGTAAATTTATCGCATATCTTTTGTCAACAAGTTGAACTTTGTAAATTGATGAAAAAATATGTCTACACACAATACATGCATCAATTTACAAAGTTCAACTTGTTGACAAAGGACACTAGGGATGAGGCAAAGATGTTAAGGGATGGCGATTTTTTTTTTGGGGCAACCACAGATGTGGGGGACAATGTCAGAAAATATGTTGAAGAGACACCAACTAGTGTGAAGGAGACACTAAAGGATGTCAAGCAATGTAGGGAAAACTATAAGGGGACATTGGGCAATGTTGTGAAAACTCCAAGAGACATTGGTTTTTTTTAAAGGAATAGGGAATGTTAGGGCTTATTCAAGGTTTGGGTTTTAAAAAAGGAAAAGGATTCAAGGACTTTTGTAAGGCTACTTTTTGCAAATAACATTTACTTGAAACAAATTTAAGTGAGAAAAATTGAATAGTCCAATTTAAGATAATTCATATGACAATGGTGATTTTTCATATGCATACGTAATTGTGTATCAATATTTTGGTTTATAGCCAAAAATGCAAAAAATCCCAAAATGAATTTCAGTGGACAACCAAACATGTCTTTTGGCAAGAACATTTCCTACACATGTGACCTACACCTAAAGCTAGACATTTTGAACCCATTGAACATAATTTGTTTGCCAAATGGTTTTTAAAATGAGTCATTTGTGTTATAACCCTTTCTTTCAAAATTTCAAGATTATGAAATTTTTGTATGATTTGGTTTTTAATCAACTTCACCCAATGAACATGTACTTTCATAAAAAGAAACATGGTTTTGTTGTACAAAGAGTTTGAAATTAATTGTACGACTTTATACATTCCTTGTGATTACTTTTTTTAAAATGCAGTTTAGACATTTGATAAAGTTAGTTTAAAGGGCTCAAAATGACATTTACATAGTATTCAAATTATTTAAAAATATTTTGATTAGTTCAATAAGACATCATTTTATTTATTGACATACAATAATGCATTACATTTATAATAATGTAAAATAAACAAAAACCCAAAGGTGTCCTTTGAAATGCTTTGAAAATAAGTCATACTTTTTTGATACCCCCAATTGTGAATACACCCATCAAGAAAACACCAAGAAACAATGAGATAATAAGAAAATGAGAAATTGTTTTCAAGCAATGTCAAAAAAACATTAAAAGATGTTAGGCAATGCCAAGAAAATGCCAAGGGATGGCTGTAAAAAGTAATTTCATTTGAACCAAAAATAGTAATTTAGGTAAAAATGTTTTCAAAATTTACCATTTACTAGGGATGTCCAAGAGGACATCCCTCTTGGCAACCCTCATACAAACATATCGTTAAGGAATCCAAGCAATGCATGGGGCTATCGTTTCATTGAATGCCAGATTACGTAGAATAAGTCTTCAACAGTGATAGTTAGGACACCAGCAATCTTGTACTTTACAATGGCATTCAAAATTGTACTCAAGTGTGCCATTCAAGTACTCTCCAATGACTCTTAGAGCACTCCACCTAAGGAAGTAAGAACTCATGTACCCTGTTATTTGGAGGAAACCTCTACCGGTCAAATGGTGTGCACATGTTTTTTGCAGTTAAGTATGCCTTGCGAATGTTGCATTAAATAGATTATTTTTTTCCAATTGGCCAATCGTAATTATTGGCACTCAATTTGGTCATAAGTTTTAATGGTCTCTTACTTTTTGAGTTTTTTTCCTCGGATAAGGTGGGGAGCGGACATTTTTTATCACTGTATCTGTGAAGGGGAGATATAGCTGGAGATATTTGGTGTATGCACAAATATAGCAGAAGCTTATATTGGAAATTAAACTACTTCACAGAAAGAGACCCTTGATTACCAAAAATAGCTGAGGTGTGGGAGCACCAGGGTTACTTCCGATGACCAGCAGGCCATAATTATTGAACGTAACCAGCATCCTTTGCATCCATAAAATATACTGAACAACTGGATGTAGATCAATTTTCATCCATACACAGAATGAATTTGGATCATTTCCCATTCACACATAGAATAAATGATATAACAAGGGAGTGGAAGTCCAATCAGGAAGTGACACACCATCCAGTCAGCCTCTAATTGACCACCTATGTCTAGCCCAAACCAATGTGGTTAAATTTCCATGTATCTACTTTGTAAAGGGGGGTGAGCCAAAGGGAAGCCTATTTAGGCCTCTAAGTTGGGGAGTACCCATGTTCCAAAAATATTGGTGATGGACCAATCAAATGACTCCTTTCTGAAAAATAAAATAAAAATGAAAGCATGAGTAAGTACCCCAAACTTTTAATATACACCCATAGTTTATGCCCTTGTAGTAGGCTAGGCCAAAACTTGCAAAAACATGCTTGCAACCAATGAGGTGAGGCAGCATGCACCCACAAGGCCTAGGATTTTTTTTATTTTGGGGTAGGGTGTGGGTGTTGGATTTTCTTGTTCCCAATGTGTTCCCAAAGCTGTTCCCAATAACTCCACATTGTACACCATATCCTTTGCCCAAAGTTCTACTCTTGTAACCTACATAACTAGCCCCAAAGGATGAGATTGCACCATATACATTTTGGGACAATCCATTTCATTTTTTTTTTCTGATTGGCCCATCACAAAAGGAAAAAATCAAATCAAATCAAAAGTAATTAAAATGAATAAAATAATTGGTGTCTATCTGCAAATTTTTGATTTGGTAATTCATGATTGGCTAGAGCCCTCTCTAGTCCCTTGAGAGCCCCTAGCTAAAAATATTTTTCACATCTAAGTTTAGTTATTTACATTTTTTGCAACCTTGCCCCATAAAATTGAAACTGACATTATGAATGGATGGAAGATTATAACTAACAAACCACTTGGACCAATGATTATGATTGGCCAACCAAAAACACGAAGCAAGAATCATATCATATTAATAATTACATTCTTCTTTCACAGGTGCACAACTTTACTACTTCAACAAATTGTGCCAAAATTCTAGGCCAAAACCATTTTGTTAGGGCAACATAAAATGTCAAGTTTTTGAGCAACAAACTGGCTGCTGTAGAAGGTGATCACAAGTTTGCATATATGGGTAGGCATCGTTGTTGTGTTAGGTCATAGTACATAAATAATTGGTGTTTGTCCACAAATTTTTGATTTTAGTAATTTGTGATTGGTTAAACCCCCCTCCCCCCCCGGTCCCTTGAAAACCCCTAGCCAAAGCAAGTGGTGGTGAAACCGCGAGTGGAAAAGAGTGAAATGGTGTTCATGTTTCAAGTGATGTCACAAAACTTTCCCATTCTATGCATTTAAGGTGGTGAATTCAATCCCTTGTTGAAGGTGGTTTGGCTACACACTCACCCATTCATCAATGGTGAGTTTGCTTTCACCTAATCACCCGTCAATGATGGGGAGTCCACACAGACCTCGACTCACCCATTTGCTTAGCCACATTTTGTTAGGATTTTCTTTTTTGCTTCTAGATTGCAACCACATAGTGTTAGGGTTTTTTCTTTTTTTGGTGCTAATAATACCTCTGTCAATCCTTTCTCCTATCATTTTGCTTGCAAAATGGGTTTAGTAAGTAGTAGTTATATAAGTATATGGGAAGGACTCACTCCCCCATGCCTCCCCTAATTTGAGGGTAGGAA
>Ga0209208_10010270_pt1 | contig 12177 bp, 11 predicted proteins | sample S1TSphfallax_3_FD_187694 | JGI IMG/M metagenome (GOLD analysis project Ga0209208, IMG submission 187694) | Host-associated microbial communities from peat moss isolated from Minnesota, USA - S1T2_Fd - Sphagnum fallax MG (SPAdes) (version 2) | ecosystem: Host-associated > Plants > Peat moss >...
TTTTCAAAATTTGGTCTTTGCATTTGAAAGGACCTCCCTGGCAGAATTTTTCTTTCACTTTAGATTTGAGGGACATTAGACAACAGTGGAAGATACCTTGACCTTACAAAAGTGGAAGATCCCAAGTGCAGGTATCTTCCACTTTTGGGGTCTTCCATGTTTGTAAGGTCGCTCAATTTTGAAGAACTCTTTAAGTAGTTCAAGAAATAGCTAGCTATTCCTAGATTCTAGGGCCAAACCCTAAGGTTTTTTTTTAATTGTCGAATTTTGGCTATTGAAATATTAACAAATACCTTAAGATGTACTCTGCAAAACACTAACAATTCTACCTTTACAAATCAACACCTGCCAGGCCCACTTGTAGCTTCAATCCATCTCTGCCAAACCAAACTCATTTAGAACAACTTAAAATTTTGTCACCGCATTCGCATGGGTTTTGTTGGGCTGCCACCAAAAGTACGTGTCAATCAAAACTTATGTCATTTGGGAAAACCTCCGTTTCAGCTAGCATCAAAATTATGGCTGTTTCATATGCTCTTTCTTTTTAAGTGCTCCATGCTTTACATTCATTTCTGGAAACCATTTTGCTGTGGATTGTTACAGCTCTCATGGTATTATTAATCGTATTAGTCTCTATACCATACATGGGAGGACACAAGTGCCGATCCAGATCTCCACAATTGTCCATGGACTACTACAGCGAGGTGGGGTTTGTAACTTGGTGAGACCTTCTCCCAGCGCCAAACTCAGCGACAATTCAGTAGTGAAGGAGTGGAATTCACTAAATCAAGCAACCTGAAGCTCGCCAATCAGCTCTCCATCTCAGCGCAACACCCAAGGCTGGACTGATGGAAATGGAGTGGAGAATTGGAAGATGGTGGCTCAGCTTTGCAACATTGCCTTTGCGGCCCAAGATCACAGTGAGATACACGGCATCATTGGTGTACAAAGAGATAACTGGAACAAGCTCTGCCACATGACCACCATCGCAGCAACCATGCTGGCAGCCATGAACAATGGGGTTGAGACTAGTACCAGTGCCTACTTCGGCATGTCCATGGCAGCCTTCATTCTCAATGGTGGTGCCACAGGATTTATGTACTTGGCCAGCAAGTTCCAACCCTCACAGCTCGCTGAAGAGCAATGTACACTATCTCGCTTCTACAAGATACTGGCTAGGGACATCAAGACCACTTTGCTGATTTTATCTTCAAGAATATTTTACTTGTCAACATGAAATTTTTTTAATTAATTAATCCTTCAACAGACATTTACTTTGTATCCTGGCAAATCAGTTGAACACATTACACCAAAATAATGTAATTGAAGAACATTAAAGAACAAATGCAAGCCAAGTCAGTATCAGCTATTCAAGCAAGTTATACCTAAGTTTCAAACACCCCAGCAATCAGGATGAAAGATCCACCCAGGCAAATATAAACCGATTGACAATGGGGCATATAAATTGGATGGTGCCAATACCCTCAGTTATGGCCCTAGAGGTCAGCTCTAGACTTTGACCAGCACATGGTGATACATAGTACATCACACAAAACAGAAAACTTTCCTGGCAAATAGTATTAGGAGGACCTGACATCTTTTGACTTCAAAAGGAACTTGCATGGCAGAGAAAAGGCTTACATTGGAATGTAAAAAGGCTTACATTGGAATGTGTACATCATGTTTGAGAAACCAGATAAACATCAATTAAAAACATCAGTCTTCTCCAAATAGAAACTAGTATATAGTGGAAAAAGTCCAAATCGTGGAGACTTGAAAAATACTTGCAGGGGTCCAACAAACTTAACTGTCTTCCTGGAGACTTCAACTTCAACATGTACATCAGGACTGCCAGAAACACCAGAAAAGGCTCAGAGAGATGCACAATAATTCACACAAGATCCTATTTCAAATTGGGAGAAAATCTGGAAGTGCAAAGATCACAGATCACCTAACAACAGCAATTCAACAGACAGAAATTGCTAATGCTGCATAAACCTAGCAATTCCATGGAGAAGGAAACTGAACATGAGAGGCAGTAGCTGGGATATTGGAGCATGGAACTAACCTTGTTTGCAATGTTGCTGGAGAGCCAGTCAAGACCTTCATACAAGCCCTCACCTGAGGTAGCACATGTACTCTGTATGTACCTGTTTTACATTTCAAATGAATTGCATGATTGAGATACAGCTTTCTCAATTAAGCTAACCCCACAGTCAGAAATTTTTCAGATGAGATGAGATGCTTTCAGCTTGAGCAATCAACATCAATATGCTACATGTGACCACAAAAATTCAGTGCTATGAGAAAAGAATAAAAGGAGCTATTTTAAAGACTAGAAGCATTACTAACATGCCAAGGATTTTAGGAGTTAAATGATTTGACAGAAGGAAATTTACCAGTGACGTTGGCGCAATGAGTGCAACCCAAGCTTGTCAGTGATCTCTGCAGCATTCATAGCATTTGGCAGATCCTGTTTGTTGGCGAAAACAAGGAGAACAGCATCACGCAATTCATCCTACAAACAAGAGACACTGGTTGTAAGCCATCAACAATTTGGAAAACATTGTTCCAGCAAGGTTATACCAATCCTATGAGGCATAGAAATTCAGTTCCATTGGTTATGCAATAACAAACGTTGTCACCTCGGGCTAGAAATCCAATGTCAGCATAGATTTACCTCACCCAACATACGATGGAGCTCATCTCTTGCCTCCACAACACGATCTCTATCATTGCTATCCACCACAAAAATAAGACCCTGAGTGTTCTGGAAATAGTGTCTCCACAGTGGCCGAATCTGTAACAAGCCATTTCAACAGCAAGCTTAGCACCCTCTTCATTAAAAAAACCCTAATTCAGAGCTGCTGTCTGTAACACATCCATAGTGGCACATCTAATAGTCACCAATGCACATCAAGAACTGGATCAGACATTTTGCAACAACAACTTGCTTCTAGGAAATAATGATGTTCAATATAGCCTCAATGTAACTCAATGCTGACATCCATATCTATGATATTGGAGGCAAAACTCTACAAGAACACTTTGGATGTAACAGTTCTGACAAGAACAGAACAGGCACAACAAGAATCAGTGAAGTCATAACCTTCTGAGTGCCACTCACAAAGTATCATACAATCACCTTCATGCTGTGCCTAGCTCACATTACTCCCTGGTGACTTTTATCACTTCTCAAAAGTGGGTATAGTTAAATGTATGATAATCTATTAAGAATTTTGGGTGAAAAACTACACATCATCTGGCTCCTGAGCTTCAGACACTATTCTGAAAGTGACATAAAGACTTACTCATGATGTCAACTAGCACCAAGGAAGCATGACTGACATAATTGCTTACATCCACGAGCAGGAAATGTCCACCACAGATCAAGACAGAAGCATGGTGGTAATTATAATGAAAGGAGAGTCAAGATACCTTGTCCTGACCTCCCACATCCCAGACTGTGAAGCTGATGTTCTTGTATTCAACTGTCTCAACATTGAAACCTGTGAAACTCCCACAATAACTGTGTCAAGGCCACATTTTGGGAATTCGCACTGGACAATGAGGGACAGTCAAAACAACCCCAACAAATGCAGCAATGCTTGTGCTACCTGTGCCGTGCTTGTGCTGTGGAAAGGTAGGCAAGAATCATAGAGGCTAGTTAACCTTGTTCAACTGGAATGCTCATCATTGATCCACGAGGTTAGTCCAATGACATAGTGAAAAAATGCAACGCTAATAGTAATGGCTCACTGTAGGGGATGTTTGCCAACAGTAGCCACAATGTTCATGATGGATTTTTTGTTATCAAGGAGACGGAATGACTGATAGACTTGTGAGAAACCATAGCGCCAACAAACCATGGAGCATTCTGCACAAGAATCGGCGGATCTGTTCAAAAGTTCAGGGCATATCCGGAGAGGAGAAGGCATCTACAATACACAGTTCAGGGGTTCACTAGGACACTGAAATGTCATAGTGCTTTCGGTCATTCGATGGTTACGCCGAATGACCAAGCCAGGTTGAACCCAGACACGATGGGGTATGCAGACTTTTCAAACGAACCGAAAAATAAAAAGATCACCAGCCACATGTCTTCAACGCTGTCCAAGGAGACCACCAGATTCACATAGCTGTTTCAGCACCAGTGCGCTCCTTGAGCTTCAAAACAATTTTCCTTAACATCTTGGTAACAGGACAGGAAGACAACACCAGTTTTCAAGGAGCACGATCAAATCACTGCCATTCTAAAACGATGTACGAGAGTGGCATAGATAAAGTGAAAAGAACCCTCAGAGGTGCATCAACAAGTGGCGATCAAAACGGTGGAAACAAGCGGAACAACACGCAATGCAGTTCCGAAACCATCTCCAGAAGACGAAGGGAGGAGCACAGAAATGGAAAAACTCACCGATGGTGGGGATTGTAGTCACAATCTCTCCCAGCTTCAACTTGTAAAGGATCGTCGTTTTACCAGCGGCATCGAGACCGACCATGAGGATGCGCATCTCCTTCTTGGCAAACAGGCGGGAAAGAAGCTTGGTGAAAGTGAGCCCCATCTTGGTACCCCCTTTACGATCCTTTCTGTGTGTGGGCTCCCAGGTCCGAACTTCAAAAGAGACCACACAAAAGCACTAAAACACACAGACAACTAACCAGACAAAGAAACAACAGATCTGAAAACGGCCACACCAGAGGTTTCAAATAGACACAATAATATTTTAGTCAAAACTACAGATCGCCAAAAAAAATGAGACCAAACAAATCGATTTCGAACCAGTTTCTCGAAAATGGAAGAAAATGTGGGATGTACGGAGAAACGGATGATTGAAGCTCGCGCAAAAAATCGAGGAAACGTAAGAAATAACGGAGATTGCAAGCAGAAACGCAAAGAGTTGCCCAAACGGAGAGAGAGGAAAGACGAGGGCTCGGTCATAAGGTGCACGGTTCCAGAGATTCGACAGCCGTCGAGATTTCAATCGGACGGGTCATCTGCTTCGATGGGCACCGCGGTCTTAGGGAGGGCTCATAATGCAAACCAAGCAGCTGCTTACCGATGAGAGCACGGCCACGCCTCGTTGTTTACACGCCGTCGATCTAAAGGATCCAATGGCTGTAATTGGGACTATTTCGAGGCACGTCGATGAATGTGTGTTGCTTAGGTATCTCAGTTGTCTTAAGAAGGGTGGTTTTCACACCGGGTGTCCGACAACCGTCCGCTGTGGTTCTTGGCCGTTCCAGCCGCCCAACTGATGTCGGAAACCAACTGGTGGGGGCCACGAGCAACCCCCCTTGATATTATGGCTGCCATGTGAAAGCAGTTTAAAGTAATCCAATTTGGACTGCATGAATTTTGGAAGGATGGAATAAATTTTGAATGCGTAACTTCATAGATGACCTAAAGCTCTAGGTGATATTTCAATGGATGAAATCTGTTTCATTTGCACACATCATGAAGTTTCATCCAATTTTTTCATCCATTCTTTAAAAGACATTTTCATCTTGTTTGTTCATTTCGCATCCATGAGAAATTCATCTCATTGCATTTGGACATAATTCATCCAATTTATGGGGGTAAGATTTATCCATCTAATGAAATTCCATCCATGGACATGGATTGTTTGGGGTCATGTTTTCTCCCATCAAAATTCCTTTTGTACTAGTGGGTACCCGTGACCTTCGAACACTGTGAGGTGCAAACGCAACGTGCCAACCCTTTCCCTTCTTGAGCTACAGAGAGAAAGGAGAGAAACGACCAAGCTCGGGTACCCGGGCCGGTGTCGGTGACAGACCCGGAAACACACGGGCTCTGTTCCGGTTCACTCGTGGCAAAGAGCTTGGTTTATGGCTCTGAGACTCGGGTCTTCGTGGGGAGACCAGGCTTCGTCACCGACCCGGTTTAATATTTACTCCCGCGGTTCCACACACCTGGGCGCCGCCCGGCTCGGGCCAAGTTTTTTTTTATCGTTTGGGTCTTTGAAGCTTGGGCGTTGGGACTTGGGACTTGGGACTTGGATTGGTCGAGACTCAGGACTCGGGACTCGATAAGTAAAGAAGTAAAAGTGTGTGATTAAGGTTCTAAATAGTTTTTGGGCCCTCGGGACTGGGGGGACAGTTTTAAAAGGGTTTTAAGACCTCGACAGACACTACGCCGGCCTAGTCGGCCTGTACCCGAGCTTCGTCACGAACGTAGTGAACTAACCTACCTACCTTCCATTCGTACTTATCGGACCGCCACCGGTTCTGCCAAAAAAAATGCAGCACCCCGGTTCTGTCAGTGAATTAAAATGTAGAATTGTCGTGTCAGACAGACACACGCACGCACGCACGCACGCACAAACTACATGAATTTATATATAAGATGTAGATATGGGTTAATGGATTCCACTGAGTCAAATGATTTATCCTATCCTTGCACTTCCATAGTATTTCCAATGGGCTCAAATTCCACTTGAATAAAAAACTCAAAACCTTTTTCAAATTGCTCTCAAATTGCCAAGTTCCCAAAACCCTAAACCCTAGAGGCTAGGGTTTGCAACGCTTCATCTCAAGCTTTGTGCCTTGTAGGGCGTCCTGCAACTACACCAGAAAAAAGCGCCAAGGTTTTGCTGATTGCTGTGGAATCTGTGAGAACACTCCCAGTTCCTATTTCTGGCGTAGAACGAGGAGTTTTAGCGAAAGGATTCACGTGGTGCCCGTTCTTCTGGTGGATTGCTCGCTCCAGTAAAGTGTTAGTGGGGACTTTTGACAAAGAACATACAAGCAGATCGTGTCTGCTTCTGCAGCAGCACCACCAGATCTAAGCGTGAAAACCCCGTCCTCCATTTTTTTGAGTTCTCTTCAGAATGCTCTAAACTCGAAACTTTTGACTCTAAACTCGAAACCCTAAACCTAGTCAAGCACGGCGGCAAATGAGCTGAGTTTTCGCGTGTGCAGTTTGCGAGTGTGAGTGATGGATTACTCCTTGGGAGCTGTGAAAGTGCTGATCGCGCAGCTGCAAGCGGCGCAGGAGGTGCCCCGAACTGGTGGGGTCACAATGTCGCTGGGTTCCCTTCTCTTTCAGCGTGCCTGGCTTCAGGTGCGGATCTTTTTCTTTCTTTTTGGAGTTTATTGACGACAATTGATACTAAAATGTGTGCATTCTTGCCATGAAGGAAGTTAGCTCCTCTCCACGCTCTCGGGTAACTGAAATCCACATCCATGATTTGGTCCCCAATTGAAATTTGGAGGTTCTTCTTACACGGAGTAGTAATGTTTCAGACAATTGGCTCAGGGAATCATTGTTGAAAGCCCAGACCAAGAGAGCTTGTGGCTGGATGATGGGAGCGGTGTGCTAAAGCTTGTTTTTGTAAAAGACTTGAAAATGCCATCATGGAAGCCTGGTGAGTAGTGCATTGCTCAAACCCTAAACCCTAAACCTTACTTTTCGTGCATGTCTTGCACTGTTTGGGTTTGAACATGACAGTCTTTGGACATCTCTGGGTATGTATGTGGGAAGACTTTGAAGTTGAGCTGGCTTTGGTTTTTACCATTGAAGAGACAAGAATGCATGTTGCTGACTATCCAAGGACTGTACAGGAATGTATGTGCTGGTAATTGGAGCATACTTATTTGCCAGCACTGGTGTTCCATTTCTCAAGGTAATTTGCAATCTGCACTGAAATGAATGTCACAAGGTCTCTCACTGGTGTGTAGTTGCATGACCCTGGTTGGACACTTGCAGTCTTTGTAAAGAGCTCTGTTCTCAAGGATCACAAGTGAATTGCATTTCTCAGAGAACAAATAGTTTCATCTAGTCTATTCAGGTATGTAAGGGTGTTTATGAGATCTGAATGCCTTCCATCTACTGACTGGGCATTGGACTTTCAATATGTCAAAGAGCTCAAAGACAATACCAGGTTTTTGCCAACAGTTTTCAAAAGTGTAATTTGAAGCTCCTGAATACCATTTGCAATATACAGAATGATCCAGATCAGTTGTGCAGTTGCCAGATTTCTGAGGTTGTGGGTCTCACATGGGTGCTCCAATGCCATCAAGTGCTGAATGACAATAGGAAAATGCACACATTCTGATTGAGTATCTGCTTCAGCTTGTGCATACAAGGCTTGTGATGTAGTATGATCATAAGTATATGGAAATTTGATACAATACAACAAGATGAACTAATCATAATGTTGGTGCAATGGTCATGGGCACAGGTGCACAAGATTGTGGATTTGTCATTTTATTCCAATCGGGAGGCACTTTGGCACTTGGAGGTAATCGAGGCTCACCAACTCTTCTATAGGCATTCAATTAATGGACACTCCTATGATGCAACTACAGATGATGGCCTTTCTTGATCCTACACTTGGAAGCAAATCCTATGATGTCTGAAGGAAGGATTGTTGCTGGCATGTGAAAATAGTCATTCTGCAACACAAATTTTGCAGTATTCATTTTATCTGCAATATCATGCTGCAACAGGTCAGCAGATTGAGATCAAAGGTTTCCAAAATTTTCAATCCCACATGTCATTACAATGACAACCTCTTGTACTAAGTTAATGTTAGATTATTGGCCAAACCAACTGGAAGAGTTGGGATTTGTGTTTCTCCTCTGTAATCTAAATTCTGATAACATAAAACGCTCAGGAATCTGGGACATTGGTACTCAGCAGTTATTTTTCTCAATTTGTTGGTTTCACTAAAGTGGTGATTTTTTTATGGAATAACATATTTCTACAGCTGAAAAAACGCATTTTCCAAGTCTTTCTCAAAAGCATTTTGCAATGTTGCAACAATATTACCATCTAAATAAAAATCAGTTTTTTAAACACATTTTAATTTTTTTGCACCAGTATAATTCTCATATTTGGACTAGGTTAAACCAAATTTGAACCTATGACCTCGTGGAGCAAATAGGGATGATTCATGGTTGTATCACACCCTTGCAATATAAGGTAGGGCAGTTTACACTAGAGCATTTGGGCTTGGGACCACCAAAAACTAAAATATCTCCACTTTGCCAAATCCACTTCACCAGTTTGCCTAGATCACTTGGTCAAGTCACCAAGTCCACATTGTTGAACTCAAGCCAATTCCATATCACCAATGCTACATTGCCTACAAAGTCACCAAGTTCACTTCCTTTTCTTGATTGCCAAAATTCTCTTCAAACAGCCTGAAGCTGAATATTTTACAAATTGCTCAATGGGTGAAATGTATTCCCTTGCTGCCCAAACTTTTGCCCCAAAAAACAAAAGACTACCCAATTTTCAAAGGCTCTCTAATTCAGAAAAATGCTCAAACCTTTGCCTTGATTTATAATCGATCCACATGGGGTGGATTTGATAGCTTTTTAAAATCTTGGGTAACTCCCTAGGAGTGGGTAGTATTGGAAATAACAACCCTCCATAAGGGACTACCTACTCCAAAGGAGTTACCTGACATAATACACAAGTACCTATTGTCATTGCAAAAACCTAATAGCTAGGAACACAAGACCGGATCATTAGTCCATAGGTCTAGCTCTTGGTAGGTTGGATGGTGAGTTAGTTGGTATGTTGCATTGATTTAGGTATCCAATGGGGTCTAATCAAGACCTTTATAGTTTGGAACACATTTTATGTTTGGTCAATGGATGACATCGACAAATTTAATCGTGAAATGGATGACATCCATGACCTACTCATTTGGAACTCATTTTATACTTGGTCAATGGATGACAGTGTCATGATGGTGGATTTGGGCCTGCATTTACAAAATAGGCCTATTGTTGATCCATAAAAACCTATAGAAAATTTCTTAAATACATTGCAAACAATTAAAAGCTCATGGAAAATGTTAGAATTAGAAACAAACTTGCAAACCAAGCACCAAATATGAAATGAAAAAAAAAAATCATGGGGAATCAAAAGAAGGAAGGCCCAACCTCTTTGACCAAACACCTTAACCCCAAAATGTGGATAGGACAGCAATGCACATGAATCACCACAATGTAGTTGAAATGCTCTCAAGCTCCTTGATAAACTCAAATATGAGTCTAAGGTGAAAATAGCGAAAAAATAAGGAGTTAGGGCACATTCCTTAGCTCATAACACTTTCAGAATAAAGGGGCGTGTTGGAGCTCTAGGATGGGATTAGGAGAATGACAAGTAATCAATCACTAACACGGATCTACACAAAACCAAACAACAAGTTGGTTAATGCATAGTTGAAACACTTTTATTACTAAAACAAGCCACAAGCAAACTTGGACTCACAAGACTCACCATGGCCTAGACTTGGGGGAAGCCACCACCTTCCCCTTATAGTATACTCTGTGCCTAGCCATGGGACCAGCACCCAAATGTCATTTTGTCCCAGGACTCCCAAGTCGCACTTGGGAGTCTTGAAATTCCCACAGTTAGGACTTTTGTAACTTTGGGGGTTCGTAACTTTGTGTGCAAACCTCTGATTGATATGAAGTTTGAAGCAAAGTTGTAGCTTTCATCGAGAGCTTTTCAACGTTATGTCACACATCACCTACACGCAAGGAAATCAGGGTGATTCCCGACTTTTAGTGGTCGAGAGTTAAATTGCCAATTTAACTCTCGGCCCTTCTTTAGGCTATAACTTGTGTGCTAAGTGTCCAAATGGGTCATGCGAACCCATTTCAGACATTCATGTTTCAAGATCTTTCCAATGATATAAAGAACTCTTCAATCCAATGGGTTTTGACCCCCACAATTGCTTTTTAAAAATTTGGGAGTCCATTGGGACTCCAACTCCCAAAGTGGGAACTCACTTGGGAATGTGAAGGTTCATTCCCTCACATTCTCTTGTACTCCCAGGAGCATGAAATGTGACTCTTGGGCTTCCCTCTTGGCCCACACCTTCGCAAGCCCTTGCTTGGGTCGTGAACCCAAGGCTAGGGTTGCGACATAAAATATTTGTTTGATAATCAACTTGTGTGTAATTGATTATTAGTTTTTAATGTATTGTTTATTGACATGGACAATACAAATGGGCACAATCATGGTTGGGGTACACATAAATATTCACATTATTTATGATTGAAATTGTTGTGATTTTTTATGATTTGGATGATTTAAACATGTCCTTAAATGTCTTGGAACACATTTTAGAAATGTTATCACACTACACAATTTTATTGAAAAGGAATCAACAAAAATAACAATATTTGTTCAAATTGATTCATATTATAACTACAAGTAAAATAGAGTATGTTCTACATGATGGCATAAAATTTTGGAACCATCATCTAGAACCTCCTATAATAAACCAAATACTTGGTATAACATGTAATCTTGTCTAGACTAATGGGAACATGGTTTCTTGTCCCACTTGCTTTGAAACACTAGTAGAAATTAGCCAAAATGTAACCACTCCATTTACGACTAGATTTGAGAAATATTTGCAACTATAAGACCAAATTTCAACTATTTTGGTCATTCTCACGACTATGATGGAACTATTAGAAATTTCATCCTATTGGTTGGATCGATTTTACATTTATTTTCATCCATTAATAGGTTGATATGTCTCATTAATTGCAATAGTCACCAAATTAGTTGCATTCTAAAGGTATTCTACAATGACATAGGGGTGTATTTTAATGTATGTACTAAAATTATATATATATAATATGCATACGTATGTATATTGTTGAAATAATGAATCTCAAAATTAATATTTGAATTTTAAATTTTTTATTCAAATCTGAAAATTGATATTTCACTTTTGAAAACTATCATTTTAATTTTCAAGATATATATTAGAATTTGAAACTTCATATTTGAATCTAAAAATTGTTATTTCAATTGTTTAAAACATTATTTGAATTTCAAATTTTTGATTTGAATATGATATTTTCAATTTAAATTCAAAAAGGCTTTTTTATTTAAAATTTGATATTTGAATTCTAAATTAATATTTTCGAATCCAAAAATTAGTATTTCAATTCAGAAAATTATTAATTGATATTAAAAATGGACATTTTAATTTGGAATATTTTTATATGAATATGAAAATTTATATTTCAACTTTGAAAATTTTGCATTCAAATTTGAAATAATCATTTGATTTGAACTTGAAATTTCAATTCCAAATTATTATTTTGGATTCTCAAAATTAATACTTCTAGTCTGAAAATTATTAATTGGGTCTAAAAATGAACATTTCAATTTTG
>Ga0209208_10010271_pt1 | contig 12175 bp, 6 predicted proteins | sample S1TSphfallax_3_FD_187694 | JGI IMG/M metagenome (GOLD analysis project Ga0209208, IMG submission 187694) | Host-associated microbial communities from peat moss isolated from Minnesota, USA - S1T2_Fd - Sphagnum fallax MG (SPAdes) (version 2) | ecosystem: Host-associated > Plants > Peat moss >...
ACTCCATTTCAACATCTGATTGTGTAATAGGTCGATCGTGACAATGGGGGCTGTGTTTTGAAGGGGTGAAAGTCAGGAAGTACCTAGGCCTATTGTATTGCTTGACTTAAGATGGAGAATGCTTGTAAGCAAACCAGAAATGGAAGGGCCCTCTGGCATTGGTCTGGTTCTTTGATTTTGAGACCAACATTCAGTTTTTTAAATTTTTATTTTGTTTGATAAAACCTCCAGTGCAGTGTTTTTTTTAAAAAAAATGACTGTCTGGTCTGGCCTCTAGCCAAATTTAGCTAGATTTAGCTCATTCCTCTTTGGGATGACTGTTAGTCTACCTTACTTGCCAGAGTTGAAAAAAGGAAACCCTAATTTCTCTAGAGTATGTGGTAGGCTTAAGATCCTACTCAATTGTAGTGAGTAGATGTAGGAACTTTGCTTCTCATATGCCCCAGGATTAATGTATGTTTAGGTTCACAAAAAACCTTCACCTGGTACTGTAATAACAAAATAACTACTAATATTTATAAATAATAGTATTAGTGTTGGGGTAATAGTATAGATAAAAATAGGAAATAAAATAATGAACCTCATGGGCCTTAGAAGAAGAGTTTTTTGATTAGGGGCATAACGGTTGATTATGAATAATTTAGACAATTATTTTGAGTTAGTAATAATGGGAGGTCAATTATGTAGACTTGACCAAATCCTAGATTCATAATACTGTAGAACCCTATCCATATAAGGATAGAAAGTTATATGTGCCATTTGATGATTAGTTTGATACATGAGGAATAGATGTAAATGAATGTGATTAACTATTCATTTTTAATTTTTTTTCCAAACATATAAGGGGTAGAGATTGGAGTTTTTGAATTCATAATTTGCATTCAATAACTTCATGTTGTTAGTTGGATTTAGACTTGTAAAAGTATCATATGTGAATAGGAATCCTTGAAAAAATTAAATGTGAATATTATTATAGATGTAAACTTTATAATCTTTAGTGAATGATCCACATAAAGAAGAATCTTTAAGTGTGTGATGAACTCACTTGGGGTGTAGTTCTCACATAAAGATTCGACTTTAAACATGTGAGTGATCTTATCTTAAAGCAGTGTAAAGTTGCATGTTGAAAATCATGTGAATGATGAATATTGCAAGTGTCGTTTTGAAGTATCTCTGATAATTTACATGTGTGCTAGAAAGGATTAATCAAAAATCAATCCTCATAATTCTAAACCACCTCCTAAGCTACAATACTCTTTAACAAATTAAACCCAACAAAAAAATTGTTTCTTAAACATTTTACAATCCATGTTCGATAGTGCACTGGTTTAGTCTGACCCCATTCTTCTCTGAAGGGACTAAAGAACAAGTGGAGAAGGGGTTGTTGAAAATTCTCTCACAATAGTAAAGAGAGTTTGTACAAATTTAGCTTTGTAGAGGAATTACAATGAAGCTCTGAATTTCATTGATTTTTCATACTGCAATTGCCTCCTACTTTAAACTACTTCTCCTAATTCTAGTAGAGACCAGTGTTGACCAGTTATTGTAAATAGGAACAGACTAGTGTTGGGTGGTTCTTTACTTTTATTAAGAACCTCCAATTCCGGTTCTAAAAAAAATTTGAAATGGTTTCACCAAATAAATGGAACTGTGAATTCGATTCCAGCTCCGGTTCTTTAAAAAAAATTCTCATTCTTAGACCTGGTACCAGGTACCTTCAACTAGAACCGATGATTAACTACTAGTTAACCTTAATATCAACCCATGGTTCTAGTCTTCTTTTCAAACCCAAGTAGAACTGGGAACTCAGTTTAATCCAGTTCTTAAACCAGTGGCTATAACCTGCCAAACCAAGGGATCACTAATGGTTATTAAGGTGATTTTTGGGGTTTATAATTATGGTTTTCAGAAAATCATTTTTCAAACTTTTGAAAAAAATCAAATGATTGCCCTTATAACTATTGCTTCTTTTATGCAAACTATTGATTCTTTGACTTTGTTGGAATAACTTAATTTGACCATTCTTTGATTTTGGTTTTCTTCAAAACCTTGGAAAAAATGGTTTTTTTTACCTCTTTCCAATAGATCACCATGGTCATAAAATTTGTCCTAATAACATCTTTCCATTGCATTATTTCATCTAGTTACGCTTGCAGTCACCTCAAAACTCTACTAGTCAAACATGGACCAAATGTTAAAGTTGTGAAAACTATGAGTCAACTCTGAATCATCACATGGTGACATCTATCATTTTGAAAATCAGAACTTGTATTCTTTTTATAAAAATTCCCTATGTATGAAATGTTCCCAATTGATCCTTTACAAATTTTCAACCCTATTCCAACGCTCCAATGGAAAATGTTTGTCCATGCAACAAGAAATATGGTCCCATTTGAGTAACTTTCCATTAGGTTGATGTGATCACAACACATAATTTGTTGGGATCCCAACACTTCTCTGTTGGTACAACAAGAAACAAAGCACCATTTCAATATTCTTTCATGAGGCTGATGTGCTTGCAACATATTGTATGTTGTGATCATAACACCTTTCAATCCATGCAACAAAAAACAAAGCCCCATTTTAATAGCTTTTCACTGGGCTGATGTGATCATGGCACACAATATGTTATGATCCCAACACTATGATGGAAACAAACCTTCTATTGGTTTTTAGCGCGTCTTTCTATAGTGGTGGTGTCATCATGGATTCAGCCCCAACAACTTTTGGTTACATTTGTTCCATCTAGTTGTGATCATTGTCACCTCACAATTTTGTAGGTCCAGCATTGACCAATGCTGAGCTCTGTGATCTATGAGTCAACATTAGAATCATTAGAGAATGGCACCCATCATTTTTTTTTTGGGATCATCTTTTTAGACAAGTTCATTAAATATTCCTTTCAAATAAAAGTGTTTTTTTAGTCCATTTAAAATTTTCTCCCAATTGAAAATGCCCATCCATGAAACAAGAAAGCAAGAAACAAGACTTCATTTTGTTGGCTTTCTATTAGACTCTTGTGACAGCAACATATATTGTATGTAACAGTGTTCAGAACAACTTAATGGAAAAAGAACCTTATTTCAAAATTCCTAGAAAATTGGAAAAAAAGATTTGTAACAAAATCAAATACCCACTCAACACTGGTAGAGACTAGAGACCAGCACCTTTTTGAAGCAAAGGACACATATTTGTAAATTTTTATTTTTTTTGATGTGCAATGAATGGTGCTCATGATTTCACTTAAAAGTAGGTCAAGCAATGCACTAAATTTGAGATAACATCGCTAATTATCAAATTTGAATTCAAATATGAAATGTTTATTTCTCTCTCACCCCACGAATAAACAATAAATATGAAACAATATACACTTTAAAATACATAGAAAAGTCACACATGAACCAATCCCTATGATGAGTCAGAAAACAATAAAAATAATTTTTTTAAAAAATCTTTTGACAACCCACATATCTTGCACAAATTTATGAAAGCTTAGCACATTTTCACATCATGTGACATTAAATTAATAAAAAAATTGACATGCAAAATTCTCTGTACAAGTGAATTTTACTCCAAACACTGGAGCTCCACCCATGCCCAGTATGGCTCTCTATTCCCTTTCAGGTTTCCACACCACTGAACTGTGCAGTCTGTTAGCTTACAGGTAAGGGCAGATATTTTGGGTGTTGTTGTAAGTAGTATGTCCTCTCATGTGTGAGTTGACAACTGATGAATTGAGAATATTGGTGATGATTAGAGCTTGAAAGTTGTGCATTCAAATTTATTAGTACCCACCCACCCCTAACAGAAGTTGGGCAGAAGTTGTACCATAGCTTAATTAAACTTCATCAACTCTCATTTGTGTGAATTAATTATGTTTTTGCTCATTCAAATATTTTGTGCTGCTGCCTTCTTGCACAATAAAAACTTTGAAGAGCACAATTGTAACATTGCTCTCTAAAAAAATATACTCAAATTACTTGATCACATGACCACTTGTGAGCTTCAATGAGGTTTGCTCATTAGATATCTTCTGGTTCTTGGTACCAGAAGATGTTAAACATCCCCTAACAAGCTCACGGAAAATGTGCTCAACAGGGCTCAGCCCTGCACAAAGTCACTTGATTCTATTGGAGGGTTTGACTGGTTTGAACTTATTTTCTTATTAAATAATGTTGTTGTTCAAAGTCGAATTCTATCCTGCTGTTTGGTATGCTTGCATGGTGTCTTGTTGTGGTATTGGAGAACATGCAAAATTAAAATTAAAAATGAATGTTTTGTAAAACATACAGAACAAATAAAATTGTGCAGTGCGGTTTTACACAGAACCATGCAAGGTGCAAACGACAAGCAAGAAAATGTATCGGACAGAGCTTGTTAGGAGGTACTTAATGTCTCACCTTGATACCTGGTGTCTGATGGTGTAAACCAACAATTTCTGCCAGCATGCATTTACTGGATGCTATATTTTATCTTAAGTCCCATTTGCAATGTGCACGCAAGGTGGGTGTGAAATTCAAACATTCATTTTGCAGGCTGCCCATGCATGTGAGTGCATGTGATTACTGATTGCCACCTGCATCTCTCTTATGATTTATGTATCTAACCTTGAATTTAGGAGCTGGAAGACTTTGATGGGCATTTATGGCCAATGATGAGATCAAACATCAAAGCCAGAATGACCATCATCATCAAAATCAGACTCTCTGTTCTACTCAGCAACAGATTTCTGCAATATTGGAGGACACAGGATGGGGAGGATATGCAACAAGAATTCTAATCTGGCCTGAAAACAGAGAAATAGGGCACTACAGAAGGTGAAACCTTACTCCTGGACAAGTGCCCAACAGGAAAGTATTTCTTCAAATCTTTTCACAGTACTTTAGGATAGGTTGGTTCCTTTCCTCTTTGAGAAGCTGCAAAATCTCCCAGCCCATATGCCAATTTTATAAAAATAATCAATAGGCTCCTCAATAAACATAGGGGCTGTGGTGAAGCATAAGGGTCACTTTCCATTTTCAGGTTTTCATGTTGATGTGTTCTTTTTTTAATTTAGAGAAATTCTTGTATATAATAAATTTATGATGTAACAAATCTATCAATTGTTTTGGTTATGAAAGTTTATGTCAACTTGGTGAGCAATTCACCAGAGGACAAGGTCATTAGGTACTCAGAATAAGCTCCCATCACACACCCACTTTGGTTGTAGCTCACATTCAAATCAAATTTTAGGTGCAAGGGCGATCTTAGACCAAAGCAAGTCAATTTCACCCTTTTGTGTTATGCATTATGTGTGAGATTTTAATTCATTCAATTCACCTTCGTGTTAGGGTTTAGGGTTCACTTACATTCCCACAAACTCTCTTTGGCCTCATATATTTAGCCATTGGCAAACAGACCTTGGACAGGCAAAAGGGCAGTCATTGAAAAAAAGAAGTTTAGTACTGCCTGCAATAACAACTATGTACACATATAATGTTGTGGGGGAAGGGCGGGGGGAGGCAAACATACTCTTGCCTCTTACAAACCTACTCCATCCCTTCCAAGTTCCAACCTCCTCAGGAAAAAAACTGGAGTAGGTGGACAGATGCCCATCCCTGGCTTGTCACTAACAATATAAGGTACACAGCCGCCATGAACTTTCACTCACCTATCAAACAAATATGGCACATGGCTAGTGATGATGCCTGGGAGTTTGGTCCAGTGAGCTTGCACCTCCAGATCATACATATGGGTTTGGACGTTAGGACTCTAGGGGAAGGTTGAGATTCTCCTCTCACAAGTGAATAATAGCACTAGTGGAGATAGGAACCAGCACTCTGGAAGGAAATGATGATGAGAGTCTAGATTAGCTGGGACTGCACCATCTCCGAAGGTCAGTTTCCACATTGACAAAATGAATAATTTTTTTTTTCAAAAAATGAATTTGTATTTAAAATATTAAAGTTATATATTTTTCCATTTCAATATTGTGATGAGTGATGAATTTATTCAGAGTGTAACATACAATAATTCTGATGATTTTTAACATGTCCACTTCATTTTTTTCATAAAATTTTATTCCACTATTTTGAGGATTATAGTTTAATGAGGAAACTGATCTTAGCGTAAGGTAGTTCGGTTGTGTATAAGTTAGAAGTGAAGGCCGAAAGAATTGCACTTGTGGCTTTACACATGTTTTGATTCTATCTATGAGAAAGAAAACAAAATGAGCTCATGATTGGCAAAAGACATAATGAGTTTTGGGTGGCTAGAGTGCGGAGGTGGAGAGCACTCTGTTGTATACATGACTCATACTAGTTCATTAATTGTGGGTTCTTTCAGAATGATGAAATTGGAAAGTATCTGGGAGCTGAAGGATCAAAATCCATCTCCTATTGTGAGCCAGGGAAGATGCTAAATATCCTAGTCTCCTCTGCTCTCAAGTACTGTCCAGCACAAAAAAAATGATTGACAATGCTAAAAATGTCGTTTCTGTTGTATGGTGTGCTTGTTTTCATCTTGTGGCATATATATATATATATAACTTTTTTCAGGGTTTGAAAGTAACATAGCCTTCGTTCAGTTTCCACATTGACAAAAGGAATATTTTTTTTTCAACAAATGAATTCGTTTTTTAATTTAAACTTTTTGTTTTTCATCATCTACAATAATATAGTGATATGAGTAGTGAAATTATTCACAGTGTAGCCTATGTTATTCATGATGATTTTTAGCATGTCAACTTGATATTTTCACAAAATTTCATTTCACTATTTTGAGTATTATTTAATGACCAAACTGACCTTAGGGTAAGGTGTGCTGCTGGTTGGTACTTTCTCTCTCATGGGAGAGCTGCTACATTTGAATTCAACCTGATTCAGCAAAACATGCAAAACATAATAAATAATATTCTTTTGGCAGAACATGAAGGGTTGCACATCAAAATTCAATGCCAAATCACCCAAGCGACAAAAATACAAGCCAAAATGAGCACCCTGTAGATAGAGCTCAATGTGGGTATTGAGGGTCTCATTTGAACCAGAGCTTTTGGTATTCCCAGCTCCCAACTTGTAATTAAAATGCACTGGGCATGAAACGTATTGAAAGCTGAAGCCAGAGCTGTTTTCTTGTGCAAAATAGGAAGCAGGGATTCAAACCTCAAGGTGGCCCCTGATATATTCATTGCAATTTTGTGTAAGCAAGATGACACAGTACTGAATGCAGGCATGAGGCTAGATCAAGAGATGTGAACCCAAAGTTGAGCTCAGAAATTAAAATCAGAAGAAGTATATAAACCTATGTAGCTGATCCAAGGGGGAGACACTCCTTTCCTCCACTAGAAACCTCTATTTTGGTGGTGAGCCTTCAAAGTTTCTCTTTTTTTTTGGTTGTGATGGACTGATCAAAATGGCTCATTGCAACCAAAAACTGAAAAATTGACAATCACACCCAAATCTAATGAATTGAAAAATGAATAAATAAGTACCCCCAGTTAGTTTATAACGGGGTTTTAATTAGTCCAGGTTGAAAATGGTGACCAACTATTTTGAAAATAAAAATATCATGCACCCTATGAGAAGGCTGAAGGGGGCTTAGTTTTTTATTCTGTTCCTAATGTGTTCCCACTGAGCTGCCATCAAGCAGCAGCAGCAGCAGCAGCAGAAGGTTTCTGGCACAAAGAGATGAGTTGTGGCAGAGAGAGGGTTTCCACCCTTACATCATGTGTTTTTTCATTTCACCATCTTTTGATGAGCAAACTAATTAAGTTCTAAGTTGGGTGATCGATCGATCGATCTTCTGCAGCGAAAATTGGGAAGACGGTGAATGAATCAAACCAGGCAAATCATGCAAAAATAGGCAGCATTGCTACAGGAACGAAGAACTTAGAAGAAGAAGAAGCTCCGAAGACTTTCCGAACCACAAGGCGCCAAGAATGTCGGGTGGGGGACGGCGGGCCAGGGCCAGGCCAGCAAGCGTCGCCCGACGACGAGGACCGGGAATCGCGGCACACGACGATACCGAGTCTCTACGTGTCATAAAAACAGCAACTGAGCGTGCACGTTGTCATTAATGAACGTACATTATTGTATCCAAATTCCTGGACCTTATGCCCCTCGCCCTACGTGTAGCTGCTTTACACCGCGTGGCCCCCACCACCACCCTAGTGTTTGCTGCAGCTGCTGCATTTTTAACCAGGTTCGAGAGGAATTATAGTAGATGTACAGTTCTTTACCAACTTGTGTGTAAGTTCTGTTCACTTGATTGAATTCCTTCCTTACCAACTCTGTTCTGTTCTGTTCAGTTCAGTTCTCTCTCTCTCACTCACATGCAACTTCTCTCAATACTTACACACTTTGTTTTATTAAAAAAAAAACTTCAGTGTAAAGTAACAGAGTTTCTGAATTCTTTTTCTCAATTTTGTTATGTACTAGCCAAAATGGCCAATGATCCACAAGTAGTTTTAGCCAAATTTTGGTTACAAGCTTAATAAGAAAGTAAAATTTAAAATATATATATTTATATATTTTTTGCTACATACTTGAACCATGTATGGAATTCTTGTTTTTTTTTTTCAAAAAGTTGGTCAAATTTTGACTATTGAAAATCTCGCTTGATTTTAGCATACTTAATTTATAATTTAGCTTTTTTATTATTATAGCCAGGGGAAATCCTGTTATCATTGATAATTAGCCAAAGGTGACACCCTCAGATGGGGCATTCCCCATAACAAGCTTAGCCTTGAGTAAAGCAGCTCCTACACTTGTACAATGGTTAAACCCTAAAACCTCTTGGGTCTCTTCTAAGCATTATAAATATTCTTTCCTTGCTCTAGATCCTGGTCACTGAGTCCAATTTTAACCTCGTCCAAATTGAACCTTAGGAAAATAGTCTATAAAGGTTGGGTTTTTTTTTACACAAAGCTTATTTCACAACTCAAGTTCTGAAGGCAAAAAAATGACTAATGACAGAAATTGGAACACATTCCAAAATCAATAAATTTAAATTGTGGATGTGTCCACAAACTTAAGAGAAAAAATTATCACAAGTTCATAAAGTCAAACTAGTTTTTTTAGCATTCGCCCATGACAAGAATGATTATTTACCATTATAATGTACTTGTAGGGTTTGGCACCATACCCCCAAAACAATGTTTTAAAATGCTGGCAAGTTCAAAAGGAGGAGGCTTGTTTTCCTTAGGGTTCACCTTTCAATTACCGAGGTCATGAGCAACACAAGAATAGCAACACGCACAAGTTACAAGGTTCATAGTCAATATCATCATGATTTTGGTGGGGATTCTAACTACTGTACTTGTGATGAAAGTCTTTGGAGATCATTGTTTTCAAGATTAAGTGGGTAGTAGCTAGGGATGCAAAATGAGAAGACGACAAAGCACCAATCCTATTTGCATAGGCCCATTGAACAAAGAATGGAAATGGGATTTCAAGTGTGAATTTGTAAATGCAGAATTGGTGATGGGTTTGCAAGTGTGAGCTTGTATATGCATAGTCATGGGTTCGTGCATAACATATTTTAATTATTGCTCTGCATTTTGAATTGGAATTTCTTCATACATGTGTTATTATGCACACAAATGTTGCCTTTACCACAATCTAGTGTTTTGAGGCATAATTGGAATGTCTGGTAACTTAGTATTGCTATGATTTTCCAAATGCTCACCTCTCTTCAAAAATATAGAATAAGCTTTGTTTATAAGTTGTTAGAAAAAATCCAAGACTGCAGGTTTTTATCTAATAAATTTAGAGTCAATCCTTTTCTTTGTGGAGATTAGTGTTATTTATTTCTAGTTTTGTGATTTAGCCAAAGTAGAAATGATCCACACGAAGATTTAGTCAAATTTGGTTGAAAGCTCAATATGAAAATAAAAATTCCAATTGTTTTCTTTTTGGGGCTGCCTACATGAACCATCCATAAAAATTGTGGAATTTTTTCTTAAATTTTGATCAAAAGCTGGCTATTGAAAATCCCAAAAAGCACTTGATTTTAGCACTTTTAGTTTTTTAATATAGCTTTCTGGCTATATATAGCCAGCAGAAAAAACAAAGGCCGGTCAAGATCCAAGGTAGCATCAGGCATCTTTTATCACTAGCAAAATAATTTCATCATTGTTCATTAGGTCAATAATGATATTAACTACAGTATTTGGTAGTCAAGTGGGGATGAGCATCAATTGAAGCACACTCAACAAGACAAGAAGGTCTTCACTTACCACTTAGAGTGTGTTCTTTTCATTGTGGAGACTTAGGGTAGTAGCATGGGTCATCTTTTGTCAATAGCAAAATAATTTCATCATTGTTTATTAGGTGCATATGACATTAACTACAGTATTTAGTAGGATGATCAATGAGCATTGATGTAGGCACACTCAACAAGAAGAAAGCTTCTCTACTAATTGTGGCTCTCATCACAAAGAGATTATTTTCTTAGAGAAAAATTAGGGTTAGTACGGAACATAGTTTGCTAATCATGCGAGGTTTGCATGAAAAAAATTCTAACGAAATGATTTCGCAATTTACTATACACTACATAAATGTCCAGATACTTAAATGGACATATAATTTGTCAATTAAAAGCAAACTCAATTATTAAAGTTATCCATAAAGTCAGGCGATTAGGGGGCGAGAACAGCCAGTTTCAGCATAATAGGGCATCAAATGCTTAACTGGGAACGAAATTTTACAAAACGAAATAACCGGGACCCGAACTAGTTTTTCCACCAATTTTGGTAGTAAATTGCGTTTCAACCCCTCTTTCATTTTCCTTCAGCGCTTTCACCCTCGCTACCTGTACAACTAGGATAATTACTCTCGAACCTTGTGCGTTAAATGCTGAGTTTCAGCATTTCATAGTGAGATTTAATAAAATTTCCTTACTTTGCGGATACCACTCAAAGAGGGGATAGGGGGTGAAAGCAGAGAGAGAATCTATCTATGAAGCAAGGTAGTTTGTTTGTTTTGTTTTGTTTGTACCAATGAGATCCACCAAACTGGGATGCTTCAGATTACGATCTTGATCTCTTTTGGAAAGCTCTCAAGGAGGCGGGGTGCGCGGGCTTGGTTCCATGACTATTGGACTTGCAGTGCAAAAGGTCTTGAATATTGATTGATTTCTTCACTGAAATTTAAATTTAATCGTAGCTAAAAATTTCGGAGGAATTGAAATGTGCCCTTTGGTGTTGTTGGAAAGGTCTTGATGAGCAGGATTTAATGGAATTTATTTGGTAGGATTTGGATTCAGAATTTGGGAGATATTGATTTTAAAGTGATTTCTGCTGCTGAAAATTCAAATAAATTCGAAAAAACCAGGTTTTGGAAGGAAAAATCAGTTGAGGACGTGGTAACACTTGGGCCAACAGCAGAGGCCACACTAGTAGGGGATGAAAGAGAGGGTGACTTCACAGATAACTTTATTATTCAACCCTTTTATGAATCCATCAGCTAGTTTCCTTTCAAAAAATGGTCTCTTCTTGACCATGGTAAAGGTGCCCAATGAAGTTTGCCCTCCCTACACCTTCAACTCCCAAGTTCTCACATGGCTCTTGATTTTACACAATGACCCCTATAGGGATTCTTAAATTGCAAAATAGGCTGCCAAGGGCAATCCACTCATTTCCGACCTCCCTATCTTGGTTTGCAACCTACCTAAACCCTGAGAGGATGATACCTTGTTTTGTGGAATTTTGCTTGAGGGTATAGGGCTGGTGTCTTAGATGTAAGGGTCACATTTGGACGCCAATCTGTGGTATAAGGATCCCATTTAATGGAAAATGAGGTGTAAGGTGCATGTGGTCCTTTGCACCAGGTGAAGACCCTTGGCTTGGGGGCTCTTCTCAAGGCCCATGGTTTGCACAGGAGCCCTTAGTTAGGGAAGGCCACCACCATAGGCCCTTACTTTACACTAGGGAATGTGCCCTCCAGGCTTGCCCTAGTGCCTCAGTGGGACGCAGAATTCACCTTAGGCATGGACGCTCATTTAGGCATGTTTTCTTGTGCCAGGAAGTGGGCAGCAATGTTCTTTTTTCCCCAAAAATATTTTTCATCCAAAAATTGAGAAAGTTCTGGATTTTTTTTTAGTGTAAATTTCACTAATTCTGCTAAATTTTGGGGGGAAATCAAAAGGAATTTCCATGTCACAAAAATGGAAAAAAAAAAAAAAAAAAAAAAAAAAAAAA
>Ga0209208_10010272_pt1 | contig 12175 bp, 9 predicted proteins | sample S1TSphfallax_3_FD_187694 | JGI IMG/M metagenome (GOLD analysis project Ga0209208, IMG submission 187694) | Host-associated microbial communities from peat moss isolated from Minnesota, USA - S1T2_Fd - Sphagnum fallax MG (SPAdes) (version 2) | ecosystem: Host-associated > Plants > Peat moss >...
ATTCAACATATAGTCATCAATTTGATGACTTATTAATGTATGTTGTGTCAATGTTGGTCATATTTTTTTCATTGGACTAATATTGATAAGATGTCAAATATTTTAGTATCATATCAATGTCATTTCAAGACATGTTGTAACAATGTCACCTTAACATCATATCAATGATTGTATCAACATTGAACGTTGAACATATTGTTAAGGTGTTGTAAAAGCACTCGTACAAAGAGGGGGCAAGTTTGTGATGTATCTAGTCCTCGCCAATGCTCACCATCATCACCGTCCACTTTCGCTCACCATTGTCACCATTACTTTTACACCAGGATCCCCTCCCCCTTTTGCTTTACATTAGTTTGTTCCCTTGCTTGTTCATTTGCTGTTGTAAGGAGCTGTAGTGCCAACACCTTTTGGAGCTTGTCCTCAAGCTTCTTCTTCATATAAGAATTTGAGCCTTATGAGATCCAAACCAATGGAACAACATCACACAATCTCTATGCACCTTTGGGTTTTTGAAGTAGATGCAAATCATAATGAAACAAAAAAAAAATGTTACATGACATTAATGGTCAACATTTGTCATCAATGGTTTTTTTTAATTCAAAATTTTGGTTTATTGGTTTATTGGTTTATTTTTTTCCTTTCTTTCTTTTCCACATTAGCCAACATCCACAATAGGGATCAGCCAAAATTTCCTACATGTAATACTAAAGGAAGTTCTTAATTTTTTTTAACAGTTTGGCATTTTGTTCTAAATTTGGTAATTTCAAAAAAACATTCCTTGAAATCTAGTGATTGTTTTGGTGCATCCTTTTATTTAAAATCCTTTGTTGGAGTTGTTGCACTAGTTTTTCTGGGTCACTAAGTGGGCAAATTTTGTCCGCCACAAACATGCTAGATTTGTGTGAATTCATTTTTTTAATGACACATTCTATAATCAACTTCTAAGAATATTTTCACCCCATAGAAGTGAAAATGGCCCATACTATGTGTAAATATTTTCGATAATGTGAAATTCAGTTTAAGCTTTAGTGTTTTTTTTTAGTAGATGTCCATAACACCTTCAATTCAATGTCATCATTAGTCAATTTTGAAGAGTTGTAGTCTTCGTTTGATTCTTTGAATCAATTTTTCCCATTTATTCGATGATTCTATACACACCCATCCCCATTATTATTTTTTTCTCATGTTTTTCGACATGGGGATCTCATAATCATTTTGTCGAAGTTAGGTACATAATAGGGGGACCTATTAAGAGGAGCATTGTTGATTTTAGCTCACCTTCACGCTCTTCACCTTATAGTAACAACCCACTTTACTTGTGTTTTTTCTTCCTTGGTAGATGATACACATATAATAGGTCCCACATTAGATGTGGTTCTTTTGTTTTTACAATTGTAAAAGGAATTATCAACTTAGGGCTTTTAATTCAGCTAATGAAGTATGTAGTTTGGTCTTTTCGAGGCTTGGACCTTTTATATCATTTCCTTCTTTTTTTTAAAATTCCCAACTCATATTTTTGTGTTTTGTGCACATTAGTGGGATCCACATTTTTTGTTGAATTGTTTATGACTAAGGTTCTCCATGAGAATCTTGGGACAATGTCTAATCTCCCTATGCTTGCATATCCTTAGGACATTTTTGTGATGTTTTTGTTGTGTTATGCCCAACATTTGGGATACTTACTTCATACAATGTTCCCATCTTTAGGTATTTTATAGCATTATGATAAGTTCAATATTTGTACCATAAATATGTTGGAGAAATTATTTGGTGTGGGATCTTTTGGTGGTTCTATCGATCACTTAACTTGTCATTAAGCCATTCTTCCTGCTTTTTTGAGTGAGTTCAGCCTCTTTTCTATGGTTCGAACTACTCTTGCATTCTTGGGGTGTTGGGCATTAATTATTCTTACATTTTTTTCTCGTTTCTAACATGATGATTACCCTATTCTTTTAGATGTAGTAGCACATGTTGAGATTGGCACTTCCACATTCTTGATACCATTACAAGATGTCCGAGCCATGTTACCCCAAATTGTTCATTTTGAAGTCCCATCCTTTGAAAGCCTAATGGTTTAGTTTTATCCCTAGTTGCAAGCTTCTTTGGTGGATTGCTTACATGAACAAGATTTTGCTTTGCTTCAAGTAGACACTCCTTCAAATATCACACGAACATGTTTTCGTTCATGTGTAGGTCCAAGGGCAAATGCTTGGTTATTAATTTATCCTACCACACCAAGATTTTGTTTATCATCAATTCACTTTTTTACAACATTACATACCTGTTTTGGCTTACCACATTCTATAGTTTCCCACCTTTCATGGTGTCAGTGTGGTGATACCATTGATAATCTAAGTACCCATTTCCTTTAGTGCCCTTGCAGGAACGAACGTACAACAACCCACAACACATTTTGGGATACTAGTCCAACTAATGTTTTAAAAAGTGGAACACATGTTTAGAGGGAGGTCTCCCACCTTTTCCCTTGCCACACCCAATGACAAGTGGATATTCTTATCACTAGATATGGCTTTTGAACTTTGATGGACATTGTCATTATTAACCTGACTTGCATAGATATAGTGTAACAAGAATTGATTATGATGATGGTTGCTCAAGAGAAAACACAATCCTACGTCAAATAAGCACATGCAATGATTTCATTCCCTTTGCTATTGAGATGTGTGGGTGTTTTCATTTTTGTTTTGATTCATTCTTGATTGGTTGTGCACAAACCATTATCATACATCATCAATGGTTTGTTTTAGTCCTCTCGATGTTTATTTTTTACTATTAACAACGTGTTTCCATAGTCAATTCTTCAACGGGCTATTGCATTTGGTCGAAGTTCTTCATCTCTTCCACACATCATAGCTAGTGCACCTCCATCACTAACTGATTGTGACAAACAATAACTTTTTTGTTTGAAGTCTTCTTTGTTATTGTTGATCATCATTTTATAATCATGGGTCCTATTTGCATAAGGTTTTCCCCTTCTTTTTTGTTGATTGTTTACTTTTGTTTTTTCTTTGGGTTGTGTTTTTTTGTGCTTTCATTTGCCTTGTACTTTTGATGGATGGGTTCCAATATTTGATTTTTATATACATGGTTTTTCTTGTCAGTAAGTGTGAAAGAGCTTTCACTTGCAACACCATTAGCTCATTATATAATTTATTTTTAAAAAATAAACTCACCATTTATCAATTTACTCAATTATATTTTGAGTAATAATCATCAATTATGCATAAGGTTCAATTTTTAAATACCCACCTTGAAAAGTAGTGCTTGATATATTGCCTACACGAGATTATAAGGGTTGTTTATTATTATTATTATTTAATCATAAACACATTGTTTAGGATTTTAAGATTGATAACTTACTTGGATGGAATTCTCAAAATTTGGGTATGTTATTTAATTTGAAAATTCAATACTCAAACTTTAAAGGTCTTTTTAGTTTTTCACATAAAATGTGTTAGGTGGATAGGTCATCTATAGTTTTTTTTTTAAAACTTTAATTTTGAGCACGTTTTATAAACAAAAGGTGTTAGTGGTGTTGTAGAATGTGTAGGCAGTCTCTATTTTGAGACGTGCTATTGTAATAGATGAGAGTTCTTTTAGGCTAGGCATCGTTTCAAAAGGTCCTTTACTTTCCTTATTTGATATGCTTCTTGCTGTTGGAGGGGTTCAAGAACTTGATGTTCCCCTTATGGTTTGCCCTCTTAGGTGGTTCTTTTGTCTTCATAGATGTGGGTCCTTCCATTTTGTTCCTTGTATTTCCCCTTTTGTGAGTGTTTTGGTCTATAGGCTTTGCCTAATAACACAATAGATTCATTATAGAGTATAGTAGTTTAAGGGATTTTAGCCTCTAGGTAATAGATCTATTTTCATATGAGGATTTTTGAAAGATGATATTTTGGCTTGTGTTTAAACTTGAGATTAGTTATAGAGTCATAATATCTTGAAGGTTTTTGGTTTTGAGACAATTTTTTGAAGATTATATTTTTGCATGGTGAAATAATAGAGTGAGATACTTTTTAATGTAAATGGCAAGATCACAGTGTGACACACCCCTTGTTTATGATTGGCAGGGTTTTATCACACATTTTTAAAAAAATCAATAACTGGCTCATAGGTTATGTCTTCCTTATGTGCAGAGCAAAAAAATTGAGATCTCAATTTGTCTCCATCTCAAAAGAATGGGGACCAAGAATGGAGACAAAGAGCACCATGACCAAGAAATTTAGTCAATAAATTGGAACAGGCCACTGACTATGTACCCAATATTTCACGCAAGACAAATAATGATGTGTCAACTACCGTAGCCTAGGGTCAGTTTCCACATTGACAAAACGAATAATTATATTTTTCAAAAAATAAATTCGTTTTTAAATTTTGAAACTATATAGTTTTTCATCATCTACTATGATATTGTGATATCTTTATCTGGCATCTTCATCTACACATTTCAATTTCATTTTGAGATGCTTGTAGGCTCTTAGTTTCTTTTCATATCCTCTTCACCTTTATTTTTGGCAACACAAGGAAAATCATCTAATCTGCTTGAAAGAGGCATTGCCAAATTTAGACTAAGCTGAGCTTTCAACAAACAACACCTATTGCTTGCTGATTGCTTAGTTTCATCTATAATCTCATAGATGGTCATATGATGTCATGGCAAGTATTTTTTTTGCAATAAATTCTGTCAGTTTTAATACAAAATTTGAGAATTCCTTGGGACCTTTTTTTTTTCCTAACTTATGAATTCAACTAACTTTTTGGAAGATTTTGCCATTGAGAAGAAAAGAAAAGGCAAGAACCTCGGTCTCCATATTTGTCTTTTGTGTCGGGGGCTCTTAAACTGTAGATGCAACCCAAAATCCATTGCAAGTGTCATAACTGCATGTCCCACTCACTAAAAGAAAACAAGGCTGAAAGGAGGGGGAGGGCCAATGTTAAACCATAAATGGACGTTGTGATCCATTGTAGCATTTGTGAACTGGAAGCATTCTTTCCTCATGTAGTCCTGTCCCATACCTGACCATGGTGGTTGCTCCCTATTAACCATCCATATGCATCTACCTACCTAATAGCCACCTGGTGTCTCTCCAGAAAGACCCCACCACTTTTTAAAAATAAAACAATACAAATTGGCTCTAGGCTGGCGAGAGAAAAGGCCCCCAACTGCGAAACCAGGGAACCCTTACCATCTCAGACAGAGTTTTTACCCTTGGTATTTAGCCCAAGCCAAAAATAGTGACAAACATGTTTTGAAATTAAAAGTTTCATGCACCCAATGAGAAGGTTCAGCATGCACTCATAATGGACCATGTTTTTTCCTTTTGTGCAGAGATATTTTTTGTTTTTGTTGGTTCTTTCTCAATGTGTTTTCAATGTGTTCTCATTGTGTTCTCGTGATGTTCTTCAAGTTTTTCCTTAGGTGTTCCCAATAGCACCTCAATTTCATCCCATGTGGTTTGACCAACGTTCAACTCTCATATATGTAAACTGACAAATTGGGCTATAAGGGGAATACAGTTTTGCAATTGTGGTCCAAAGGAGGTGATTCCATTGGGAAGAGGACAATGTTCCTGATGGACCAACAATATGAATCCCCCTGAACTCCGAAGAGACTACAAGGATCCCATAGTAGTACCAATAAAAAATGTTTATTGTATACAACCAACCCTCATCCAGTGCGATTAAGTGCACCCATTGAAAAACACTGGATCTAATGGTTTCACTGGATGTGTCCCACTCAACTCTTTCTGAAAAAGAAAAACTTATGAATCAACAACCCCTGAACTCGGAAGAGACTAACAGATTACATGAAAGTTTGCCAACCAAGAACCTACATTGGTATGCAAAAGACATGGCAATGCAAAAGACAGATTGGATGTCTTCTTGCTTGTAAGATCCCATCGTAGTACCAATAAAAAAGTCATCCAGTGAGATTAAGGGGTCCCACTGAAAAACACTGGACCCAATAGTTTCACTGGACCGGTCCCACTAAACTTTTTCTAAAAAAGAAAAAGTTATGAGTGAACCCCTGAACTCTGAAGAGACTAACAGAGATGATTACATTAAAGTTTGCCAACCAAGAACCTACATTGGAATGCAAAAGTCATGGCAATGCAAAAGATAGATTGGATGTCTTCTTGCTTGTAGGATCCTATAGTAGTACCAATAAAAAAGTCATCCAGTGAGATTAAGGGGTCCCACTGAAAAACACTGGACCCAATGGTTTCACTGGACTGGTCCCACTAAACTTTTTCTAAAAAAGAAAAAGTTATGAGTGAACCCCTGAACTCCAAAGAGACTAACAGAGATGATTACATGAAACTTTGCCAACCAAGAACCTACATTGCAATGCAAAAGAGAGATTAGATGTCTTCTTTCTTGCAGGATCCCATCGTAGTACCAATAAAAAATGTTTACTGAATAGGAGCACCCCTCATTCAGTGGGATTAAGGCGAGAAACACTGGACGGAATGGTTTCGCTGGACATGTGCCACTAAATTCTTTCTAAAAAAGAAAAACTTATGAGTCACCCCCTGAACGCCGCAGAGACTAACAGAGATGATTACATGAAAGTTTGCCAACCAGGAACCTACATTGCAATGCAAAAGACATGGCAATGCAAAAGAGAGATTGGATGTCTTCTTGTTTGTAGGATCCCATTGTAGTAGCAATAAAAGATGTTTACTGTATACAAGCAACCCTCATCCAGTGGGATTAAGGGGTCCAACTGAAAAACACTAGACGCAACGGTTTCACTGGACATGCATTAAATTCTTTCTAAAAAAGAAAAAGTTATGATTGAACCCCTGAACTCCAAAGAGACTAAACCTTTTCTAAAAAAGAAAAAGTTATGAGTGAACCCCTGAACTCAGAAGAGACTAACAGAGATGATTACATGAAAGTTTGCCAACCAAGAACCTACATTGGTATGCAAAAGACATGGGAATGCAAAAGAGAGATTGGATATCTTCTTTCGTGTACGATCCCATCGTACTACCGATAAAAAATGTTTACTGTATAGGATCAACCCTCATGCAGTGGGATTAAGGGGTCCCATTGAAAAACACTGGACCCAATGGTTTCACCGAATGGCGGCCAGACCATCTTCAACTGCGTCTATATAGATATATATAGGCTGTTGGGTTAGCAGTCTTCTCTCACAGGAACCCCCTATGATCTATGATCTCTTGCGATTTACAATATATTTCTTCCACTTGCAATTTCTTCTCTTCTAATCTCGTTTGTGACTTGCTGCCGCTCCTGATTGCTGATCATCATCTCTCTTTGAACGACAGACTGGGGATCACACAAGAGTAATTCATCCTGGTTTTCCACCAGCTCTCGAATTGTTCCAAATTTCACAAAACTTTTGTAAATCATTCTCGACTTCCACCAGCTCTGAAATTGTAATAAATTTCATTGTTTTACTTAAGTATTATCGTCGCGGCGGCGGGGCTCTCTCTCTCTCTTCCATTATACTTGCTGTCAAGGTCGTGCACTAGGATTGAAATTAGGCCAGCCTAATTCTGGCGCACAGCTGCTTTACTAGTGAGTCCTCATGAGGGCAGGCCCCTGGATCCCCATCGAGGCCCATTTTCCCTACTGCTCTAGCTATGATATTACTGGTTTCTAAAGGTTTGCGGTATTTTTCTAATATTGTGGGTTAGTGTTTTAGCCATGATATTGCTGGTTTCTAAAGGTTTGGGGTATTTTTCTGATATGGTGGGTTAGTGCTCTAGCCGTGATATTGCTGCTTTGTAAAGGTTTGCGGTATTTTTCTGATATGGTGGGTTCTCATATTGAGGATTGGTTATGCGGAGTTGCAGCTTTGTGGAGGTGGGTGTTTTGGTTGAACTGATTTTCGTTTTGTATTTGGCTGCAGGCGGCCAGACCATCTTCAACTCCGGCTTCAATAAACTCGATCACCGTCTCCAGCACACATCTTGCACAATGGGCATGACGTTCGGAAATTTTCTTGCGGCAATGCCTTGCGAGTACCAGCACAGGTTCCTGGAGTTCAATCTTCTCGAGCAGCACATTTCTCTTCACCGGAAGGGCGCATGCCAATGCTCAGTCAAGCGGGAAATCGAGGAGGCGCTTAGCCCATTTGGTGGCCTCCAGGCAGCAGCTGTGCTCTGCTCCTTGCGCGGGCCACCGGCTCGTTACACAGAAGGACCTTGTTCCTACTGTGGTCTACCGGAATGGCATGAAGGAAACCAGCTGCAGTTCCCAAAGGAAATGTCTGACGATGATGATCTGCATGGTGGGGCAGTTCATGATCCGGCGCAGGGCGGGCCGAATCAGCTGGACCTTACACTTCAGATCTCCAGGTTTGAAAGCTTGCTTCATAAGGAACTGTCGAAGATCAACGATTTTTTCAATGATTTGCACCTACAGTACATTGGGGGAATGAAGGTGAGTAGCTGAGCTTTCCAACAACCTCTTTACAATTGCTCTTCCTCTTCTTCGTGGCTCTTTATTTTCGACTCCTGCATGCAGCTGTTGTACAACTACGTGAAATATATTTTAGGTCAGCAACTGCTGACCTGACAGTTGAATTTTGAAAATCTCTCAGCTAACCTGACATATTGGTGAAACCCTTTTCTTATACATCGTGCCGCACAGGAGTTGGATGCCATGAGGAGCCAAGAAGAATCCCGTCAGAACAGGCTTCGTTCCGAAGACCGCGAGTTGTGGATCCACCCCGATCGCGAACTGCTTAAGATCAGGCGATGCATGAAAACCCTTGCTGCGAAGATAGATCTTCTAGCGAGTTACTGTATTATTAATCACGCAGGTAATTAGCAGCTGGTCGTCCAGATCACGTCTTAAGCTCTCCTGCATGTCGAGAGCTAGGTAGCATCATGATCATCTTGCTGCATGAATCATGCTTTCTTTTTTCCCATGTCACAATGAAGTCTAGACTCTCGAGTGAAGAAAAACTCCCGGTTTCATTAAGAACATTAACATCACTTGAACTAATGCTGTGTGATTGATTGATTGATCATCATGGGTGTTTGTAGCATTCATCAAGATTCTCAAGAAACACGACCGCATAACGGGTTCCGACATGAGCCACGATTTTTCCAAGCAAACTCTGCAGAACATGGATTTTGTTGTTTACGTGTCGGCTGTGAAAAAGGATGCAAAGTACTGTCTTTCCTTACTGAATTCATCGACCGGATCATCTTCATTAGTAGCTGCGGATCCAGCAGCTCCGCAAATGAGTAATCGAGGAAGGGATCTATGGCTCCGCCTTCAGCAGGAACGGGTTCAGTTACTCAGCAGTAGGGATGGAAGCTTCGATTACATGGAGGCAGCGAAGGTAGCAAAGGATGCCATCGCCGCATGGTCTCCGACAGTTTGAGCTCCAAGCTCAACAGTAAGTCCGTGGTGGTGATATATAGGGCCCCACGACACCCCAGATGCAGAATCCATGCTCTAGATAGTGCACTGGTACTGTAAGGACCAAGTCATGCAGGTGAACAATAGAAATCATCACTGGTACACTAGAATTCTCGATGAAGTTTACTACTTAAAGAAGAATGAGCCGATTTTGCGAATTTTTTAATAAAATCACCAAATTTCTACAGTAGGTTTCTAGTAGGTCCTAGGTAAGCCAGCACTACTATAGAAGAAGGATGCTTCATATTTCAAAAAACTCTCATAACTCCTTCGTTGCCAAATTTTGGCTAAACCTTCTTATCAATGATCATCTCCTCTGCTATACATCACAAACTTGAAAAATTAAATTAAATTAATAATAGGTTTTGGGGAAAAAAAAAACACTTAGTTAGAGTCAGGAGAGGCTTTTAGAAATGGGGGGACTGTGTGAAGATGTGGTCTGAAGTGTGAACACAATTTTAGTTTGAGGGTGTGCTACTGACACTAGTGCAGATCTGACATATGTATGACATGTGCATGATGTCAGTGCATCAAATCACTTGCATTCTTTGAATCATATAATGCTTTTGTCACAGAAATAACTTCAGCTTTCCTTTTGCCTAAAATCCCATATTCTCTCTCAAAATTTCACAAATACTTCCAAAAAGTCATAATATAGCTTTAGCCTCAATAATAACTTCAGCTTTCGTTTTGCCTAAAATCCCATATTCTCTCCCAAAATTTCACAAATACTTCCAAAGTGTCATTACCAACTTTCCTAATACTAAAAGTAGGCTAATGCACTCAGCTAGTATCAATGTTTTTCTTGAGAATTTTTTGTTTATAGCCAAAGTGGCTATCATCTTTTCTTTCTTTCCTTTCTTTTAATTTAATGTAAATACCCGGACCAAAGAGATCCATTTGACGACTATTACCTAGTTGATTTGCGCAAAACACTCATGTTGTCTAGGCAAGAAACTAAGTACAAAGTTATCACTTTCTGAGTAGCTGAATGCATCAATTCAGGCAATAAGCTGCACGGTGTCAACTGTTTTTCTAGTTGTTGGCCAAACTTGCAACGAATGTCATGGTGAGCTAGGCACACTAACAACAGGTGGTCTTCATCCTCAACAGCTCCTAGGGAACATAGGCGATAAACCCTATCTCTTTTCGGTACACTCTCAGGCTTTGCATGCCTGCCACACTCTACCTCTAAACGATGGTTTGAACATCTGAACCTTGACAAAGATTGCCTGAGCTGAACATTTGTGATCACTTGCAAATAATTTTGATGTGCATATGAGTACCAAGATTATGTTGTACAGCTCGTGTTCATCAGCTTGTATGTACATAATCTGCTACTTCTAGCTCTGGCCTGTTCACCATAAGTGGATTCTAGATAGGAAGTATGTGCACTTGCTACAACACACATGACATTAGTATAGAGAACCCTAACCCCTTGGTCGTCAAGCCACAACTGCACGTTACGGAACCAACACTGTTGGTTATTTGTCGCAACCCTAGCTTTGGGCTCGCGACCAAGGCAAAGGGGTTACAAGGGTGCGAGCCAAGAATAAGCCCGGAAGTCACATCACATACCTCCGAGAGTGTAAAAAAGTGTGAAGGAGTGAACCCTCACACTCCCAAAGCAACTCCCACTTTGGGAGATGGAATCCTGATGGACTCCCGAAACTTCAGAGAGCAATTTGAGGGTCAAAACTCAAAGGCTTGTGGCGTTCTTTATATCATTGGAAAGCTCTTGGAACGTTATGGGGCTCCAAAATGACGGGAGTTCCGGTTGGCGAGATTTCGGGACTCCCATGCGGGAGTCCTGGGAAAGAAAAGTTATTTGGATGTGGGTGTCATGGCCTAGGATATTTTTGGATACTTTTGGCAATATCATGGCCTAAGATATTTTGGGATACTTTTGGCAATATCATGGCCTAGGATATGTTGGGATACTTTTAGCAATATCATGGCCTAGGATATTTTGGGATACTTTTGGCACTATCATGGCCTAGGATATTTTGGGACTAGTATGGTTCAGGGTTATAAAAGAAGATAGTCTCGGGAACAACTCTTCAGTAGATCAACACCAGTTGATGGATCAATAAAACTTGTCTTGTCTTGTAATTCTCCACTTGTTTGTAGCCGGTCCATAACAATTTGATCTACTCCTTCTTCTTGTTTGTTTGTTTTGTTGTTTCAGTAAGTAGCTAGAGGTATCTTGGAGTGAAACTTGGAGAGGTTATAGAAGACTATAGGTTGCTTCTATTCTCAAAGTTTCAAAAGAAAAGGATATGTTTTGTGAGAGTTATGAGCTTTTGAAAACTTTGTGCCAGATCTGGTTTTTTGGTCATATCTCCTTTGTTTAAGCTTTTTTGAGTCTGCAACTTTGCTATCTTATAGATCATATAGGAATATATGTGTGAGAGAAATTTCATGTTATTTGGATTTGTATTGAGAGAAATCTAAGCATTTGAAGTTTCAGTCTCAATTTTGAAGTCAGTTTCTTTTGAAAGTGATATCTCTTTGTGGTCATCCTTAATAGGGCTGAAATTTTGAGAGAAGGTAGTAGACATAGTTGCTCATGTTTCACCAAAATTTTAGAGTGATCCAAGGTCATATGTGAGCAGTGTAGCCTTGCAAAGTTGCTATGACAGAAGTTTGTTTTGAGAAGACATCAAAGCAAAAGTTTTGAAGTGGAGCAAATACAACTTGGGAGATCTTGAAGGAAGGAGTTTGAAGATTGGGAAGCGCAAATACATTA
>Ga0209208_10010273_pt1 | contig 12174 bp, 6 predicted proteins | sample S1TSphfallax_3_FD_187694 | JGI IMG/M metagenome (GOLD analysis project Ga0209208, IMG submission 187694) | Host-associated microbial communities from peat moss isolated from Minnesota, USA - S1T2_Fd - Sphagnum fallax MG (SPAdes) (version 2) | ecosystem: Host-associated > Plants > Peat moss >...
CACCAAAAGGACCCAAAATGAGTTCTAACCACTTTGTGTGGTTTCATGCAGGCCCGTGTGAGTGAGTAAAGCTTGTCCACTCTTCCTAGTCTTTCCCGGGACTTCTAGCACGCCCCTTTTACCCCCCCTCTAGTGCTGGAAGTCGGGATCGTGCCCCAAGTTCCAACCGCTTCCGCATTGCCGCATACTTGGACCCTTAAGTGGGTCTACAAGGAACTTGGGAGCGCGACATGTACTTACACTAGGGGCTTATTTATCCCATAAGCAACATTTACGTGTTCCTTGTCCTAGTTGTGGTCACTTATACATAACAAGAGTAGGATTAATGCACCATTAGGCATCATGCATCTCACACATGCAATCAACAACTTTTGTGGTGTCAATGCCTTCAACATTATTGTTTTTTTTTCCCTTTTCAACTTGGACATGGATTGCATCATTAAATATCATTAATGTTTTCCATCTTGATTTACCATGCCCCTGCTCATATCATCATATTTCATATGTTCTTTGTGTTAAAGTTCAACCTACCCGTTTGTGTCGATACATGGTAGGGGACTAAGATACATTACAAAATGAGCATATGGTTAAAACACAGGTGTTGGCTTCCCAAAGATCTTCAAAAATGACACCGGATCCTACTCCACCTCCATAAGCACAATTGCATCATGCACAAACACTTACTCATGTCAGGGAATATACTTGAGCAATGCATACATTGGCGTTTAGCATTCATGTGGCCCCATTAGCTAAAACCATTGTGGCCCTTGGCCATCTTCATCCATTGGTTGAAATTGACCTCCTCCCTTTTGCCAATGATTTTCATCCAAAGATGGATCTTGTTTTGGGTAGAGAGGCATTTATTTTTGTTTTCACACATTCACGACATATTTCATCTGGTGGTCCTTTGGGTATGGTGTATGAACTTTTGTGAAATTATTTTCGCTACTATAATTGTAGGTGTAATTCATTAATCTTTATTCACTATACTAGTGAATTTACTCATAATTTACTAAAATCATTTGGCATACAAAAACACCTTTTGTTATAGTGTTTGTCCATGATGACTTTGCTAGTGGCTTTGATTTCTTTTTAAAGATATGCGAACACATCACTTATGGTCATGTTCCTCCAATAATATCATGTTTATTTGTTGCATCGTGACTATTAGCTTTGGAAAAACAAACCAAAGGTGTTTGGCCCATTGTGATTGGAAAGGTGATTTATTGATTGGTCGCTTGCACACTAGTTGTTCAGTTCAAGGATACATTTGATCCACACTAGTTTGGGGTGGCAACATTAAGCAAGTGTGAGATAGTGGTTCATGGGATTAGAACTATGTTAAATTTACATTTAAAGTGGGTGGTATTACAAGTGGATGTTTGAAACACACTTAATTCAATATTTTGAACAACCAATTTTTAAGAGTTTCATCTTGTACCAACACCTTGGATCAAATTTTCCCATTTGTTTGTCAATTTTATGCACACCCATCTCCACTATATTTCTCAAAGGTTTCTAAATACGATGATTTCACAATCATTTCATTTGAATGTGGTAAATGACAAGGGGATTCTTTGGGAGGAGTGTTGTTTGCATTAATTCATTTTTGCCTTCTTCATCCTATTATAACAACCCATCCTACTTGTGTTTTTCCCTCGTTGGCAAATGATACGCACATAATTAGTCATGCTTCAGATGTTTTTTTGAGATTACAAAAGGAATTTACAACATTAGGACTTTCAGTGTAGCCGACAAAATGTGTGGCCTAGTTTCCACAAGGGTTAAACCATTCTATATCACTTCCTTTAAGTTTTTTTATGCATGAGTCCAGTCTTTGTATTTTGGTGCTCGAATGGGTTCTTTGCCATTCGTGGAATCTTTCATATCAAAGGCATTTTGGGAGGACATCAACACAATATCTAGCCTTTTTATGCTTGTAAATCCTCATGTAGCATCTATAATGATTTCATTTTATTATGCTGAACAATTAGGCTACCTATAACATACTGTATTTCCAACACATATTCATTCCTATGCACGTCCAACAACAAAGGCTTACTTATTAGTTTTTCCTAGCACCCGTTCATTTTGTTTGTCCTTAGCCCATTTCCTTACAACATTCCGTATTCATTTCGGTATACCACATCTTATGGTTGCACATCTTTCATGATGTCAATGTGGTCATATCATCAATGATTTGGGTATCCATTTGTTACATTGCCCATGTGAGAATGAGCACATTGCAGCCCATGATACACTTCGAAATACCATTGCAGTTATTGTGTTGGAAAATGGAACCCACATACAAAAAGAGGTTTCCCACCTTTTTTCTTGCCATAAATGGAAACGAATGGAAATTGTCATCACTATAAATGGATTTCAAACCTTGGTGAACATTATCATTGTTAATCGAATTTATATAAATTTGGTGTAACATGCTTTGACGATGACAATGCATGCAATAATAGTTACCACTCAAAACTAGGCATGATCTTACATAGAACAAGCACCAAGAAATGATTTCATTCCCCTTGCCACAAAGACCTATGATTGTCTCCACCTCATTTTGGTTCCTTTTTTACTTTTTGTGTACATGCCAATATAGTTCACCATCAACAAACCTCCTTGGTACCTTTGATGTTTATATCCTATTATAAACAATGAATGCCAATAGCCCTCAAATGTGCACAAGCCATCAATTCTTCAATAGGCTACCACGCTTAGTCATAATTTTTCATCTCTTTCACACATACTAGCTAATGCACCTCCATCACTAGCTAACCTCCATCACTAGCTAATTTGTGGCAGAGGATGCCATTTTAGCATTAGGTCTTCTACTTCATTATTACTATTTTGATTGTTTGGTTTTCCTTGTGTTTACATTTGCTTCAACATGCCTTATACTTTTTGTGGATGTGTTTCCATCCTTGTTTATATATATAGGGTTTTCTCTCACATTAACAAAACCTTGTAACTTTTTTGGCACATTTTTTCGGTGTAAAATTAGCATGCTTAATCATGTTAATATTAAATTATCCTTCCATCTTTCATAGAAAATTTGGAAGATTGTTATGAATGGTGTCTCCTAATGAATGTAGTCATTTTGATATTTTCTTTGGGTTAAGGTAATGATCATGTTTAATAAACTTGTCTCCCTTGACTACCAAGTTGATTTTCTAATAATTAACCACCCACACCTTTCTATTAATCCAACAACATTTTCCCTCCTATTTTTTTTCTAACCACAAGCTTTATAATAATTTAGGGGGAAGATTTCATGAGGGGTCTAAAGATTTTACCTATATGTGTGTATAGCTTGCTCCCTCTCCACCTCCTCTTTCTCCTCCTACTTACACATGTTTTATTGTTTATCTTGAACAAGAAGTAATTAAAACATGATAACATACATTCTCTTACACACACATGAAATTAAATTATGAAAGCTACTAAGGGAAATTATTATGTTTGTATATTTTAAGGAACGCATGAAATAAAAGGTATTTTTTTGGTATGAAATGAAATAATAAAATACGAAAATATTTTATTAAATTTGAAAATATTTAAGTTGTATTCTAAATATTTTTTAAAACCCAATAATAGGCATCCTATTTACACTTCAATAAATTATAACATGTATTTTTCAATAATTTACACCTTTTTAATATTTGGAGAAAAAAATGAAAATAATTTCCCCTACCTTTTTACGCATCTACCCACACATTTGTTTCCTAAATTCAACAAGTAAAGTAATTTCCCTTATCTTTTTATGCATCAACCCACACATTTGTTTTCTAAATTCAACAAGTACAATAGGGTCAGACAACCCACGTACACACACATATTGCCTCAAGCTCTTCCTTAATATACTTTCACATAATTCACTACATTGAATGTTATAGACTTCTTTTTTTCAAAATCTTGAATTTTTATAATGTCACAATAAGGTTACATAAGGTTTTCAAAAAACTCTTTGTCTTTGTGCCCAAGTTTCTAAGCTACTCTTGCATATTCATAATTGTATCCTAATTCTAAAACATTGTGCACTTCTAAAAAGATTCCAAACAATCCCCAAGCACCTTGGAAGTATATGAAACCATAAAACAATGTAGAACCCAAATGAAACAAAAATATAGACTTTCAAACTAGTAAAGCTATGAACAACTAGAATTGAGGTGAAGGCAAGAAACACAAAGAGAAGAAAAACAAGAAGTTGTTTTCAAGGAAGAAAAGGGTTCATTTGATATTCCTTCCCCCCTTCTCTATCTTCTTGTCTCCTCCTACTTCCTAACTCCCTATTCCTAGAAAACCCAAACTCACTTGCTTAATATCATCTCCATCTCCTTTTGAGAAATCCCCTTCATGAATGGCCACTTGAATTGTCACCATTAGCTCCTTTGTCCTCCCATAATACTCCTACTGCCATTCCAAGTCCCCCTTGCCTTAAGCTTGCCTTAGAAGTTTGCCCTTACATAAATAATTTTTTTCACTTTGTTTGATGGCTCATGATGTGTCAAACGTTCCTCAAGATCTCATGAAGTCTCAACATCACACTTCAATCGTAAACTAAAAACACCTTATGAGTAGTCTAGCATTCAAAATGTTTTAATGTTGGTGCAAAAGCCTTCAACAATTTGACTTGACTAAGAAACTATTACTTGCCCCCCACTAGTCTAGGCCTACTATTAGAAGAATAATAGAAGCATCATTCCCCCTTGTTATCCTTTGTCAAGTACCTTGTTTAGTCAAAAGTAGGATAGATAAACCTTATCCTATCCTATTAGCATGTCAAGCTAGAGCCTTTTAGAACCTTCCCCTCTCAACCTAAAGCAAGTTGTATTAAACCATGGGGTTGTCCCCAAAATTCTTCTTTTCCTCGAGTCTTAATTTATTAAAGCCCCATCCTCATTACCCAACAAACAAACTCTTCCCTACTTAGAAAAATGGGTTAAACTAATTAACACCCAATAGCTTTTATTATTTAAAGCAATTGAGACAAGATTTTTTAAAAATTTGAACATTGCTTAAACATTACATTCATAAGGCTCTTATTTAGGGGCTATTACATCCATAAGTCCCCTTGACATTTGATTTTTTCTAGTTTATATGTTAGTTTGAAGTTTGGCCATGTTTTATGGAAGGATATGCCTTGCCTTTAAGGGTATTAAGGTTATAAGCTTTTTACAACTAAGGGGTTATATACAATGCTTCATTGGAGCTAGTAAGAATGTTTTTGAAAACCATGGTGGAATGTTTGTTTTGAAATAAAATGTAAAATAAAGTAGACATTAAATAAGAATAATGAATTAAATGTGGGATTGGGCTTGACACTATTGAAAGTCAAATGCCCAATTAAAACATGTTTCCTTGATTTTTTAAATATACCCCATATATCATAAATATGATGATTATCATGCTACTTCCCATATTTTTCAAATAAGGCTTATGGTGCGATGGTTAAAAACCACCCCTTCAAAGATTAGATTTTGCATTTAAATCTTTTCCCACCAACCATCTTCATCCTCATATAGTTATCCTAGATGAACTTTTGTTAAGATGTTTGTCACAAGAAACCATTCATCTTTGGACATTTTGTATGTGTAGCTTGGCCCATTGCCCTAGTCAAGTTGCCTAGGGGAAAAAAAAAATTAAACCAAGTTTTTGAAAGAAAAATGAAATTGATCACATTTACCCAAGAACTTTGGCTACATTTTCATGAAGGAATAATTCAAGTAAGTTGTAAGGCCTTAAAATTTTGAGAAATTGCACAAAAGATGAATGTGTCATCTCATTTTTTAATCTCGAAGTCATTTGTCCCCAATTAAAACTTGGGGAAAGACCATTCCTTGATGTACATGACCTTGGGGGATAAAGCCCCATGGCCAATTGATCAACACATTTGTCCTAAGGAATAACATTTTCCTGAAAAACAAAAACATTTCTTCAAGTAACATAGTTGTAGGGGTAATTCAACACATTTGTCTTAAGCAAAAAAATTCCCTAGGGAACACAACCTAAAGGAATACAACTATATGAGAATAATTTTAATTCTTTTTTGAGATGAAAGATGGAATTGGTAAAAGGATTTGAACACAAGATCTCCCATTTCGATGGAAAGGTCCAACCATTGGGCCACACCAAAATTTTAAATATTAATGTCCTAGCCATAGTTATCACAATATCATGGGGTAGAAGCATGCTAAGGTGGATCAAAAACTACAGATCACAATAGTCCATACTACTTATTAACCTAACTAAATGGGTAGGTAATTTCAATTGAAAAGGGGATAATAGTGGTTGCGTGGCACTAGCCATCATCATCTGCTAATTTATAGTTTTCTTATACCTTTCACAAGTCTTTTACATTATTGCTATGAACTGACATTCAAAATATTAAGTTGAGTATATGCTTTCTGTAAGCATTGATTGTGATAATCAAGTATGTCAAGTGGCATGCCTTCATTTAATAGTGACCCAAAGAAAAAAGCAAAGTTGTAAGGAAGACCTAAGTCTCATGATGGTAGTACAAATCTAGGGTTAGTTCTTCAAAAGGTCAAGTAAGGAGGACCTTCTTACAATGGTAGTGCAAAGGTAAGGTTTGTAAGTCCCTTAAATAGAGAGTTGTCAAAAATGCTTAAAGTTGATGGTAATCGTAGTTTTACCAAAAAACAATTCGCACAAAAATATAATTTGTGTTTTCTTGGGTTGAACCCAAAACAAGTTAGAGTGCCAAGGTACTGCACTAAAGAAAAAGTCACAAAGCTTTTCAGCCGTGTTGTGAACAAGAATGGCCACCATTACATGGAGTGTGGAAACCCAAAACTTATAACAAATATTGAAAACCTATGGATGATTATTCACCAGAAGCCTTATGTGCTTGCTAGAAAAGTGATTACATTAGGAATGGCACAAGGTTTGGTTTATGAGTTGAATGGGAAGTAGATGAATCGGCTTGCCTACGATGAATGGACAAATCAACAACAATTTCAACAACATCATGCAAAAGTTTTAAAGTTTTTTGAAGACTATAACCTTTCTTAGTCTAAGTAAGATGATGGTTCAAATGATGAAATAGAGATGATAGATCTTCGATAGGTGAAACCTTCACTTGTCTTTGAACAATTGCAAGGTTATTTTCTTTTTATTCAAAAATTGGTTATGTCGACAAAAAAGGCCTTGGCCATCAAGGTGCAATAGAAAGATGAGGTGGTTAGGACGAATATTCTTGCTTGAGGCTAGAGGGCAGATTGGAACAAGTTGTTATTGGATGTTATGGCAAGGCTTGAGGTGTTGGTTTTTTTCACTTCAAACATAAGAAGCTATTGTGGCTTCGAAGCATTCTAATGATGATGTTGTTGCTTCTCTTTTAGGTTTTCCTAATCTTAGGATCCAAGCCTTACAAAAGCAAATGAATACTTAGTGAGGCATTATAGAAGCATTTCAAAACTTGGTAGATGAAGGAGAAAATGATTTTTTAAAAGTTCAAAAAGATGACATTGATTTTTTGCCACATTTGCTAAGTTGCAAGAGCAAATTTTGATTTGCAAACATGAATGTGCGATCAAAGAGCTTATGAATCAAACTCAAAGAGGGTTCATTTTGAAGAGGGCACCATTGCAACCTTATGTTGGGTTGCATGATGTAAAAAAATCTAGATTATAATGGCTACCAATAGATAGTTGTTTGTTTTGTGGCTTAGGATTTACTCCTATTTGGGCTGTTAGGATGTCTTCCTACAAACATGTTTATCACGATTAATGTGTTACATACCACTTTGGTACATCTACTAAGTTTGTTGCCAAGGATTGTGAAGCAAAAATACATGAAGCTTGGTGGAGTTGTGTTTGATTGATCAAACCAAAAGTGATTGAGTTAAGGCTTGACATCTAGAAGATAGAGGCTATAAAAGGTTGGCAAAGACGTAAGTCAATCAAAGGTATGTTATTTCTAATTTTCAATTTTTGTTTTAACCCTTGGTTATCTAAATATTGTCTACACATTGATTGTGAATTATGAGTCCAAATTGTGAATTGTGAATCTAGATCTTCCATCTAATGCATTAGATGTAAGATCTACATGTAAATAACAAGTCACCTTATCCATAGAGCAAGCATTGTTGTTTTATTGTGAGAAGAATTACAATTGTTTATGGATTAGCATGTATAATCTTGGATGATTAGTACATAGGGTACACATTTGTGCATTGGTTCATAAAACATAGATAAAATGTTAGCCACATAATCCTTAATTAGCAACTAGAATCCCTAACCACCTTCCTAAATCCATAAATATTACATCTTATAAATCCACAAAGTAGGTTTAATACATAAGAGTCATGCCTAGTACATATGCAGATCATTCCAAATTGTAGCAATGTACATTGTCCATTACTATAGTCCTTAAGTCTACACAATCTTTACTTAGGTAAGAGATGGCAATACATGGAAGTCCACATGTGATATAATTATTACATATAATTCTTTAATTTAAAATTGGAATCCCTAATCACCTTTTGTAGTCCCCAAGTATTAATCTTATAAGTCCAACTCATCCTTATGTAGTTCATTTAAAATTATACTAGTGTACATTGTCTTTTACTACAATCCTTAAAAGTCTACAAAATTTTCAATTCTATGCGAAAGATGGTAATATGTATGGAGGTCCATATGGATTATAATTAGTGCATACATATTCTTGACACATTGTAATACATTATATAGGTTTATTTGGTAGTGAATTTTGATATGAACATAAGATCAAATCAAATCAATTTTCCTTTTTGATCTAATTAGTACAGACCTTCCACTTGTATATTGATAAAATCATATTGATATTGAAGTATGCATTGCAAATAAGTTCTTAATTTAAAGGACATGCATAATACTTTGTAATGTAAATGAAATATATATTTTTTCAATGTTGATGGCATATTTATCGTCATCTTGTATTGTGTTGCTTTTAATGGTGTAGGTTTGCCACACTTTTTACAAGCTGCAGGACACAAGTTTCAATGTCGACCAATTTTGATCTCGAGCCTTCATTTTGCACACCACCTCTTAAGGAGATGATCACAAATCCCAATCCAAGTGTGGGGAACATCCATTTGAAACCAAATGAGGTGAACCGTAAATGCCACATTGAAGACATTGAGGTTTCATTTCCAAATAAAAAATTGAAATATGTGGCAATTGAGGCTCCAAAACTTGACTTGGCATCAAATAGTAGACTTGAGTTTATGGAGGTGCCAAAAATGGATGAACTAAATGGAGCAAGGGAGATAGAATGCAATAAAAAAAACCTACTACCACTGAAACCTCATGTCAATGAGGAGTTGAATGTGACTAATGATACATTCATGGAGTTGGAGGAAGAGACTCCAAATCCAAATGATGAAGGTGAAGGCAACTTGGAATTAACCAATAGTCCAACTAATGTTCAACATTTACATGATGGTGATTTGCAAGCAAGCAAAATTGGAAAGAAAAGTCTTGCAAGTAAGATGAAACATGGGCATTCACCTTCCAAATCTAAACACAACCCAAAAAGAAAGCCACCTCATGCACGACAATCTACAGTTCCAAAAACTTGGTCTTCTCAACAAGTTTAAACCTGTCAAAAGAAGGTGAATATATATTTGAACATCCTTCAAATGTAATTAACAAATGTATGTTTACTTGGACTATGTTGAGGAATACTTCAATTCTTTATGGAGTCCGACTTGTACTTTCAAGTGTTTTATTGACATATGTCTTGTGAATTTGTCATGTATAGAGTTGAATTGGTATTGAGCTCAAATACCATAGTTGTGAAACTAATTGGGTTGCATAATTTTATGGTTTGCAAAGGTGTGCAACAAGCTAGGCTATATGTAAACATGATTCCAATTTTAGCTCAATATTTTGACTATTATCAAATTTTGATTATCCAACTTTACTTGTCCATGTTTCAATCAATGTAGTCATTCCTTATGAAATAGAAAATTGTATTGATGGGGGCCAAACATGTTTTCCAAATTTATCTTTAGTTCCTTCTTTCACCTTGTTTATATAGAATTTATTACTTGATCGAAATTGAAAGTTCATCTATTGTGTCAAGTGCATTAGCCTTGTTCATGGTAAACCAATGATGTTCATGGCAAGGTAATGATGATAACATAGATCTAATTTTCATCTTGATAGCTGAACATAGATATAAGTGATTTGGGTATTTGATTTGGGAATTGGGCTTTTACAAGTTCTCATTTTCTTGGATTTGGATGGCCACAATTACTATTTACATCATTTTTTGATTAAAACATCAATAGTTTTGAAATTTTAGTTTTAGGCATTATTACATTTTATATATTTTATAAGATTATTGTTTGATGGTGTATATGTCTAAACCCCAAAACCAAATGATCACAAATTGTTGTAATTTTTAGAGCTATGCATTTACATGATCTATGTAAGAATAAAAAATTTACTTGATCTTACATTGTGTAAAAAGTCATTTTGTTTCTCCTAATCTTCTCAATGCTAATTTATTGAATCATATAGAGAAGTTCGAAGGAACATGCATTGGAATTATTGATCACCCACATATAAAAGATCGTTCTTGAATAATTACATTGTTGAAAGTTCAATCTAGACTAATATGCTTCAATTATTGAATAAAAAAAAGAGGTTCAATTGACTAATATGTTGGAATTAAGGACTATTTTGGAAGTTCAAAAGACTTTATTGGAAAACTAAGATGAACCAAGTAAATGGTTTCAACAATGATGAAGGCACCAAGGTGAGGACTTCAGTACCCAATTTGTGTATGTAACATGTCTCACCATACCCAATATATTTACAAACCTACAAAACAATTAATTTGGACTTATTGATGGATTTATGGTAATGAACAATCAAAATTAACTTGATTGTTTGACTAAGTAATATGCAAAAGCCGATAGATCTACAAATTATTACATAAGAAGTGAACTCAAAAGACTGAAATTTGGAAATTCGATGGATTTTGTTGGAATAATAATGAATTAGTTCAATGGTTTCAATAGTGATGAAGGTACTAAGGTGGGGGTTGCAACACTAAGGTCTATTGTATTACATGAGCTCAATGGTTCCTCTTATGGGTTTCACAGCAAGTGAATATTTCCACTAACATTTTATAAAATCAGATGTGGTTCATCAAAGGTTGCCTAATTTCCTTCTAATTTGAAGAGAACCTAGTTAATCCATTTGGACATGATTAACATCACTTCCCAACTGTTGTGCAAATATGATGACTTCAATCAAATCTTGCGTACTTACCTTGTGCAATGTGTGTGGCTAACTACAAATTAATCATAGGGCCTTTGTCTTATCAAGATGCAAGAAGGAGCATAAATTGTTCCAAACACAATTGTAATTATGTTATATGAAATGAACTCTAATATGTTTAACAATCTTTTGGCCATCCTCAGATGGCAATGGGACTAATGGATATAAAAAGTGTAACAACAACATTGTAAATTCATAATTATGGTTAAAGAATCTAGACACCTTGGAGGGTCTAATGAAAAAGAAAGGTTAATATCATTATAATGACATTCCAATCCTCAATTTTAAGGTTTTATCCTTTTTGTAAATGTGGAAATCTCACATAATGCATAGTCTCCAAGGGTTGATTATTCTTGTACACATTAATCAAATGAGTTGTATTTTATTTACAACTTGGAATGGCCATTTACATGTTGATGTTCAAATTGGGCCATAAATTGTCACCCTTTTTGTATTTGAAAATATTTGTGAATTTGTGGACACGTTCGTCTTGCAACTCTTCAACTTAAGGTTCTAGCTTTCACTACACCAGCTCCATATATTTATATTGGTTTAGATTACACTAGTGGGTGCCCGTGACCTTCGGCCACTGTGAAGTCCCTCGGTTTCTTTAAACTTGGTTCATGTTTTAGTTTTTTTTAGAAACTTTTAACTTTTTTATTTTTTTATTTTTATGTGTTTTCTATTTTTATTATTAATTTGTATAATAAAAATTAAGTGTTTCTTTTTCACTTATATATATATATATTTATTTGGATGCAAGTTTGAAGTTTGGAGAAAGAAGACACACCTCATTCTTTTTCAAGTAGGGTTTTTCTTCAATATTTATAAGTTTTATTTTTTCTTATTTTTTACTCTTTATTTGGTTTCTTCA
>Ga0209208_10010274_pt1 | contig 12172 bp, 14 predicted proteins | sample S1TSphfallax_3_FD_187694 | JGI IMG/M metagenome (GOLD analysis project Ga0209208, IMG submission 187694) | Host-associated microbial communities from peat moss isolated from Minnesota, USA - S1T2_Fd - Sphagnum fallax MG (SPAdes) (version 2) | ecosystem: Host-associated > Plants > Peat moss >...
CTAGAAAAGAGATAAATACAAACCACCGACTAGTTATGTCATGGCTGAATTTCCACAGGAAATGATCGGAGGCAAACCTGTTACTGGAGTCAGTAACACATAAATGCCGCAGTCCCAAAGTACGAAAAATGATGAAAACACGTTGTGCTGAACACTCCCCACGAACCTGTAACCCAACATTGTAAGAGGAGGAAACCAGATGGATTCGATGAAAAGGAAACATATGGATGAAAAACATGGACTACATGAAGGAATCAGAATGGATTCAATGAAGGAAATAAAGATATTGATCTAGATGGGGGGGAAATTTATGGATTTTGATGAAGGAAAATGGTAGGATTGGAATGAAGAATTGGATGAAGGAAGATAATTGTGACATTGCTATGGGAATTGGAGAAGGAAGAAAGTTGTGAAAACTAGAAGTTTGTAGTCTGAAGAGAATGGCAGTAGTACAAACCGTGAGAGGAGCCCGATTCATATAAGGTCGGAGATCTAAAGCCAGTACTGTTTTCCGTGCAGAATTTGACTTGGCTGGATTATTAGCTTCTTCTGTATGTTGATCGTTATTCCCATTTGCTCCTGTACCATTTGCACCACTTGGTGCTGCCTCCTGGAAAAAACACACTCAAAGATTGTGTGTTGTTGTGGTTCTTCAAATCTGCTTTCTCATAATGAAACAGATTGTTTTCTTTCCAATGATCAGAAGATCCTATTTACAATGATGATGTTTGAAAAACTCAGCAAAAACCAGAAAATCAGGAATAAAAATGTAAAAACTATTAAATTTTTTTAAAAGAAGAGTCCTCTCTAGGTCATTTACCTGCAAGATTTCATCAAGATCTAGTTCATCAAGTGCTTCAGGTCGGGATGACAAATATCGTCTATGTGGGTAATGACTATGGTGATAAACCCGCATTGCATGCTCATAAAATTGCTGCTCCTTTGTAACTCGTTGACGTGAGGAAATGCGTGGTGCAAGGTGTCGATTTAGCAATTGGGAATCAACCTCCATCAAAGCACGTTGCTCTAAAAGAAGCAAAATCTGATGGCGTAATATCAATCCAACTAATTGTCCACAACCATCTGACTCCGTACGGCGAATTACAGGGAATCCATTGTGCTGAGTTTCACGCAGGACTTTAACAACCTCAGCAACCGACACAATCTGCATGAGAAAAATTGGGACATCAAAATCAGACTTTTGTAACAAAGATTATTAGGATGATTTTTCACATAAACCAATTCTCAAAATTGCTGTAAAAATTGTGTGCAAAGGAAAGACTCACAAGCATAGTGAATATGAAAACATCAAGGTAAGAAAATGCTACCTCATTGAAACAAATTACACCTGGGGCCATGATATCACCTGCTGTAATCGCAATAAGCTTATGTGGTGGTTCACTTGGTAAGAAACAAACCTCACCTGATCAAAACCACATCAAAAATCAGCATCAACAACAACCAAAAATTGCTACAAAAAGAGAAGATGAAATAATTGATAATAAGGTGTACACAATGCTTTACAGGTGTCAGTTGCAAACAAATTGAAATCAATATAAAAACATCATACCCAAGCGTTCTAAATCAGCTTCATATGCACCCGCATGATGAATGTGATGTGCTACCCAATTGGATATAACTATTGCCAATATAACTGGCAGTATGAAATCAATTCCCCCGGTGCCCTCCACCATTATCACAACCTGTAGAGAAAGACAAAATATAAAATAAAACATTTCTCAACTCACTTATATACAAACCCAAAAAACAAATAAGTAAATAAATAGGGTTTTCCTTGTAAAGTCACAATACAAGTAAAGAAATTTTAACACCATAAGCTTAAACCATAAACCCTGAAGCTCTAGATTTTAATAAAAGCTGTACAAGTTGATCATCATACAATGTACAATGTGGATTATTTCTTGTAAGCTATAGAGAGGTCAGAATAAACATGAAAGAGAAATTTTCTGACAATAACCCTAAACCCTAAAGCTCTAGAAATTTTTTTAGTTTTTGCTCTTTTGTCATGTTTCAATCTCCCCTCAGATACAAAAAAGGGTTTCTGAAGTACCAAAGAAATGGATGAGCGAAACACACCACCTAGCATAGCAGTTGCGCCTACTAGTGCATGTAATCCTGGCTGCACATTTGCTCTGCCATCTTCCACACCACACTATTATCAAAGGAATCACAGGTATATATGTAACTCTAGCCAGTACACACCTTTATTTTCAAGAAGGTAGCCAACAGGGGATTACCATGCCTTTCTACTAATAATTGGCAGTATTTGTGGAATTTTTTTAAAAAGTTAAGGTTTTAATTCAATCAATAGGATTGAGGTGCAGATTTTCAAAGAGCTTACGAAGGCAACCAAATCTGGAAAATACGTCCCAAGAATGCTCCAAAGGATGCGCCTACCTGCCACCCACCATCACCACCATAAATCTCTCCCTCTCAGAAGTCCCATAAATAAAAACACATGATAATAATTCAGGGGCTGATGCTGTCACCAATGTCTTATCTAAAATGGTGGATTCCCTGCCACTTTCCCCCTAAAATCCAAGTCTAGATTGTTGTTGTTATGTATGGTTGAACAATATTGAAAAAATGCATCAAGAAATGAGATGCTTTTTTCTACAGTGTGCACGCACCATGATGGATGGCATAAAGATGCCACCAGGAGTGGCTATACCATATGCCAAGATAAAAAGCCCTAGAAATGACATCCAATGAATGCACAAACTTTGCACTGTAAAGTAGGAATCCACTGTACTTCCCAACGCCAACAGTCGCTGAATGGACTGTACACAGGGAAGAACCCAAAAACCCAAAAGAAAGAAAGAAAAAAACCCAGGAAAAGAACACTTCTTTTAGCATCAATCTTAATCTTATTGCTGGATATGACAAACTTACAAAATTCCAAAATTCTCCATTAAATTGAAATCTGCTCTTTTTTTTCGTACTTCACAAGATCTTCCAAATGAAGTGAAAACAAGAGGGATATAACTTCCTTGAAACAAGTTTAATTGAACCCTAAACCCTAAACCCTAATTTTGAAAGCTGCACAATTCAGCAATTTGAGTTTTTGAAGATTCAGCAACAAGACTTTAAAACAAAAACAATTCAATAATTTTAAAAGAAAGGGTAGTAGGGCTTTATTATCACCTGATGAGGTACTGAGAAAAATAGAGTGGCAAGGTCATTATAGTAGCCAACACCTGTAATAGAGTCAGCACCAGGACATGTATATCTGAACCAATACTCATCCTCTTGTCTGCAAGATGTGTCACATTTGACAAAATTAACAAAATCGCAAATCACAAAAATAACAATCAAAATTGAAAGTCTGAAACCAGAAGATAAGCTAGCACAAATGCGGAATAAGACCCAAACCACTAAATTGGGCACAAATGTTTAGGGTTTAGGGTTAGATGAAAGAACTCTCACTCTTTCTGAATTTCAAGACAATGCCCAAAAAAATGCGGCAGAGAAAAAATCGCACCCACGGCAATGAAAGTTATTGAGCATGCCTCAATTATCCTGCAAACCAATTTGTTCCATTTCAGTTCCACTTTTGATAAGCCACAGCTCGAGAATTTTTTTTGTAAAAAGACAAGGAAAAATGCAAGTACCCATGAAAACACATGGAAAATACAAATATTTTTTCATTGCATGCTCCTAAAACCAACATGGATCAACAACATATGAGGTTGGTTAGTAAGGCCAAACAAGAAAACCTTAAGAGCCTGTGTCGGGATGAAGGCCGCAACTGAGAAAGCCAACCGTGTGCAGTGTTGAGACATGCACCCAGTAGCCCTGCTGCTCCACTTGTTACCACAAATAATGGCAAATCATCCAATGAAAACTCTGGCTGCACCCAAAGTCACCCATAATTAATTAGTTCAACCTTTTGAAATTGATCCAACATTCCTGTTGTGCAAAATGATCTGAACCCATTGACCCTCTACACCAGACTCTCATCTTTATCCATCTCTTACCATTTAAACTCTAGTGAGAGATCTACTAGTTCCATTAACTCAATGATTAAACCTTAACCCTAATTTATGTACCACAAAGCATGATGATGACTCTACTCAAAAACTGATGGTTACCCGGAGACCATGAAATGAAAGGCTGCCTGGCAATGACAAAGAAAAGTCGCTGCACAACCCACAAAAATTAACCGAGAGGATCAGACACAAAACTTCTGCAGCAGCAAAAAATTGTACTCTGAAAATCACATAAAAACCACATAATGATGTGAAAAACTATCCAGACTATCAATCAATCTCCGTGTCTCCTTTGCACTTTCATCGTCTATACAACATAATTATTGCTTCTAGACATTTTACAATAGTTGTAAACCTAGGCTTCTTTGTCTCATCTTTGTTAAAACTTTCCGTTTTGGTGCTCGTTTTGAATTGCACTAATGTGTTTTCCCTCTGACCCTAAACCCTATACATATCCACTGGGGTGCAATTGGGTTGTTGTTAACCCACCGTTTGTTAAGCCATGAGAGCACCATAGTTGCACATGATGTGCATAACAATGAGCGCCACATTACCTGCACAAATTTCCACAGATTATTAGCGTACCTATCTCTCTAGAAAAACCCTAAACCATAATTCCTAAACCTTCAGCAACATCTTTGACATTGAAACAAATGAAAACCTTTTGAGACTTTTGAGTTTTGATTTTGTTTTTTTGGCATTGGGTTTTTTTCCTTCTCACCTTGCAGAAATGTGTGGTGGATTATTATTATACGTAATCCACACAAGCAGACATTCTAAGCTTCTTGTAATGGAAGTTCATACTTTTTGCAAAGATGGGGTTGTGGACAGATGCTCACCTTCCTAGACCAAAAGCTTGATGCCTCCTCTAGTGAGAAAAGCACTCCACCTATTGGTGCACCAAATGCTGCTGCAAGGCTGGAACAAAACCAAAATTTCAGACCCATCTCTAAACACTATATATATATATATTTATATACTCTCATTTGTGTTTTGAAAATGAGACATGGAACTTGTTTAGAGTTCCTAAACCCTAAACCCTAATCCTCTAGCTCTGGAAAAAGATTCAAAATTTTACCCTGCTGCAGTTCCCGCTGAAATGAACTCCCGACGGTCCTTGTCATTATGGAAGTCCTGCGATTGAACATGAAAGCCAATTATTTTACTGCTTCTGGGTTTCAAAATGCGGTGCAAATCAGTGTTGGATGGTTATCAGAAACCCATACAGAACCCCCGTGGTTATCCGACAGTTCTTTAGGGTTCATAACTACGCTTCTCAGAAAATCAAGGAACTGGATCTGATATATAACTGTGGCTCTCAACAGATTTGAAAAAAATCTAATAACCACCCATAAAACCATCGGTTCTTTACCAAGACCCACCAGTTCTTTGAGGTTTAAAAAAACCAGAACCAGTGGTTTTCTGATTCTGAAATACTTCAAAAATTGGAACCACCGGTTAGTAACAAAATCAAATACCCACCCAACAATGGAACAAACCTGAAGACCCAAGTTAAGAAATTTTGGTACATATGTACACAATTCTTTTCTGCGGCATTATTAAGTTCATTTGCATTTTTTGATTCCGCATGCCAAGTTAACTTTTTTAAAAGAGGAAAGAAAGAGAATTGTTTTTTAATGGTGTCAGGCAGATAAAAATAGGTGCTCTTAAGGGTTTTGCAGACTTGCAAAGGGGAAGGCTTTATTTGAAAGCTGGTTGATACGGTCACAACAAAGTCGAGATGAGTGTGAAGAAGAAGATCCTTGTCTTTTCTTTGTTGGAAATCGACCATGCATCCATGTGAGTGATGATGCTATTGCTGCGCCTATATGCACCATAGGCCCTTCTTGACCAATCTACACCGACACCACCCCCCCCATAGAAACACAAACTTTATTTACACTTCAAATAAACACTATAGAGACATGAGAGACTTCACATTGACAAATCAATTTTTCCATTTTCAGAAACCCCAGTGATTAGAAATTCAGTATCATTTATGAGAATTGGATTTACAAACAAATATATGAATCTTCATTCCATGATCCAATCCTTTACCGGTAGGCCAGAAGAGATGGTGCAAATTGTTCCCAAACACTGCAAAATCAGAAATGCATGACATCAGCATTGTCGACACATCCCATGCCATCAGTTTATGAATGCAGAAAAACCCTCAACCCAAAACCCAACTTCCAAAAAACCCTCAACCCAAAATCCAACTTCTGAGAAACCCTAAACCCAACTCCCAAAAATGACTGAAAAAAGAGGAGTAAAATGTGGGGAATCATGTCCAGATACATGTAGCACATACCCAATACAGTGGAGTTCACAAATGACAACACTTTCTTTCTGAAATATCTATAGACCCAAAACACAGCATTCGACATTGATAGTAAATTGGTATACAGGGGTGATTGGTATAATGAGGGTAGAAAAATCCTGCCTTTGTGATGAGAGTGCGTAACTGGAAGAAATCCGGAATATCATTCCCATTCAGATAAGCCATTACAAGAGTGACCTGCATGTGCCAAAAAACTCCAAAATTTGAATCAATGTTTGCATTACAAAATGAACCACAAACCATATGGGGTTTACATGACAATTCCACATCAAAAGCTTTCATTTAAACCCCATTTAAGTGGAATCATCAACAATTTTAAAAACCAATTTAGAATTCTACCTCCTTGTAACTTTTGTCTGGAAATTTGCATTATTAACATGTGCTTCCGACAAATTCGCATTATGTACAAGTAATGTGAAAGTCCAGTGGAAAAAATGTGTTCCAAAACAAGAGAAAGAAAGAATGTTTGTTGCAATTTGTTACAAGTTCAAAAGTGGAAGACATAATTTACCCCTCCACCCGCAGCGGCTGGAGCCCAAAATAGCACTAAACAGCTTGAGAACAAAACAAGAGAAATCCCAAAGGATGCATATATGAAAAAAACAAGAGCTAAATGTAGCCCTTGATTGATTGCCTCCTCTGTCCATTGTTTCTGCATCATAATTGAAGATCTTAACAATTGAACACAAGATTTTTCAAACAAAAAGGTCACTAGACTAGACTGTTTTTTGGGCATCTCTCATTATGCTCTCCATCAGCACCAACCTTTTTTTCCAACTGTGAAGAGAAATGAAGAAAACAAATGACAGCAGGAAAAAAAAAAAGGCGCTTGTGATAAATAGTTTAACATTCACAAAAAATTGTGGTGATGAAGAGATGGATTTACCTTTGTACTGATGATAACTTCTTGTGATGATTCAATAACATAAGCAACAATTCCTGCAAAATGTTCGCACAGAGATCATATGAACTCCGTAATGATCAAGTCTAAAAGGACAATCTGGTTGATCTACATGGGTAGATGAGTGGGTGGGTCGATGGGTGGGTCAGTGGCTAGTAGAAGGGAAAGACAGCTCTCAGGTAGTTTTGTTATCAAAGGGTGAGAGAGAGCGAGAGAGAGAGAGAGAGAGGCAATCACCAACAAGGATGCCAATCATAATAGTGATGCTCCATTTAGCAAGTGTAAGGCCTGTGTACCTGCCGACCCAAAATTCAAATTTTGTTAACAGATGAAAATCCAAAGCATAACAAGCACCAAAAAAAAAAGGATCATTGGAAAAATCTTAACCTCAAAAAAATTTCTCAGTTTTTGCACAATCATCAACTCTGAAGTTTCAGATCATTGCCTTGAATTGACATGAAAGAGTTTTCAGTTTCTCAATTTGCAAAACAAACATTTCTCAAATTCTCCAAATAAATAAACAATTGTGTGTATGTTTGGGTGTAGTTGGAAAAGAAATGTGTTTGTTTTATACCCGTAAAAATGCCTTCGTTGTTGAGCCCTTCTCTGCTGTGAAAACACAAAGCTATGTATTGGATCATAGTCAAGACTCTCAACACCTAGTTCATCTTCTGTTGGTGATTCCAGAGTCTGCTCACTGCGGTTATCCTCAACTTGGTCTAGGAGCAACGGAACATCGATTTCAGAGTCCATATCTGCCATCTTCCTCACAACCCCGATGAAAACATTTTCTTTGAATCAGCATGCCAGATCACCACATCCCAAAATGCAAAAAACTTCATTCAGTAACAACAAAAATAGAAACAATTAGCACACACAGCAGGTAATAACACATATATCAAACAACCACCTCTGTGCAGGAGGCAAAAACAAATGTCCACAGATTCAAACACAGCAGCAGCAGTGTGTTCTGATCTAAAAAAGTTCACACACCATTTCTTTTTATACTTGCAGAATTGAAGCTGTCATCTTCGAATGTACCCTAATTTTAAGTGTTGAAACCACATTGTTTTTGGCAGGGATGATGGCAGAAACAAATCTTGCATAATACAAGTGAGGGGCCAATTTATTTTACTTTAGTTTCAATGATCAGACCTAACCTCTTGTAGTAAAGGAACAGTGTGGCCTTGTGAGCTGCTGCTCCCATCAGGAGCAGCAGCAGCAACAGTCTTCAGCAGCAATCCACCGCGACTTGACTCACTGTCATTAAACCCTACACCCCACTCCACCAACAAAGATCTTTCCAATTTGTCACAATTGGAAACCAAAATGGCAATCCGTCAACAACAGCAAACAGTGAAGAAGAACCTGGTCACCTGCACAAATTGGAAGAAAGATGAAAAAGGATCAAAACCACGAGGAGCTAAAAATCTTTTAAAAAATTCTTCTTGGGTTCTCTGATTTCTGCATCACAAATGAATGGGGCTCAAAATGTGAGCTTCTTTTTTTCGCCCACAAAATCAAATGGAGCTTCAAATTGACCCACTTCGAGAAAAAATGGAGCTCAAAATTTGAAGCAAATACACTACAGAAACCAACAACAAGACTCACACATGCTCCATGAAGAAATGAGCAAAAGATTTGTCCATCTACCCTAAATTCTCCTCTACAAATCTGCAAAAACCCTAATCTCAAATGCACATTGATGAACCCAAAACAAAAGGCTTGGCAAGATGCTCATACCTGAACTGGTGGGAACGGAGAATTCTGCCACAGATGGAATGCAAAGCTCTCAAAAAGGATTTCTAAAGACTAAGTGTTTCACAATTCCTGAGACCTGATAAAAAACAATTGATCTAAAATTCCTGAGCTGATCAGAACTCTAAATGTTGGGAAGATAAACAAGTTTTGGAATTGCAGAATTTTGAGAGAGAACTAGCAAGCAAGCAAGCAATCAAGCAAGAAAAAACCCAACCCCCCCCCAAAAAAAATGTTTCAGAATTGATTTGATCAGCCTCACAACAAACCAAACAAATACTACTGAACCCACAACTTCAAACCTGGGGTTTTTTATAGGTCAAAGAAGATCAGTGTGCAACGAATGTATAGCACCAGCAGAAAGAAGAGAAAAGTTGGTTGTGGAGATGATGATGATTTGGGAAATTGGGTGACAGTAAAAAAAATCTTTGTTTTTTAGCAATCTCACATTCTTGAATCTTTCAAAAGCAAAACCCATGTTTAAGAAGGATATCATCACAAGGTTCAAAACTAGAAGAAAACCCATGACAGGAGCAAAGGAGCAAAGTGTAGAGAAATTACCGAATAAAGGGCTTCTAGAACCAAAACCCATCAGTAGATGATGGGTATTTTTTTCTGGATCAAGAACGAAAGAAAAAGTTGCAGAGTAATGTAAATGTCTGTGGTGACACCCAAATCAGCAGAACAAATCAAAAGAGAAGTCTAGCTCAGGTGAAGAGGGATCCTAGGACCCCCCAATAAAAACAAAGAAAAAAAAAAAGAGCCGCCCACCCACCCACCCACAAGACATAGATTCAGCAGATGAACTGAGTGGGGAAATGCACACAAGTTTTGTCCTGAAAAGAACACACAGCTTGTTGTTTTTCCAATACCAATTTCACCCAAGAGAATTTTCCAGCTGATGCTGCTGCTGCTGCTGCCTAAAATTGTAGTTTGACAACGAATCACAGCGAACGATCCTGCCAGAGCTTGACTAAAACGATGAGACCCGCTATTTTTGAAAGGCCTCTACTACATCGGATCCAACTCGCTGGCGTGCAATCGGAGATTCAAGCGCGCCACCACTCGCGAGCTTGATGCGCGTGCGAGGGAGGGAAGGAAGGAGACGAGAGAGGGCGAGAGAAGAGCGAGAGAAGACACAGAGAGAGACGAAACCCGCTGTTTCCAGGGGTTTTCTCTCTCCGCCCGGTACAATATCGGGTCATTTTTCCCATGTTCTAATGACTGGGAACCAAACCATCTACAATTTTTAATTTTTTTGGGGGCCCTAAACTAACCCTGGTTAAAACTACCTTACCAGGGTTGGAATCTTTTGGGTAGGTAGAGGAGACACATATATTGCCTTGGGTGACACCACCAACCCACAGTGCTACTAGCCTACCATGGTAAAAACTATGGTAAAAACCACCCCTCCCAAAATAATTTAGATGAATTTTTGGGGGTTTTCTAAATTATTTCTTTTTAAAATATTATAATATTATAATATTAAATTACATAAAAATAATTATTTCTTAGACTAAAAAAATCAAGGTTCTATGAGTTTCAAATCTAACCATTTCTTGGATTTAATTTTGGGCACTAATAAGAGACCTCTCTCACTCAAGGAGGTGAAAGAAGTTAGGTGGGTTGTTAGGTGGGTGGTAGTAGTTCTTTGAATTAAATATATAATTTTTTAAAAAAATATTTTGGAATCAAAGAACTGCCAGTTCAAGTGGTTCTTTGGGAAAAAAAAATTCTAAATTATAAAATTTGGCTTTAAAAAAGAAAAATCCTCTTGTCGGAGATCAAAAATGTGTTCGACATGTCGTAACTTGTTGTTTTTTCCCATCCGATTCATTCTGGCAGGTCGTTACGTCAAGTAAAAAGCAGCCGTGGGTTGAGGGAGGGCTGCTTTACTTGACTTGACGTAAATTCTCTATTCTCCATTCACTATATTAGATGAACTGGTAAACTGGTTTCTTTGGTTTAGTCCCTTGTACCCCCTTTTTCTCTTCTCTAGGAGAGATATCCCAAGAAACCCTAGCCATTTCCATTTAAGAGAGTATCTTAAGGCAAAAGAAGAAGAAGAATTATGAAAACTCAAATATTTCACCATGCAAAAATGTAATCTTCCAAAACAAAAACCTAATCCTCTAAAAGAAACCAAAATCCTTCAAAGATATCATAACTCTCTATAACTAATCTCAAGTTTGGTTTGCCAATTGCCTCTAATGAAAAATTATGCACTCCTCCCCGACCCCACACCCCCTTCTTCATGTAGGTGAAGTCAAGGTTTAGGGTTTAGGTTTAGTTCCAACCCTTGGTGAAGCACAAGGAAGCAAGCAAGGAATGAATGGTGGGTTTGGTTTTAGCGTATTATTCCTCAAAGAGTGGATGTCAAACTTCCCCTTACATGAAGTCCCTCTTACACAAGCAACCCCCCTCCCTCCCCGCCTTTTGTTGTGTCGTATCAAGAGTGGGTATGTGTCAATTTGAAGCTTCCCACACTAATTATATTATTTCCACAAATGTTTTTTTTTTTGGATTTTTAAATTTTTCAAATAACAAAAAAAATTGTGAAAGGAAATATTGAATCTTCAAGAATATCTTTTATTTTTCAAAATGAAATTTTCTATAATTAATTAATTAATTTAACAAACATATGTTGAAGCTACCAAGGTATTAGTGGTATTATTGTTGTTGTAACATTTCATAAACTCTTGACTCACCTTATTATAAGGTACATATAACATGGTATGGTTGTGTGTGGGAACGTCCATGCATCGACTTTTTACTCCTATTGTCAAACAATTTGTCTTAGTTGTGCAACTCACTTCACTTCACATCTTGTGACACTTCAAAGTTTGAGAAATTTTCCAATTAACAAACGTGACTTGAAAGACTTGAGAAAAAAAGAAAAAGGGGGAAATTTGTTTTTGCAATATTTGGAGTAGAAAAACCAATTTTATTTTTTTTGCTTCAAGTGTTTCAAGGTAGTATACATTGGTAGTAGGTAGTGTGTTTAATTAGGGTAGTGCACACTTTGAGGTGTTCCTTATGCACATTTGTGATGGTATTTAAGCATTTGGAGGTTGGCTCGTCTCAATAGTTTTTTCAGCTTTAGGGGGTTTAACTTTGGTGTTGAATTGGGATTTGGTGTGTTCACACATTCATGTCGACAAT
>Ga0209208_10010275_pt1 | contig 12170 bp, 8 predicted proteins | sample S1TSphfallax_3_FD_187694 | JGI IMG/M metagenome (GOLD analysis project Ga0209208, IMG submission 187694) | Host-associated microbial communities from peat moss isolated from Minnesota, USA - S1T2_Fd - Sphagnum fallax MG (SPAdes) (version 2) | ecosystem: Host-associated > Plants > Peat moss >...
TTGTTAGCATTTAATGTTAAGACATGTTGGAATTTAGTTTAAAATTTATTGCAAACATATTTATAAACCTTGTTTAATGAACACAAGGCATATGAAGCTAACTATGAGAGGAAGTTGGAAGCATATCAAAATGCATATCTAGAGTTTAAGCATGACTCACCTTTTGCAACTCTTGATAATAGTTTTGAAATTGGGTGAAAACACATTAAGGTGGCTAAGTTTTGGCAAGTTAGAGTCCCTTTTCAAAGTCCTTTTCTAGTGTAATTGAAAATTGGCTTAAAATATGAATATTTAGGTTATATTGAAAATAACATTTTTTTTCATTTCCAATTTCAAGTCATGATGTTATAAGACATATAAAGTATATCACAATTTTTTTTTAAATAATTATTTTAAATGCTTAAGAATGCTTCTAAAATAATTACAGTTTTCGGGATTTTGAAAAGTTCATAACATAAAAAATAAAAATCACATTCCCTTCATTCAATGGATCTTTAGTTTTTTAAACACAATTCATTTAATATCCCAAAGTTTCAAACACATAAAACTAACATATTGTAAGATAAAAGTCCATATCCATGAGTTTTGCAAGGCATGACAAAATTTGTCGTTAAGATTCAAAAGTTCATTACTCATTAAATATTTAGGATTTTGATTTTCTTTTGCATTTTTTAAATGGAAAATCTATTAACATTACATATGTGAGTCCCTTTTTTGATATTTCAATGAAAATAGTAATGTTTTATACTCAAGTTTCAAAGAGATGCAGGAAAAACTAGAAATGTGACACCTAAAAAAAGGATTGCATAGTGTGCTTTCACCCTACTTTAATTAACATGAAATAGGTTTAAGTGGAGAAATTCAAGAGGTTCAATTAAGTGCACCTACAAAGATGAAGGGAGGAGACATTACAAAAGAAGCCATGGGAGAATAAATAGTGACATAATCTAAGGAATGTCACAATAAAAGTTCCAACAAAACAAGAGGAACAATAGGTGTTACTCGAAACAAAGTCCACAAAATATGCTATAATGGTTTTAGTTTCTACATCAATTTAGTTTGTTATAGTAGCTGCGATAGAGCCAACATCATAGGATGAAGGGGACAATGGTCATATGTAGACCAATGCAAAAGCCTAATAATAAATACAACCATAGAACTCCTTATAGTATGAGGAAATTATTGTAATAGAGGGGCAATAGAATGTGGAACATGTGATTATAACAAGAACATGTTTTTGCAAAGTATACATGAATAAAGGGTAGTATATTTTACATACTAAGGGTTCTTTTAGTACAAATGTCCATAGTAGGATTTCAGGGACAAAATCCAAAGTACATGGGGGGTAATGGTAAAGGAAAAATTGTACTATAATAATTAGATAGATTGGGATGCATGGGAATAATGAGTAGGAGTTGCAATGTCTATTTTGGACAAGCAAAAAGAGGAGGTTCAATAGAAACAAAGTGGACAATACTAGAGGATGATTGGGTAAAATTAGGATTATTCAGGATGAATTCAAATGACTTTAAAGCAAGATAATTAAAGGATTTTAGATGCCTTGGAATTGGAAGTGGGAGTTTTTTTAATGTTTTTTGGAACATATAATAGAAAGTAGAGTAATTTTTAGAGTTTAAAGAACAATTTTGATGAAGGACACATATTACTTCAATATGTTTTCTTTTGTTTTTCTTCATGTTCTTTTCCATAATCTATTGTTTTATCTTTCCATTAATATGAAAAGTGAAATAATTGAATTGTTGTAGATGCAAAATTGTAGACTTACTATGAAAAAATGTTGATATGTAGTTTGGATTGTGTATTTTGTTCAAAAATAGATTAGGTGACTGAAAATTAACATGCTAAAACAACAAATCTTAATACACAATTTTGGAACAATAGGATTTACCACCCTATTCCACTAATGTGTTATTAATTTCACCTTAAATTGCAGTTTGTTTTCTTGCAGCTTTTTTAGTTTTGTGATCTTATTTATTAAAACTCTCACACAATTCCCTTCTATGTGGTCACTATTGATTACTGGTAGGATGTATTACATAGGCATTAAAGAATGTAACCCATAAACAAATTGGTATGGTGTATATCTTGTAGCTATTTTGTATGTTCTATGAAAAAATAAAATTGTTGGTAAATATTCATCCCAATATATTTTATTCTCCCTAACCAACCTAATCAACAATGTTCCCAACACCTTGTTTGTGAACTTTGCCTAACCATTCCCATGTGGGTACTAAATAGTGGAACTAACATGTTTTAATAAAAAATGATATGTGAAATGCTTGATAACATCACTAATAAAATCACTATGAGAAATTGTGTTTGTGGAAACCACACTACCTTGCAATTAAAGCTAAAAAAAAGCCACTCAAGTATAATTGTGTTGCAACTACATCCTCCAAAGTGCAACTCCTACATGACTACACTTTATATATATGATGATTTAATAAATAAAACTTCCATGTTAGAAAATAAGCTTGTTGTTTGGTAGTTGCATCATAGTTTTTAATGTGTTTCATATATGGTAATTTATACACAACATATTTACACATGGAATCAACTACATTTGACTTTTGAAGGAATTGCATTATGTTATAATAGGGTCAAAACACACTCAAAAGAGCCACAAAAGTTGTTGAATGTTATATTATTTCATAAAAGATTAGAGATTTATTTATGTTTTTCCATTTGAAATCATGGTAACCATTGCACATTTTTAACACACATGAATCAAGAAACTCAAATTAAAGATCCATTTGATCCAATTTTAGATTTGGTTTAGTTAAGGACTTTTGAGAGTGAAAATTTCTATCATTAAAAAAGGACATTTTTATAAAGGACTTTCGAAGGGCTCATACAATAAAAGTAAGTTGAAGGTAAAAAAATGAGATGACAATAACCTATTAGAAACTAAAAAACCACTCACAATTTTTAAAATGTGGAATTCTTAAACTTTGAAAATTCACAGTATGTACATTTGAAAATTTAGAATTTCACAACTTCGAGAATGCTTTACCACATACAAATGGGGTATAAGGTACACAAAGTTGTAGTTTATATTACATTAAATTCAACTTTGAAAAATTAATATTTTTTAACGTGATTTCAAAATTATCATCATTTTTCAAGATGAAACATAAAATTTGCAAGGAATCAATGCATTTTTACAAATTCATGTTTATTAAAGAATCATTAAGGGAAAAAAATAGACTTTTTGGGGCAATTATAATCATTTTTCAGAACAAGTTGAAAATAATCATTCATATGAAAAAAATATTTTGGGAAAAAGGACATGCAATCATAATGTAAAGTAATGTTTGTGGCTCCTTTGAGTGCATTTTGACCCAAAGTGCAACTAAGTGACAATTGTTAAAAAATGAGATACACATTGAGCAACTTGTTTACAACTAGTGTATGACTTTCATATGTGTAATTACGCCATGTGTCTACATTCCCATCATCCATGACGTATAAGCTTTGTAATTGGTTTTCAACTATAAAGTCTGTTCATGCAACTAGTTGACCAATATGTTGCCATTAAGTGACCACTATTGTACTACTAGTTGTTAATAATTAATTAATTAATTAGATTTAATAATAATAATAATAATAATAATCATATGAATTCATTAATCAAATTTAAATACCAATTTTGTTAGTTAATTCATACAATAAATAATCCAATATCTAGAATTAAATAATTATTATTTAATAAAAAATTATCTAAATTTACTAACTAACGAGCTATTTAAATTTGATTAATTAACTAAAATAATTAAAATATATATTTTTTGTTAATATAGGTAGATAATTATTGACTTTCATTTGAATTCAGACAATTAATTATCTTATATTTATTTCAAAAATTAATTATCTGAATTAACTAACTAACTACATATCTAAATGATATTAATTAATTCAAATAACCAATCTAGATAATTAATGATTAGATAATTAATTTCAATAATTAAATTTCAAATAATTTTGTCAAATGATTAGCTATAATATTTAGATTAATTACAAAAATAAAATCAAACATAAAGCACGTGGGAAATGTTTTTTTAGTTGCAATTCAACTATAATTAAGATGCAACTAAAATATTTAATTCACATGCTTTGTCTTCAAGATGTCATTTCATAAATTATATGAAGGAGGCATTTTTCTTCTGCATTTTCACATTACAATACATGTGCCATGTTGAGATGAGCTCATAAAAGTTTAACCCTAAAGGAAAAATATAAAACAAAATCGAATTTTTTTGTGGTTACTCTCTAGTTCACCTACCTTTCTACATTCCTACTTACTTGGATACCTAAATAAGTAGGTCTTACTTTTCTACCTACTTAAATAGGTAGTTAAGTAGGAGCTACCATCTTACCTACATATGGCTATGTACCAACCTACCTATGTACTTATATATATGTGTGTGTGTCTTAATAATTTTTTTCTATTCCATTAAAGTTTCAACTTTTTAATTTCTAGCAACAAGTTCCTAAAACAACAAACGTGTACACTTGAACTAAACAAAACTAGTTCTAACTACAATTCCTATACTAACATGTAGTCAAATTGCACATAGCCTCAAGAAAAATGTTGCTATTAAAAACAAAATGCTTTCATGTTTATAGTGAAAAAGAAACACCAAATCAAAATATCATCAAAAGTCCTTGAATAGGTCTATGCTCTTACCCTTATATTAACTAATTAAAATTTTAGTCAGTCATAACATACCATTTAAATAGTCATTAGCCAATATTAAGCTAATAATCCCAACAAATTAAAAACTACACCATGTTTAACCACTTGTTCCACTACCTATTTTGCAAACATGTTTTATATACTATTGGTTGACTAACAACTTGCTAATATGTCTACGAACCTAGTTTAATGTTCCCTATCATGTTATATAATAGGTTAGGTTAATGCCACATGTTAGGTTGATATAACAAGTTAATTAAATCACCTATTAAGTATAATAACTTGCTTAAATATATAACCTATTAAGTCACTTGTTACTAAATTTGGGTTACATTATTCCCCTTTGGAAACTACATTTCATCCTCAAAATGCTAGCTCAAAGCTCAAAGTTCTTTAGGTCCTTTGCAATTGGTTGGTTGACGGTTCCTTTGATGAGTTTAACACTAGTTTCCTCCACAAGTTCAACTTGGTTGAAAATTTGAAGACTTGTTGGTGCTATAGTAACCTTTTGTCAATTAAATGTTTCTTCAAAGGTTGTTATGGGTGTTGTAAATACCTTTGAAACATACATGGTATTAATAATCAAAGTAATCTCTTGACCTATACCTATATGGTGTGGGGTTAGAGGTAAAGTAGCAAATAGGAACTCCAAGGGTCTAGTTCCATTATCAAGTACATGTTTGATTTGTTCCTTAACAAACTTGTCACTACCTTCCACAAATTCAGTAGTAGTAGTAGTAACCTAAACATGTACAATAAAAATTTGAATAGGTAAGGGTATGGTCTCTAAACATGTTCCACTTCTAAGTTTAGTAGTGGCAACATGTTGTACCATAGAGGGTGTTGTTGTTGGTGGTTTATTGTTGGTTCCAATTTCCATAGATACAAAACTAGGTGGTTCATATTTAAAATTAGGGAAAACAATTTGATACAATTGTAGATCCAATTGGTAAACTTGTTCATCAGAACGAGCTAATTCCGTGCTTTCTTGGATCTACTTTTCCATAAACTCTTGAACGATTTGCCACCATTTTTTCCATTTGGGGTTTTTCTTTCCCAAGGCTTGATTCTACACCTTGAGCAAGGTGTTGTCAAGTAATAACTCTTCAAACTCCTTCAAAATGTTGTTTATCCTAACATGTAGAATGGGGTTGGGTTTATAGTGGTTATAATTTGGATATACAAGAAAGGTAAACAATGTGAAGAAATGTTGCATAGCTTACTTGAAGACCAAAGGTAAAGGAATAAAACTATAAATGTGATTAGGGATAAGATTTCAAAATTAAGGTAGAACTGAGTGCAACAAGTTTCATCATGCCTCCATTCAAAATGTTTTAACTAGATATTGCCACATTTCAACAATTGAATTTTGAGTTAGGACCAAAAGGAACCTTCTTCCTTCTACAAAATAATGTGTTTGGCCCATTTGAGCTCGTTTGAACCCAATCCTTTAACTCTTGAAGTTCATCTTCATCCATAGCTTCAGAGCAAGACCACCAACAATGAGTGGTTGCATATTAGCATTAACGTCTTCCAATGATGTCACATTCTTGTACTCGTAACACAATGTTTTATGTCATTCACACAACTTTGGTTTAATTTGTTGTTTTGTGTATTTATCCATAGATTGAATCCAATGAAAGTAACAAGTACGCTCTTTGCCAACCATAGGTTCATTCAGGTCATCGAAAATGTACAAATGCACATGGAACTTTATGAAGCGAGTAAAAAAACAGAAAAATCATTTCAATTGGCCTAAACACTATTAGCCATTAAATCTTTAAAGTTTGGGTGAGCAACACCATTTTTTGCTATAACCTTGTTTTATTTTTGCCACTTCAAACATTGAGCATCGATGTCTTTTGATCACATGTCACAAAGTGCAATTGTCATCACTTTACAATAAACTAAATCATAGACATGGCAAACCAATGTCATCCATCCATCGACACACTTCACATGATCGACATGTTTGAAAGTTGCCTCCAGGTTGCATTCACTACACCAAATCAAATCTATTGGCATTTTTGTGCATGGACATTTTGAAAGGGAACATTTTTTCTCCAAACTGTTGACTTGGAAAATAGTTGTCTTGGATGTAGGCATAACCATTTTTATATTTGAAGGTTAAAATGTTGGAAAGGTAGGCTTGGCTCTTTGAATGATGCTTCAAGGATGACATTAAGTTCCTAATGTTGGGAGAATAGAGCTCGACAAACTTGTCCATCACTTGGTTTAGTTTATCACCTTGAAGAAGTTCCATTGGGTTATCACCATCCTTGTGCAGAAAGTGCACAAAAAGAAACATCTCATTTGCAGCCAAAACAATTACAAAATTTGTTACAAATAATGTGCATGAAACCTCATCCTCAAGCAACAATTTAACTTGCATGACAACCTCTATACAAATGGTTACAAAATAAGGTGGCTCACTTTCACTATGAGAAATTGCATCCACTAAAACCACACTACCCTACAACTAAAACTAAAAAATAAATTCACATACAACTATTATGCAACTATCCCTTGGGTATTACAACTACTATGCAATTGTCCCCTTAAAAATACGGTGTATTAATAAATAAATTATCACATCAAAAAATCAATTAATTATAAGTGAGTTGAAAATGGGGTTTTTATACGATAATTTATACATATCATACATACATATCTAGTCAACCATGTTTGACTAAAAAAAAATTGCATTGTAATTGCATATGGCGACTACTTTAGAACTATTGTAAATTTGTCATTAAAATAACAACTATGTTGCAACTAGTCTATAATGTACATACATGCGATCATGCCATGTGTCCACATCTCCACCACCCATTATGGAATACATTTGTAACTAGTTTTTTTATTATGATTCCCATTGATATGATTAGTATGGCCGCTAGTGCGCCACTACTAAAGTATTATTGTTCAGCTATGTTATGATTATAATACAACTACTTATAACTATACATATTCATTATTATTTATATCTTCAACATATGTGTTTCATTTTGAGTGATTTAAAATGTTATGGGAGTGCTACCTCAAGTTTTAGAATCATATTTGAAGTGCAAAGGAAAATGAATAATGAAAAAATAACAAGAAGAGAAATAAATTTTCTAACTTATAAAACATGTTTTTTTTCTTTTTTTGTTCTCTTTGGGCCCCTCCTATTTTCGAACCTCATATTCCATTTTTTATTCATTTAAAACAATTTAAAAATTATATAAGAGCACCACCTAAAGTTCTACAAATCATCTTTGAACTTTAATAGCGACAAAACAAAATGCAAGGAATTTTTTTGGTGTTTGGGAACTAGCCTTTGTAGCATTTGGTGGTTTGTTTTTTTTTATTCCCTCTATTTTGAGGGGCCATAACTTTCTCAGAAAAAAAAAAATTGACGATTTTTAATGCATTAGACACGCAAATAGGAGGGGTTCAACTTTTGTTCATACACAAAAAACAATGGAGCCCTCCCCTTGGATCTGGCTTGCCTTGAACACTTAATTGTTATAGTTGCAACTCAATCACAACTAATGAACAACTAAAAGATTTAACTCATATGTTTTGTCTTTCAATCCCATGTTATACACCATATAAAAAAGGTTTGTTTTTATGATTTCACATTAAAATACATTTGCCATTTTGGGATGAGTTGAAAAAAACTTAACCGAAAGGTAAACATAAAACAAAAATAAAATTTCATGGCTATTCTTTAGTGCACATAGTCTTGTGCTTTCCTACCTATTTATTTTATGTAAGTAACTAAGTAGGTCCTACTTTTTTACCTACCTATGTAGGTAGGTAGTCGGTTATAGGTAAACATGTAGGTATGTAAGTCTTAAAACCTACCAACCTACTTACTTATGGTTATGTATGACCTAGCTACTAAAATAAATATTATGATTTCATTTTTTCCAAAATAAAATTAATATTCCATGTGGCAATTTTTTTTATTGTGCCATGTGTCACAATCTCAAACCATCATTAATAATCATAATGGATGATGGAGATCAATATTTTGAAAAAAAAATTATGTCCAATTTTTTCATAATGCCACATGTTAGATTTTAATAGATGGATGATAATTAATGACATCAACATGACATCATGGGTGTAGTTATAATGGAGTTGCATAGTAGTTGAAAATGAGTTGTTTTGACTAAGTTGCAATTGAGTTGCAACGAGTTACATCATATATATAGTGAATTGCAACTTGTCCATTAACATTCACAGTGTATAAATACAATGAGGTGCAAGGCTAATTCCAAAACACCCTTTTTTCTCATAGTGTTTTTGTGTCGTAATCTAATTTCTTATAAAATGGCATGCATTTACATGTTATTAACATGGCATAAAAATAATAATTTTCCAAATTTGTGGCTAGATTTAGATTGTCAACTTGAAGAACAAGAAATCGATTAAAACAAATTGCAACATATATACACAAAATATATAGTAATGGACTTTTGAAGTTGAAAAATATGGATTGGTTTGTTGTTTATGCTTTTATATACATGCATATTTATGTATGAATTTTATTTGGGATATATTATAAGGACTCCATATATGATATGTTTTTAAAAAAAAACCATATGTGCAAAAAAATATTAGAAAAAAATTAACCAAAAAATGCTATGGACTTTTGAATGGCCTAAAATGAACTGTGGCTAAACAATGGGTGACCGGACTAAAGCGGTAAGGTTGTGCAGCTTGGGTGAAAAACCAAGAACGGAAGTTAGGGTTAATCTCGCCGCCTCTATTGATGAGTGGCGGCAGATTTAATCTTGATCTGGGAATCAGGAAAGATCGATATGCATGGGCTGCATGGAGGATGGTGGTCTATCTGTGTAGGATGAGATTGCTGGGAGATGACGGCGCAATTGATGGAGTGGAGTGGCGCGGCATTGATGAAGGAAGGAGGGAAAGGTGGCGGTGAAGAATGCGAGGTGAGGAGGCTTAAGGAGGAAGCCAATGAACCCAGAAAGGAAGCAAAAGAGTAATCAGGGGAACAAATCAAAGAGGTTGGAGGATAGACAGAAGCTTAGAGAATTTTTTGCTAGTGACTCTTCTTCCGCTACGATTAGTGACTAGAGATATCTCGCTTCTGGATCTGATAGTGCTTGGTCGAAGTGGGAGGACCAATGCCACTGAGATGGTGATTTTTTTCTCTTTTGGAAGAAAGGAAGTATGAGAGCTTGTGTTGTCGGGGATTTTATGTGAAATACAAAACCACGGATTTTGGTATGTAAGGTGCACTCTATGTCTTTCGTATAGCATCTGCAGAGGTTCGGCGTGATTGATTTTTGCAGCTGTAGTGGGAGATTCCATGTAGAAGCTTGGGCACAACTCATTTGCCGTATTGGGTCACTGTGGTGTGAATGTTCGTGCGTGCTCTGTCTGAGCGAATGTCTCGGAGAAGTCTGGGAGGTGTGAGGATTCTCTGTGTCTATCTCGATCTACCTTAGGAAGCCTCCCTTCTTTTTGGTTACATAACCATATTTTCATAAGTCCATATCACAATCATTTTTGGGTGGATTTCAATTTTCATTTTTTTAACATGTGCATTAAAGAATTGTTTATAGTGGTTTATTTTCATACGGGCTTTTTAGTTCATTAAAAATTATGTAATACCTCATTAAATTAATGATATCAAAATAGTTTGCCATTTTAACATTAATGTATAGACTTTTAGGGAGTGGAACATCCACTGAAAATGAACCACCTTAGAGTGCATACACCGTACACCTCCCATTAGCAACCAAATGCTAATTTGTACTAAGATGGATTGTTGTTCAAATCGAATTGCACTATTTATGGATAATGTAATACATGTGAACAACACATGTGTTAACACAAAAGGGAAAGGTAGAGCAAACCTTGTAGAATGGTAGACCAAGTTAGGAGTTTACTTGATGAGTTGAAAGAAAATGTCCTTAGTCCAAGGAATTTTGTTTTTGTAGCCATTAAAAAGGAAAAAATTGCATTTGTCATTACAACATTGCAAATGTCTTAAGCACTAAACCTTGTGGAAAGTAAGATCGAAATCATTTTTTATGTTCACCATTTTCACCTTATCCCAAGCATGACTATCAAATTTCTTGTCCATTCCTTGCATTTGGCCTAAATTTGCCCTTTTGGGTTCTCAAGTGGAAGAAGTTCAAAAAAGACATCATTATTGAATTTGATTAGAACAAATGGAAGTTTTTGAATCAAATATCTATTGTAATATAAAAATCATGACTCAAAAGTAGTGTGAAAGGCACAAGACATGGCTTGAAAGCAATCAACAACACTTAAGACATAGGAAGTACTAGTAGATGCAAAAAATGGAATTGATTTCAAACCTTCATGGAAACCTAAATGATTCAAAAGGTGAGCACATTGAAAGGTAGGAAGAATTAGGGAACACTCCATCATCAAAGGAAGAGTCACACAAGTCAAAAAAATGATCAATCTTAACTTGCACAAAACATTAAAGGTTTATTTTTTAAAAATAATCGGTTTTCACTTGACTTCAACACCATGCTCGGCATAATTAGTGTCACAACCCTAGCCTTGGGCTCGCAACCAATGCAAGGGCTTATGAAGGTGCAGGCCAAGTGTGAAGGCCCCCCACACTCCCAAGTGAACTCCCATTTTAGGAGTTATAGTCTTAATGGACTCTCGAATCTTTAGAGAGCAATTGTAGGGGGCCAAACCCATTGGATTGAAGAGTTAATTATATCATGGGAAATATTTTGAAACATAAATGCGTAAGATGGGCTCGTATGACCCATTTGGACACAAAAATCACAAGTTATGGCCAAAAGAAAGGTTGAGAGTTTAATTGGCAATTTGACTCCCGATCGCTAAAAGTCGGGAATTGCCCCAATTTCCTTGCGTTCAGGTGGCATGCCACATACCGTTGAAAAGTTCTTGACAAGGGTTACAACTTTTCTTTAGACCTCATCTTCATCTGAGGTTTTCACACAAAGTTATGAGCCCCCAAAGTCATGGAAGTCCCAACTTTGGGAATTTTAGGACTCCCACTTGGGAGTCTCGGGACAAAATGACATTTGAGTGTTGGTCCCATGGCCAAGCATAAAGTATACTATAAGGGGGAAGGTGATGGCTTCCCCCAAGTTTGGGCCGTGGTGAATCTTGTGAGTTCGTGTTTACCCATGATTCGTCCATGCACCAAAGTTTTCCAACTACGCATTAACCAACTTGTTGTTTGGTTTTGCAAGTTCATGTGAATAATTGAATTGTTTGTCAATCTTCATAGGCCCCATCTTGAAGGTCCAACATGTCCCCCTACCCCCGAAGTGTTGCAAGCCAGGGGGTGCGCCCCAACTCCTTCTCTTTCCGTTGCTTTCACCTTTGGACTCGTAGTTGAGTCCATCAAGGAGCTTGGGGGTGTGTCAATTAACCATAACAACAACAATCCATGTGTGAACACAACGTTTTACAAGGT
>Ga0209208_10010276_pt1 | contig 12169 bp, 13 predicted proteins | sample S1TSphfallax_3_FD_187694 | JGI IMG/M metagenome (GOLD analysis project Ga0209208, IMG submission 187694) | Host-associated microbial communities from peat moss isolated from Minnesota, USA - S1T2_Fd - Sphagnum fallax MG (SPAdes) (version 2) | ecosystem: Host-associated > Plants > Peat moss >...
TTACCGGAGAGTAGTGCGGAACGTCCACGGCCGGACTCAAGAACAAGTTTAACGGACCTACCCGCCCCTCCCAGCGAGTAAGATCAATAGCTCCCAGTTATTACTTTCGTCCCGTAAGGGACGCCAATGAATTCAAGGGGTTATGGGCTGCCTGGCCTGGGCATTAATGTTTTGGATAGAATGGCGGGTAGAGTTAATAAGGGGTAATGCCAGCCGCCCAAAAACTGACACATGCCCAATTTCCGGTTCCGATTGGCGATTCTCTCTGGATGATTGGCGATGAAGTTCCGAACTTCCCTTGCTGACGTCGCACAGGGCCTCGTATTGTCGCAAACCAAGCCGCTTAATTTGTCGCCACGCAGGTAGTACCAGACGTTTTCCATCCGATTGAGTTCAGATGCGTAAGGCGGCAGGCCCAGCAGGGTGATGTCATCAGGTAGTGATCAGCCGCTTACCGGGCTGATGCCATTCCGGCGCCGTCGCAAATCAGCGGTTCGCGAGCGCTGGCCGATACTCGGCAATTGCTCTCTGTGAGATGCTTGCTCATCGCTTCGGTATTGACGCCCGGCGTGATGACGACGGTGCCGATGCCACGAGCCGGGCAGATGGCACAGAACAAGTGATCGTAATTGTGCCAGCTGTCGCGTACCATCGGCGTACGCGAGCCGATCGGCGCTCAAACCATTTCGAGGAGGCTTTGCCCAACCCTGGCTTCTTCGGCGAACTCGGCTCTACTATTGCAAATTGTATGTCAAATCATTGCTCCGAAAGGGAATCCATGTTAATTTTATGCAATTTTCCCATGAATGCCGATTGCTCTTATCGTGATATCACGCCGTGTGTTGTGCCTCCTGGGTTTGTTATCGCTTATTGCTTGTTTGTCGCCGCGATGGGCTCAGGCTGCGACCTTGGCCACTGGTATGAACATCATCAACCCGATGCGGGCGGATGCGGCGGCGCGCGCCGCGCTGATCGGCCAGTTACGGACCGCTGGGGTGCATATGGTCCGCTGCGGCATCACTAACGACGCTGCAGGAATCGCTTTTGCCCAGGCGCTCTATGCCGCGGGTATAAAAATCGATTTAATTGTAATGCCGGAATATCCAAATTCGAACGCTGGGATATGCTGCGCGATCGGTAACAGTTCCACCGCGAACTTAACGATCGCCGGGCGGCAGCACGGTTACGTTAGTGTTGGGTATTCCGTATACCGTCGACTCGATAACGCTTGGCGTGAGACGTGCGAACCTGATCATGGCCGTCACCGGATTTCGGTGGTGCAATAGGAGTGTTGTTACTGCGGAATGGACAATCGGACATTACAGGCACGTTGGCTCGCCAGCGTTTCAGAAAATCCTCGAGGCTAGCAAAATGGTTTTTGCTTCGATATTTTCGTATAATTCCGAGGGGTCTCGGTTATGAGTTTGCTCTCTTATTCAGATGCTCCAGTGCATCCGGGGTGATGCTGGCAGTGACGCCATCAGCATATATTTTCCGGCGCTTGGTGCCTCCCATGGGGAAGCTGACGTCCCGCGCGCATATGACAACAACTTGTATCATCCGGGCCGAGCTGCTCCGGCAGTGGCGCCGCGGAAATTGATCGTGGTAATATAGAGTTTATGGGAATCCTCTTGCACGCACATGCCGCGACCGGACGATATGCTTGAATTCCGGCGACAACCCGACTTCCCGGCCCAGGGCAATCAGCCGGCAAGTTTGGAGATCAACGTCGGTGTATACGAGGCTGGAGGTCGTGACCAGAACCGGGTATTTGGACTCTGGGTCGATAAAGTTGCTCCGCTGATCCAGGCCCTCTTGGTCATCGCCGGTGATACGGACGACTTAGCTGTGGCTCTCGGCCACGAGGTCGGCAGAGTGTGGCGCGCAACCTAACGGCGTGATTTCAGGATTGGTTCTGCGAAATGATCGCTTGAGGCGTCGACCGAATGGGCTTTCTGCACCTGATCGATCATCAAGGTTGGGCCTTTTTGGCGGCGGCGGATATGTGAAGGCGAAATATGACTGGGCTGATCGGAAAACAAGAAGGGCTTGGAAACCAGATCGTTCGGGGCATTGCGCGGCGCCTGTGCGTCAGGCGGAAAGGCTCCGTACGAGATCATGCGAATGGCAGGTTAATTTTCAGCTGCCGCGTCAATGTAGCGTTCGTGACGCGGCGCTTCGCGCCAGCGTCGCGCCGCGCCGTGGCGGAAAGGGAAATTCCTTCTTTCGAACGAAAAAATCTCCTTCCGGAAAGAAAGCGGTCTCTATTCGCATTTTGCGCGGCGACGATCTGGGCATGGCAAGAGATCGTGCATGTTTGCGGCCCGCGCGCTAAACAAGAGCCACTCCCATCGGGTAAACCCCTTCCAGGAGGCGGAGCTGCTCGTCTTCGCGCCTCTGACCGCCGATCTCGACGGACAGGCCCATCCGCCGGGGCGGCTACACCTTATTAACTCGGAGTCCGGCCAGGCCGGCCAGGATAATGCAAATGGCAACTCCCTTACTTATTATATAGTCCGCCGCGGGCTGCCCGTTGTGCCCGGGCCAACAGCACCGTGGGCCTCACGGGAGCGCGCCGGAACATTTTTCACAGGCGGCGCAAATATTTTGGTGATTATCCCCTGGACGCAGGTAATGGGTTTTTACAGGTTTTTTATAGAATTAGATTCTGTGTGGCTAAATGGGCCACGGCTTTATGGCTATTTCGGACATCCGTGTTTGTCGAGCCTCGATTTCCTGAGGCCCCCCGCGAATCGTGGTCACCGATCTCACTTGTCATGGCTAGAGGGGACGCCTTAAGAGCAAGTTTTTTGCTTCAAATGAGGAATTGCCAAGATTGTTATTTGCCGTGACGTGACCCCCTGAAATTCCTCCGAATGAGTAGAGTCCGTTCTGAAAGGACGGACGATGAAGAAGGCACGTTTTACGGAAGAGCAGATTATTGGCTTTTTGCGGGAGCAGGAGGCAGGGGTTACGACGGCTGAGGTTTGCCGGCGGCATGGTTTCAGCGCGGCGACGTTTTACAAATGGAAGGTCAAATATGGCGGGCTTGATGTGTCGGAGGCCAAGCGGCTGAAGGCGCTTGAGGACGAGAACAGCCGGCTGAAGCGGCTGCTGGCGGACGCGATGCTGGACAATGTGGCGCTGAAGGATTGGCTTGGAAAAAAATGGTAACGCCGGCGGCGCGCCGCGAGGCAGCGGCGCATTTGCGGTCGGCGCATCAGATGAGTGAGCGTCGGGCTTGCCGGGTCGTGGGCGCGGATCGCAACTGCGTTCGGTATCAGGCCAGGCGACCGGACGATGCGGGCTTACGTGCCCGGCTGAGGGCACTGGCAGCCGAGCGCCGGCGTTTTGGCTATCGCCGGTTGCACGTGCTGCTGCGGCGCGAAGGGCACTGGGTGAACAAGAAGCGGGTGCAAAGAATCTATCGCGAGGAGAAGCTGATGGTACGACGTCGTGGAGGACGCAAGCGGGCTGTGGGGATTCGCAGACCGATCGAGGCTGCGACGGCGCCGAATGCGCGCTGGAGCCTGGATTTTGTATCTGACCAGATGACCGATGGCCGGCGGTTCCGGATTCTCTGCGTGGTGGATGATTGCACCCGGGAGAGCCTGGCGCTGGTGCCCGACACGTCGTTATCTGGTGCGCGAGTGGCACGTGAGCTCGACGCCATTGTCGCGTACCGCGGCCGGCCGGGGACGATCGTCAGCGATAACGGCACGGAACTGACATCCAATGCGATTCTGGCCTGGACGGACCGCACCGGCGTTGGCTGGCATTACATCGCACCTGGCAAGCCGCAGCAAAATGGGTTTGTTGAAAGCTTCAACGGCAAACTTCGCGATGAATGCCTGAACGAAACGCTGTTCCGGTCGATCCCGCATGCACGTGCGGTTTTGGCAGACTGGCGGCGTGACTATAACGAGGTGCGGCCGCACTCGGCACTTGGTGGACGCCCCCCGGCCTCCCTCAGCCTGCCGTCGTGCTTGCCTGCGTCAAGGCCGCTTCGCGCCGCCTACGGCGGTGGCCTGCGGCCAGCCTTGACCCAGGCTGCGCGCGCCGGCGATAAGTTTGCAGGCCGGGACGGAGAAACGGCGCTCAACCAAACTGAGAAACACCGTCACGATGGGCGTGACGGCTGATCTGCTGCCAGGAAATTAGACCATTGTGAATTAGAGTTTTCTGCTATTTTTTTCTGGCTGGGAGGAGCAGAGAGGATGAAGGCATCGCAGTTTTCGGACGCCCAGAAGGCGTTCATTTTGAAGCAGGGCGTGGAAGGGCATCCGGTTGCGGAGATTTGCCGGCGGGCTGGGATCAGCCAGGCGACGTACTTCAATTGGAAGAAGAAGTATGAGGGGGGTCTCTCACCGCCAGAGATGCGGCGGCTGAAGCAGCTGGAAGATGAGAACGCCAAGCTGAAGAAGCTGGTGGCGGACTTGTCTTTGGATCGCGAGATGCTGCAGGACGTCATCCGCCGAAAACTCTGAAGCCTGGTCGCAAACGCGAGCTGGTGGCGGAAGTTTGTGGTGAGTGGGGCGTTTCGATCCGGCGGGCCTGCCAGGTTCTGGAGGCAACGCGGGCGACCTATCATTACAAATCCCGCCGCCGCGATCAGGCTGGGTTAGCGGCTCGGATCAAGGAGATCAGTCAACTGCGCGTCCGGTATGGTTATCGCAGGGTGCATGTGCTGCTTCGCCGTGAAGGCTGGAGGGTCAACATGAAACGGACATATCGGATATATAAAGCATTAGGCTTGCAGCTTCGGAACAAGACGCCGAAGCGTCGGGTGAAGGCGAAGCTTCGGGATGACCGCTGCCAGGCCAGTCGGCCGCATGAAATTTGGAGCATGGATTTTGTCCATGACCAGTTGGCGACCGGCCAGAAGCTGCGTGTCCTGACTGTGGTTGACACCTTCTCACGGTTCTGTCCGGCGTTGGATCCGCGGTTCAGCTATCGCGGTGAGGATGTGGTTCAAACGCTGGAACGCATATGCGGCGAGATCGGATATCCGGAGACGATCCGCGTCGACCAGGGCTCGGAGTTTATTAGCCGGGATCTTGACCTTTGGGCGTATGCTCATGGGGTGACGCTGGACTTCTCGCGACCGGGCAAACCCACCGATAATGCGTTCATTGAAGCGTTCAATGGCCGCTTCCGGGCGGAGTGCCTGAACGCCCATTGGTTCCTGACGCTTGCCGACGCCCGGGAAAAGATGGAGACTTGGCGCAGGTACTACAATGAAGATCGGCCGCATGGGGCAATTGGCAACGTTACCCCGGTAGCCTTGATAAACGCCAACGGCGCGACCAGCCCGCTGTCGGCGGAAGGCCGGAAACTCTAACGTCCGGTGGTCCAAAGAATGGTAGCGGTCCAGGCAACCAAGGACTCTACTTTTGAGTGGAGGGAAATTGGGGGGCAGGTCAGTGGCCAGACAATTCGATGTGGCGAGCAGCCTGATTTATACTTGGCGCCGTGAGGCTGCCGGTGTCGCCGCGTGCAAGCCTGTGGGTTTTTCTCCGGCCATCTTGATTGAACAGGCGCAAGTGCCGACGCCCGATTCCAGCGTCTTGCTGCCACCGCCATCGCCGTCACCGCCCAGCCCGCAGGTTGCGCCGATGGCGATCACCGTTGAGTTTTCAGCCGGAGTACGGGTTGCCATTGATGCGACGGCGCCGGCGGCGCTGGTGACGGCGACACTGTTGGCTCTGCAATGATCCCGGTTCCAACGGGGATCAGAATCTGGATCGCAACCGGCCATACGGATATGAGGCGCGGCATGAGGGGGCTTGCTTTGCAGGTGCAGGAGGGGCTGGGCAGGGACCCATTTATAGGCGACGTCTACGTCTTTCGCGGGCGTCGCGGTTCGCTGATTAAAGCGATCTGGCATGACGGCGTCGGGCTTTCATTGTATGCCAAGCGGCTCGACCGCGGCAAATTCATTTGGCCACAAACGGCGGACGGGGTTATTTCGCTGACGGCTGCACAGATGGGTTATCTGCTCGAGGCGATTGACTGGCGCAATCCGCAACATACGTGGAGGCCGCAGTCCGCGGGATAAAATGCTCCCAGACGATGCAGAAAATTCCTGAATAAATCAAAAAAATGATAGCCAAAACCATCGCCTCTGTGATTCTATCGTGAGGCGATGGTGGTCGATCTCTCAGCCCTGCCCAACGATATCGAAACGCTCAAAGCGGCGTGGCTTGAGCAGCACGCCCGCGCGCAATCCGCCGATGCCGCTTATGCCCGCATCGCCGCCGAGCTGGCCAACGAGCAGGCCAGGCGCGCCGATGATGCCGCACTGATCGTCCATATGAAGCTCCAGATCGAGAAGCTCAAGCGCGACAAATACGGTCCCAAATCGGAACGCGCCTCACGCCTGCTCGACCAGATGGCGTTCGAACTCGAAGAGCTGGAGGGCGCCGCGACTGAGGACGAACTGGCGGCCGAGAGAGCCGCCGCTAATACCACCAATGTCTCGCCCTTCACCCGCAAGCGGCCGTCCCGCAAGCCATTCCCGGACCATCTGCCACGTGAGCGCGTGATCGTGCCCGGCCCCACCGCCTGCACCTGCTGCGGCGGGGCGCGCCTGGCCAAGCTGGGGGAGGACATGACCGAGACCCTGGAGACGGTCCCCCGCACCTGGAAAGTGATCCAGCATGTGCGTGAAAAATTCACCTGCCGGGATTGCGAGAAGATTTCGCAGGCGCCAGCACCCTTCCACGTCATCCGCCGCGGCTGGGCCGGCCCCAGCTTTCTGGCCATGTTGGTGTTCGAGAAATTCGGCCAGCACCAGCCGCTCAACCGCCAGGCTGAACGCTATGCCCGAGAAGGTGTGCCACTCAGCCTCTCCACACTCGCCGACCAGGTGGGGGCGTGCTGCGCGGTGCTGGACCCGATCGTTGAGCTGCTGATCGCGCATGTGTTTGGTGCTGAGCGGGTTCATGGCGACGATACCACTGTGCCAGTCTTGGCCAAGGGCGAGACCGACCTTGGCCGCGCCTGGGTGTACGTCCGTGATGACCGCCCCTTCGGGGGGCGCGCGCCGCCGGCGGCGGTGTTTTACTATTCCCGTGACCGCCGCGGTGAACATCCGCAGGCGCACCTTGCTAAATATTCAGGCATTTTGCAGGCCGATGCGTTCAGCGGATACAACAAACTCTACGAACCCGACCGAACGCCGGGGTCGATTACCGAGGCGGCCTGCTGGGCGCATTCTAGGCGAAAATTCTTTGAACTCGCCGATCTGACAAGAATTGCCAAACGCAAAGCGAAAGGCAAAAAGCCGGCCTTTGCCTCGCCGATGGCGCTGGAAGCGGTACAGCGGATCGATAAGCTGTTCGATATCGAGCGTGAGATTAACGGCAAATCCGCTGCCGAGCGGCTGGCCGTTCGGCAAGAATTGAGTGCGAAGCTGGTCGTGGAACTGGCGGACTGGATGAACGCTGCACGAGCCCGCCTCTCACCCCAGGACGATACGGCCAAGGCGATGAATTACATGCTCAACCGCTGGCCATCGTTCACCCGGTTCCTTGATGATGGCCGGATCTGCCTGACCAACAATGCGGCCGAGCGCGCGCTCAGAGGCATTGCCCTTGGCAGAAAATCCTGGCTATTTGCTGGTTCCGACCGCGGCGGATTGCGGGCTGCGAAAATGTATAGCCTCATCGTCTCAGCAAAGATGAACGATATCGATCCGCAGGCTTGGCTGGCCGATGTCCTCGCCCGAATTGCCGACCACCCAGCGCACAGGCTCGAGGAATTTCTGCCCTGGAATTGGAAGGCATCGCAACAATTCCAGCCAGACACAAAAGCGGCCTAATCACCGACTGGGCCAGCGCATGAAATTACCGCCGCGGTATTCACCGGATGCTTTCGCATGAAACCAAAATGCAACGATATAGTGAACTCAGGAGAAACAAGTGAATACTTTCGATATGCAATGGCGTCTTTGCCTTGATGATTTGGAAAAGATAGGCCGGCGAAGGCGATTACGTGATATCGACCGACTGGCCGATGGTCGGGTTAATCTTGGCAATGGTCCCTTAATCGACTTCTCGTCAAACGATTATCTAGGCTTGTCGAATCATCAAGAATTAGTCGAGCGTGCGCGTCAGTACATGGCCCGGTGGGGTGCCGGGGCGGCCGCATCCCGACTGGTCTCAGGGAATTTGCAGCCTTTTTCAATGATTGAGGAAAAGATTGCTCGAGGTAAGGGAAGCGAGGCAGCACTGCTATTCGTATCTGGCGTACAGGCGAACAGTACGATAATACCCGCTCTGCTCGATGCGCGCGTCCTCGATGGTGAACCACTCGTTTATGTGGATCGACTGAACCACGCGAGCTTAATCCAGGGCTGTCGCGCGGCTGGCGCTAATCAAATTAGGTATCGACACAACGATCTCAGCCATCTCGAAGAGCTGCTTGAGCAGCATAAAGAAGAGGTTCGTCCGCGGTTTATAATCACGGAAACTGTGTTTAGCATGGACGGCGACCGCAGCGATATGCAGGCGCTCACCACCCTCGCTAAGAAATATGGTGCATTCATTTATGTAGACGAAGCTCACGCCACTGGCGTACTTGGCCATAATGGATTTGGTTTAGCCCACGGCTTAAGAAACGGCCTCGCAATGGGCACGTTCAGCAAAGGGCTCGGCAGCTTTGGCGCCTACGTTGCATGCTCGCACCTCCTTCGTGATTATTTGATCAACCGATGCGGCGGCGTGATCTATGCTACCGCACTACCACCGTCCGTCCTCGGCACTATAGATGCGGCCATTGATTTATTACCTGATTTGAGCCTGGAAAGAGCAATTGTAGCCAGACATGCAGAACGCTTTCGTATGGCGCTCACAGAAGCAGGTTTAGATATTGGTCTATCGACCACTCAAATTGTCCCTCTAATTTTGGGAGATGAAGAACGAGCATTAGAAATTGCCAAGCGACTAGAGGCGGAGGGTTTCATGGCCGTTGCGATCCGACCACCGACAGTGCCCGTCGGCACAAGTCGAATCCGCTTTTCCTTTTCTGCCAAACATCTAGACACTCAAATCGACTCGCTAATAGAGGCCGTGATACGTCTGACTCACCTCATATAATGTGATCTTTGTAACCAACGCGTAGCGGCGCCGCTGGCTTGCCTATTCGGTGACGTGACCCCCTTCTTTCATCCAGCGATAAGTAGAGTCCTGGGTTGACTTGGACCGGCGGCCCTCGGGCCCTAAAGGATTCAGTTGACGTGTAATTATGCGCGCCGAGCGTCCGCCAAAAAAAGGGCGGAGCCACACCCCTCGTTGTACAGCCGCGCAAACAACGGAATGGTTTGGGCAGAGAGTTAAAGCAAGGCGGAGTTTTTTGCGACGGGTTTTGGTTCGGGAGAGGGTCTTCCGTCACCCGTCGCGGAGATATTCGAAATGAACATCAAAACATCCCGTAATATCGCGGCTTCCGGTTTCATAGCTGGTGGGGAGACCTCCCCCGGCTTCAAGGTCGATATTTCTCGTGGCCAGCGTGTCGGCCGTGTCTCTTCAGAATGGTTCTCGCGGCCAGATGACGAGCGTTATTTGTCTTTGTCCGAGCTTTATGGCGCCGTGCGCTCGCGCGCCGACCGGGCATCGGCCCGCACGGTTGAGAGCCGGCTTGTGCTGGTCGAAGCCAGCCGGGACGATGCCGTCCGCATGGCGCTGATAGTGCCGGGCCGCGATGCGCCGGTGGCGCCGACCCATTGGAGCTTTGGCCAGCTTTGCAGCCTGGTCGGCGCGCCCGCGGGCTATCTGCGTGACCTGCCGGCGCCCCTGGCGGCGATCAATCTCCAGCACGGCCTGCTCTCCCATCGTGGGGAATTGGTCAAAACGCTGGAGGCTGAAGACGGCCGCATTGAACTGCGCGCCGTCACAGGCCCTGATTACGGGCGGATTTGGGACCACGAACTCGTGGCCGCAGTGATGAAAATCGCGGGCAATGGCATCGGCGACACACGCTGGAAGGTGCCGGGCATCCTCGACTGGGGCACGATGCGTCACAACCCATTCGTGGACGTGACGAAGGACACCACCACGCTCTATGCGAGTGACCGTGATGTCTTCTTGTTCCTTGTTGACGACACGCATCCGATTGAGGCCGGGCGGTTGCCGAATGGCGATCCGGACCTGTATTTCCGCGGTTTCTATTGCTGGAATAGCGAAGTGGGGTCAAAAACCCTCGGCATCGCCTCATTCTACCTCCGCGCCGTTTGCATGAATCGCAATCTGTGGGGCGTCGAAGATTTCCAAGAAATCAGTATTCGTCATAGCAAGTTTGCCACGCAGCGCTTCGCCCACAAGGCGGCTCCTGCATTGGCGAGCTTTGCGAATTCCTCCCCCGCCCCCTTCATCGCTGGCGTCAAAGCCGCACGTGAGCGGATCGTCGTCCGCAAGGACGAAGACCGCGAGGATTTCCTGCGCAAACGTGGCTTCAGCAAATCCGATACCGCGAAAATTATCGGTTCGGTTTTGAACGAAGAAGGCCATCCGCCGGCAAGCGTGTTCGATTTCGTGCAGGGCATCACTGCGATTGCACGAACCAAACCCCACCAGGACGCCCGTTTGGAGCTTGAGGGCAAGGCGAAACTGCTGCTTGAGCGTGCCGCGTAAAAACGCTGTCTTGCTTGGCACGTATTTCGTCAAAGCCGTAAAGCCGCCTTTGCGGCTTTACGGCTTTTTCTATGTCGGACCGAGAAGAGTGAGAGAGCGGCGGAAAGATTTTCGACGGGTTGGAGGTCAGAGAGAGTCTCCGGCCGCCCGTCGCGGAGTTTTTCCCATGGCCAAATCTGTTCAGAAAATCAGGCTCAGCGCATCGCGCGATATCCCATTCGACAAGCTGGTACTGTCACAATCCAATGTCCGGCATGTGAGCGTCCTGCGCTTTATGATCGGGCCGACATTGCGCGCGCGGGTGCATTTGTCAGCATTGACGGTAGCGGCAAGCTGCGTGAAGGCCCAATACGACGTCATCAACGAAATCGTCGCTATGGCGCGCAGGAAAGGCATTCCGGTAATGGAGCCCTTTGCCGGTGCGGTCATCGGGCCATTCACCGTGTTATCGCCGTCGCGACATATCTACCCGCAACTGGTCTCTCACTTCCCGGATACGCCGCGTGCGTCCGGCAATATGTCCGACTTCGCGGACCAGGGCATCTTGAAGGGGTTGCTTGACGCGCTTGCCAAGACAGCCACCAACATTTGGGAAGCTTGGGGCTTCGAGCGGCTGCGCGACGGCGGCGAAACAGGTGCTCGCAACGAAAGTAGCGTTGTCCTCTACGGCCAGTTTGATGGATGGAAGCCCATCCTTTTGACAGGCGACGCGGGAAACCTTGGCCTTGACTGGGCGGCTTCCTTTGCCGAGACGCTCGGCCTCGTGCTGCGCAACTTCGCCCTGGTTCAGGTGCCCCATCACGGCAGCCGCCGAAACGTCGGCCCAACGATCCTCAACCGCCTGATCGGACCCATTGTTTCGGAGCGACAGGTTCCACATTTCACGGCCGTCGTATCGGCCCCGAAAGACGACAGTGCTCACCCCCGCAAGATCGTCATTAACGCCTTCATGCGTCGCGGCGCACGCGTGCTTGGGACGCAAGGCGTCGCGACCTGCTTCGGTTCCGGGTTCCCGCAACGCGCGGGATATGGCCCAGCGATCGCGCTGAACTTTTCTCCAGTTGTCGAGACCTATGACGATGAATGAATCGGTGCGCTTATTTCGGATGTTTGACCGCTACGACATACTCGCCCGAATAACACCAGGGCTCCTGGCGCCGCTTGTTCCGGGGATCAGTTTGCTGATTGCGGTCCCACAAATCGTCACCGTGAACATCTATCGGGCGATCGGATCGGGCGTCGTGATGATAGGTCTCCTCTATTTGTTTGCGAACATGGCCAGGTCGCGTGGTCGGGCCGTGCAGCACAAGCTCAAACAGCGATGGGGTGGGTTCCCAACGGAAATCGTTCTGCGTTTTCGAGACAATACTATTGAGATGCCTACCAAGCTTGCATACCACGCCGCGCTGCAGGAACTTGCGCCAGACTTCAAACTCCCAGATTCCAGCGCAGAAACTCAGGATCCGGACGCGGCCGATGACATTTACCGAGCAGTGATCCGTCGCCTAATCGACTTACGGCGCGGCCCTAAACATCCC
>Ga0209208_10010278_pt1 | contig 12169 bp, 8 predicted proteins | sample S1TSphfallax_3_FD_187694 | JGI IMG/M metagenome (GOLD analysis project Ga0209208, IMG submission 187694) | Host-associated microbial communities from peat moss isolated from Minnesota, USA - S1T2_Fd - Sphagnum fallax MG (SPAdes) (version 2) | ecosystem: Host-associated > Plants > Peat moss >...
CCCAAAAAAAAAAAAACAAACAAACAAACAATCAACAAAAACAAGGTAAAAACCTTATGCAAAAGGGATTCATGAATATGAAATGACAATCAATAATAACAAAGAAGACCTAAAATGAAAAAGTTGTCATCTATTACAAATTGGCTAATAATGGAGGTGCACTAACTATGATGTGTGAAAGAGTTCAAAAACCTCAACCAAGTGTAAAAGCTCACTAAATAATTATTATGGCTTGCGCACATTGCAAGGCTATTAACACATGTCCTTGATACTAAGGAACAAGCATCAAAGGGACTAAAAAAATTCATTGATGACATGCAATGGTGATCTATGTGAAAACAATAATAAAAAATAATCAAAATGAGAATGAAAACATCCATACATATCAATAATAAGGGAATGAAATTATCATCTGATAATCACTTAACATATGATCATGTCTTTTTTTAAATAGTCATCATTGTTACATATGTTGTCATCAATGCTTGTTGCATCATATATGTGCGAGTTGAGTAAATAATGATAATGTCCATCAAAGTTTGAAAATCGTTTTTTTGTGATAAGGATATCCATTTGTCATTAAATGTGATATGGAAAAAAAAAATGAAAAATCTCACTCTCCAAAGCAATAGTTACAACAATATTCAAAAATATATTGTAAGCTGCTATATACTCGCTCTCACAAAGGCATCAAAGCAAATAGGTACCTAATCTCAGAAGAGGCCCTAATACTTCCACCTAAACTCTTCATGAACACACAACACTTCCTTCTTAAGCATCGTACCTTAGCTGCAACTATGACAGTCCTTCAAACCCAGGCAATTGTCCAATGAATCTTCCCATCAAAAAGGGACTTATAAGAAAGGATTCCTTCAAGTTTTTAATGTCAAAAATGGCCTTATCTTTGTACATCCAAATACAAAAAATTTATTAAAAGGCTCGTCTTGGTCAAATGGCCATTCCACCTATTAGGAGCAAGGTTGGGAGGCAGGGTTTTTCTTTCAAATTTGTGATGTAGCTGAAGTGATGATGGCCCGTAAGAGGATTTAGCCAGATATGGTTACATACTATATATGAAAATACAAAAACCATAATCCTTCTATGTTCTTGGCTATTTATTGGAACTTATTATAAAAATCGGATGATTTGGATTTTTCTTTCTTTGAAATCTGACTAAGTTGGGTCATTTTTTCCATATATATATTTTTAATATAGGTCAAAACCATTTTTTTTCAAGTCCAAATTTGATGAAATTTTGCCCATAATAAAACACTTTGGGAGGACATTTAGACACTCCCAAATCAAATTCTGTGTACTGGAGCTTTCAATTTAAAGCCTGGTTTGGGATATCATTACCAGTTCCTCTGTAGAAAATCAGTGACATGGCATCACCCCATTGGTGGAGAGGTCACAGGTTACAACCCGTATTCGCTGTGTATGGCGTCAGCCAGATGGGCGCAGGAGGGTTATGGCAACAGTGACAACAGGACTCGCAGATTGTTCTATCAAAAACTCTTATCCGAACACTAGATCTTTCATTCTAGTTTCCAAATCTGAAAGGATGATAAAGAGTTGAGAAATTAAAAAGACTGCAACAAGGGGAGAGACTTTGTCAATTCTTGAGAGATTCAAGACTTTGATGAATTCAACTACTCTCCCAAGAGGGAGTTGCTAAGAACCCAACTATTCTCAGTAAGGACATCAGCTTCTTGTAACTTGGCCACCCAGAAATCATTCAGTACTGGGGAGGGATAGCTTTACACAAGGAGCTTAGCCATTTAGAAACTTCTGGGAGAGATGCATAACTAGCTCCCACTAATGAATCTAGAATCCATGGGTTTTCGCAGGTTTGGAGTTTCCTCTTACAGAAGTGCATGGGGCAGTCTGCTTAGAAGGCCCTTCTTTTGGCAGCCACAAGCTCGTCTGCACAACTGTATAGTACAGCACTGTGTCACTACCATTGTCACGGGCCACATCCACTGCCTAATCCTTGACCAGACATGTTTATCTCCAACAACTTCAAAAGAAACTTGTCCTTGTAAACAAATGAAAAGCTGAATTTTTTTGCTTTCCATACCCATAGTGAATATCTGCAAGGATAGAAGCACAAATCAGAGGATCCAGCCAGATTTGGTCATGAAAACATTAGCTTCCTCTAGCTCAATCCCAACGTCGTCGCTCCTCCTCTGCATCAACCGAATGGTACCAAGAAGGCTGACGTGTATAATTACTAAGTCTATAGTTCAGCAGCAACTCCTCATCTTCCAAATCTCTGGTAGCAACAAGGACGAGAGTGCGGACATCTGTTGTCTCTACTGGAACTAACCCTGAAGTGTGCCCCAAATACTGCCTGCTTTCAAGCTCATATTGTCTGTCCTTTCTTCCTTCATTCACCCAAAGAGGACCACGGCGCTGCATGTCTAGCTCTTCATCATTCCCAAAGACAATGTTTGGAATGTATGGCCTGATTGTCTCACCACTTGAACTTGAGTAAGTGTAAGAACAGATCATCACATTTGGTTGAACTCCTTTTGGAGGGTGATTGGCAAAATGCCCAAGGGCAAGAGGGTTTCGCAGCTCAAGCACTGCACCTTCTAGTGGCCCACTCCATTTTTTACCACCACCCACAAGCTCCCAAACACTCTTATGTTGGGTCTTTGCCCTGCCAGCATTCCGATAATCTGTTGACACATCTTCTGGCATTGACTTCTGTGCAGATTCTTCAGCTCTACCAGCCTCATCACTCAGAGCTCTCTCACTGTCAGTAACAGAGCCATCCCACCACTTGCGAGCATCCTCTCCTTCCCTCCATGGTTTGCCATCAATTACAAGCCCATCATACCGGGAAATTAAGTACGGGTTGCCAGCAGCCACCATGGGGTATCCTGGGATGTACCGATACTGTGATGGGGAATATATGACCCCAGGATACAAGGACACCACAGTGCCTGGTTGTGCTCTACCACTAATGAAAAGGCCTGTGCCGGCATCCTGATGTGCAACAGTGGATTGCTTCACATGCAGGCTGAAGCCAAGATCTTTCTCAAATGCAGTTGCAACTTGTGCTCTATTCAAGGGCTTTGTTTCAACCACAGCTGTGCTGCACAAATTGGGTCCCTCATAAGTACCTCACTCAAGGTCCACATATTTGTGCAAGTTCCAAGCTCAAGCCATTCCAAACCAGCAGAGCATCAAACATGTGCATGCAAAAGCAACAACAAGGGCATATGTTCTGGCTCAAATGTCCAAAGTGAACTTGCATTACATGTGACTAAGTTAGCATATTCTACCAGCTGCCAGTCCAATTGTACAATTTCCTTTTGTGCAAAAACCTTATCTGGAGAAGGAAACTTAAAAACAAATAGATTCAGGACTTAGGGAGAAAATCTTCCATACACAGAGGAGCGGTTTTGACGCTCGCATTCAGCTGTTGGTATTACTCCAACAGCAAAGCTGAGCCCACTAGGCCGTTGTCTGGCACCATTGGGAGGTACTGTTGCTTTGCTGATGAGGGGAGGCTCAAGAAGGATGCCATCCAAAACAGCAGCCACGTTGTGCATCTGATTATGGACATGAGTTTGAACTTGCTGTTGTTGGTCCGCAAAACTCATTGCAGATGCCAGTCTTTCAATCTCTTTCGCAGTCTCTTCAGTAGCTGATGCTCCCTCATTGTGGAAACTGCAAACCATACCATATCATCATGTTCCTTTTGTTCATCTAATCTCTTCGCCTAGAGATAAACCCTTGAAAAGATCATAATAGGAGCTCAAAACCCATGAAGAGCTATAGAAAGACATGGTAAGTACCTTGTGAGCAGGAAAAGGCGGTGTGTGTCAATTTCATGCTGAAGAAGTCGCTTATCAACATTCTGAAACAGCGACACTCGTGACAATGTCTCCCAAAACTGCAATCACCACAGAAAGCAAGAAAACAAAAACACTTGGCGATGGAGAAGAATGATGATGTAATGACATTCTTTCTTGTGGAGTCAAGAAATGTGGGAACATTTGTTGAAAGAAAGCGTCTGCTGATTATCACTACTATGAATCTGATCTTCTCATAAACACACACATAAAGATCAGTTGCTCCAGGAACAGGGTTTATGAGGGTTTATGCGACACTGTTTGAATATGGAATACTCTGCTTATCTTTTTTGCCACGGCTTTGTATGACTCACTTGTTCCAGGAACAGGGTTTATTATGAGGAATGCAAAGCTGTTTGACGATGAAATAGTCTGCTCATCCTTTTGGCATGGCTTTGCATGAAGACAAGATATGCTTGCAAATCTGAACGAGCAACAATGTACAACAGAGGTGAAATCATGCCAATGATTTATGCAGTAATGGGTAAGATTCGTTCATGCGAGCTCAGCAAGAAGAAGCTCAAGAATTCACAACAGAGACGATATTGAACCAGAAGAAGAAGGAGAGGAAGAAGACACAGAAGGATGCTATGAACTTATTTCCCGGCAGACGACAGAGCTTGATTAATCAGAAGAGCAATGCCGCTTGCAATGTTTTCCAGAAACAGATCATCCATCATCACTGCAAATAAGAAGAGGAAGAAAAGCGAGAGAGAGGGGAGGGAAGCTTACCTTGCGCAGACGATTGACCATGCTTGGAGAAGCGATCGGAGGAGTTTCTGCAAATCCTTCGACGCTGATCTCGCGGAGAAGAAGTACACAGAATCGTGCTGCCGGTGCAGCTGCCGTCGTGCCGTGGTAGAAGATGGTTTTCCCCTTCTCAAAGAGAACCTTCAGACGCATTCTCTAATTAGGGTTTTATCTTGAATCCAAACCCTAGCGCCTGCTAGAAGAGAAGAATCATCATTCCTGGATGTTGTTGAGCTTGTGGACGTTGCTGCTGCTGCTGAATTGCTAAACAGATCGAGCAAACAAATCTTCTTTGATTATTGACTAATTTTGCATGTGTAGGAGATCCCCTCAAGGCCGGGAGGCAGAGGGGTCAGTCAAAAATTTGTAAAGCATTGTCACATTTTTTCTTTGTATATTTTGGTCTTTCATTGGGTTGGAAAAATCTTGTTTGCTCACATTGCAATGATGTTGTAAGAATATAGTAATTTATAATTTGAAATAACTTTGATTAGATGAAAGTTATGCATCAATTTATCTATTTTCATTGTCCTTGTCACCACAACATTGTTTGTTTGCAGTGTCATTGTCACGACAACATTTTACTTAAGGGAAAGGTCTATTAGTAGACCCTTTCAAACTTTCTTCAACTTGTCGCCTACCAACTTTGGAGAGATCTCAAATTTGGAAAGGTTTGCCAATAGACCTTTCTCCTTTACTAAAAGGTTTGCTAACATGCCTTTCTCCTAAGTAAAGTGTTGTTGTTACAATGATATTGCAAATGGATATGATAATGATAAGGATAGTCAAGAGCGACAAGCTAGTGGGTAACCTCCACCTCATAGAAGTTACTCTAATAGGTTAGAAAGTACCTTTCAGATTGTGTAAGTCATTGTTCTTGCAACATCTTTATGATGTCAACAAACAAGATTTCTTCAAACCAATGAAGGACCAAAATATATAAAAGAAAAAATGTGATGATGCTTTACATTTGTGAAAGAGTCTTGACAATATGTCTACATGAGAGTGTGGAATAGTCACTTTGGCTATGTGTTGGATGGGGTTTGCCATGATGAAGATACTCTACCAAGCTTGAGATTGAGGTAAGGATACCTCTGCAAAGGTTGAGATGAGGTAGGTAATCTTTTTTGTTGTCTCTCCCCAATATGAGATCTTTGCTATCTGAGGGTTTCATCTTTCTGCCGGAGAAAAGGTCCAAATCCTGCTTGTTGTATAGGGTTAGAGATCTCTACATTTTCCATAATCCATTTCCATGGTTTTGATAATCCAGTGAAATGGGTGGATCATGTAGACTGTGCATACCAGCAATCACAGGTCAATGAATGGCAAGAATGTATGCCATATTTTTTTAGATTCTGTTGTTGATTTAGGATTTGTCAGTTTGACAATGAATTATCTATCCTACATCATGCATGATGCATCCATCTTTCACTAGATGCTTTTTGTTGTGTTTGCTTGTTCATGTTCAAGGTGTGTTCATATCCTAGTAATCTTTGTTCCTGTGTATGGTCATAGTCTCCTGCACCTTGTGATTTCATTGCAGGTTTTGATTTCATAGATTTCATTGGGTCCATGAATGGTGTGTGCGTGTTTAAGTCTTTTGGGAGGAATCTCTATCTACCAGTTTGTTCACGTATGCACCATTTGGGGAGGGTTGAAAGGACAGAGCAACTGGTGACACACTTGGAGACCTGCAAGACAGACAACCACACATGCGCACCTGCATTCATCAATTGTGAATTGGACAGTGTAAACTGTAGAGGAGGAACAAGGCTTCATGCTTGCCTTGATTCCTAAGGATGACAAATGGTTGCTGCCTTTGTTTCAACTTTCAATGTAGAGAATGAGAACTCTGATATTTCCATTTTTCCAAGTGCTGAGTTCATTATTGAGGGGAATCTCGACATAACTTGAACAGACAGCAACACTCCAAGGCTATCAAAGACCAAAGGGTTAGCATCAGCAGCCTGTTGACAATTCCAGGTATTCAATGCGGAACTATCCTTCAGGACTGCCAGGGAAAACACAGAGCAAAACTGCAACATCAGAAACCACCAACTCAATTTCATGAACATGATTATTTCTCTCCATGCATTTTCATTCTCATTCTTTTGTTTTCTTGAACGTAATATGCAAGAAAAATGCAGAGCTGGACAGGAGATAAAAGGAGGAGCAAAAGAGTAAGTTGGGGGCCTTGGGGTGAGGTATCATCATCACCATTACCTGTTCACAGAAAGCTGGAAAGCTCAGTGTCTTTTCATGGGTTTTTTTTTCCCTCTTTGATGCATTGAAACTCCCAATCGGTTGAGATATTGTAGAGGTTCCAGGATGAAAGGAGAAGCAGAAGTTTCCGTGATTTTTGAGAATTTGTCTCTCAAGGGTTTTGTTTCCTGCATGATTGTTTTGCAGCAATATTTGGTCACTTATTTCTGTGCTCAAATCAATAGTAGGGTCAGCTGCTGGCAAAAGTTACACAGAAACCCTAGTTGAAGTATCACACAGACAAACTGTTGCTTACCATTCCCATGCATACAGAGATTGCCATCAGTTTGTAGTCACTAAGTCCATGTAGTTCCAAGTTTATTGAGTCTTTGTAGAGGTGCATATATTCTCATGCTCAGAATGGTTTCCAGTTTTTAATCTGAATCTCCTCAATTTTTCTTGCAATGAAATGGAGGCCAAAATGGCAAAAATTGAATCAAGGTTTTTGAAATGAATAGGAGGCACAATAAGAATCATTGTTTTGTTTTTCTTTGTTTACATGTGTACTTTTTGAGCCTGGATTTTCATGCTACAGGAGCTTCAATTTGTAACACAAAAGATACTTATATGTATGTTTCAGTTGCGTGTCTTTGTCAGTTTTGATATGTATTTGGTGTCGATCTAACAGTGCCATGACAATCAGTTGGCATCAGATTGTTGGCATCAACTGAGTAGTTCAAGTGCAAAAAGTGTCAACAATGAAATACGACTTCCTTCCAATTGTACATGAGTGAATGACAACAATTTTCACACATGAATTAGAACAAAATGTGGCAGTTTCTATCAACTCTATTTCCAATCTTATTTTCCAATTGTTCAAACCTTGCAACCCATTTGGTTCCATCACTATACAAGTCATCCTAGAAAAAATTAGTAGATGTGGGGATAATAAATCATGAAATTTGCCATTGGGGACGCACATGATGAATGAGAATCTGAAAGAGTAATTTTCATGTTATTATTTGCAAGGGCTAGCAAGAACATCAGTTTCCAAATTATAATCGAACTCATCTTGTGTGCATGGGCCTGAGGTTTCAAGATATGTGTGATGGGGTTTGTCACCAGCAATAGGAGTTCACCTATAATCTTCTATACTCTTCAATATGGGTGACATAGCCTCATGCACAACACAGATGCTCATAAATGATGGGAACATCATTTGTCCCATGTGAACTGTGCTACTTATAATAGACAGATCAGAAGTATTTACTAAGCAACAAGAGAAAGTGGTCAGGGGAAAATTATGAATCTATGGAGTGTTGCTAACCAATTTGGCTTATGGAAGTACATGAAGCTGAAGTCTAATTGAGAAATCTGTGAGGATGGAGATTACATTAAAACATTCTTCAAATTCACTTATCTCAGGACACTAAGCAATCCATTTTGTTCTCTCTTTTCTTAGAATTGTTCTTCAGAGCTAGAAGCAAACTGTGTTTTCTTAGTGTCTCCACAACATTTCAACAGGATGAGGAATTCCCTCTCTACATGGCCTTGGTATAATGTAGTAAATTTCCTGAAAGATTTGTGAACTTGAAGCAGGTAATGCATAACTATGCATTTGACAGTTAACTGTCATCATGCAGCTTAAACATTGGAAAGAGAAAAGTGGTAATTTCTGCTCATTGTACAATTAGCATTAGGGATAAAAAGTGGTGGAGAGGGAGTGGTCATATGTCACTAGGTACCCAACTTGCACATTCAAGAGGGAGTGGAAATTTTGCTGATATATTCAATTGGCACTTCAAAGAGGGGAGGAAAAGGTGGAGAGACTGCACATGTAGTTTGGCATCCCCAACCTTGTTGGCTGCCAAAGTCTTCTTCCTCTTGGAGTGGCATTCATGTGTAGGGTGAGAGGAGTATGCCATCACAATTCCTCGCTCTACTGCAGGAAATGGCAGTTACTTGATCAAGGACATGATGTTGCTGCAAGAAAGAGAGGACAGATTGGCATGCTTCACCACACAAGAGGCAAATAAGCAAAGCAAACATATACCTATCAAGCTGGTGAGGTCAGGGCAGTTTTGCCGCCATCTTTTCATTATCCAGAAAACCAGCTACAGTAGAAAAGAGAGCATGAGTGCTTTCCTGACACTACCCTATCTTGAGGATTCTCTTTTTTCTCGATGAAGCTATGACTGCCTGGTAGCTCTTGCAGCAGACATCTAATAAAATCGATGCAAGGCCTTGGGAGAGACAGGGATACTACCTTTTTCACTGTGATGCTAGAATCCTCATTTGTACATAAGAGTATTGCTGCACCCCATTTCGGTGCAGACTATGACACAGTTGTTGTGCCAATGGTCCCTTCCATTTCAGTAATATTCCTGCTATGGCAATGCATTGTACAGGTTTCATACAAGGGTTCACAGAGGGCTCTCTCTCTCTCTCTCTCTCTCTCTCTCTCTCTCTCTCTCTCTCTCTCTCTCTCTCTCCTTTTAAAAAAATCAGGAGTCATGTGTGGACATTGACATGGCTGGAGAAGTCTCGAATTCCAGCTCCTTCCCATCCCATCCACTCTTCCCAATCCTCCCAGCAATCATCTCCAACTCCCATGAACCCCTCGAGGTTATCAGAAAGATCGTCCTCAAACTCTCCAAACTGCAAAGTCCTTTTGCTTAGCAGATTCTACACACACACAAAAATAAACAAAGAACAAGAGTGTAAATTCCAAACCGACGCGAAACAGAAATGGGAAAAAGACAACTGAGGAGGCATGGAAGAGTGTGTTTACCTCGTATGCTTTGTTGATTTGCTGGAAGTTCAAGCTGCAATGTTCACCGTCACATACATCAGGGTGATACTGAAGAGCGAGTCGTCGGTATGCCTTCTTGATCTCATGCTTGCTGGCGCCAGGACTCACTCCTAGAGTTGCATAGTGATCCTTGACTGCTCCTCCCTCTGTGAACGGCATCATCGCAATCACTCCCTGACCTGGTCTTATTCTCGGATTGGAAGCGAGACCGCAAGATCTCGGTGAGGAAGAGAGAAGCGAGTCACCATGGAATGAACTTCCGTGGATAGGTACCGACTTGCTGCTGCCCGTGATCATCGAACTCGCCATCCTCTGCGCCATTCTTTCCACAAGCTCTTTGCCAAGCTTCTTTTCACTGGAGAGAAAAAAAAAGCAAACGGCTGCCGTCTATCACACTCCTGAGCTCAAACAGAGTACATTCACACCACAAAGAAGCTCGAAATTATGGCACTATTTCACAATGAGCAGTCACAACTATCGGCATCCAAATCTTAGGTGCCTTTCATTCCTCTCAAAGAGAAGAAAAACGAAAAGTCTGCTTCTAATGCTACAACAATCACATAGACGGTCCGATAGATAGAAAGTGCGTACCACAGCGTCCAGTGTTGTGACACCAGATAATACAAAGCTTGACAACACCTTAGAACGACACTCCACACCTGCTTGAGAAGCAGCAATCCTCCCCTCCGCTTTCTGCAAAAACAAGCTCTCTCCTCAGATGCTTTCAACAAAACAACCGAGCCCCTTTTCACTGTCAACTCTATAGAGAAAAATGCAACGATCGCACGAGTACCTCAAGTTTCTCGTCGTGACAATCAAGTGCTCAAATGCGAGGAGACACAAAGAGAAAGAGACATAGAGAGAGAGAGAGAGCCGCGCCTGAAGTCCTCCAAGTCTGCGATACTCTCCTTCCCGTCACCGCGGAGCCGATCGCGCGCAGCAACAGCACGAAACACACCCAGAAAACGAAACAAAACCAAAGAAATTAAAAAACACGCACATACACAGAGCGAGCGAGCAAAGACGAAGAGTTTTATTTTTTTTGAAATGGACCAATGATCTTTTCTCTTTTTCTTTTTAAATGTTTGGGCCCGGTGGTGAGATTGATTGGTAAACAAGGAGTTTGGCCATGGGACCAGGGGTTATTTATTTATTTATTTTTTAAAGGTTTTGGGGGTGGGGAGATTGATTGGTATTTATTTGTGGGGTCCCATTTTATCTTTTTTTTTTCATGTATTTTGGAGATTTGGTCCATTTGTCATCACAACTCTAACTTCCCATGTTATGGAGCTATGGAGTTCCAAAGTTTGTTGACTTGGCAAGCACAAAAGAACAAAGAACTCAAAAAGAGTCGGGGTGACAACAAGGGGGGTACACACACACACACACATGAGATTGTACACGAGTCTTGAATGGAAGTTAGTTATTGAGAGGTCTCCATTGGTTGGTGAAGGAGGTTTCTATTGGTTAGTTTCGTCATTCAAATGGGTTTGTATAGGGTAGTGAGATTTGGGTTTTGTGTAGCCTAGTGTGGCCCACTTTGAAGTTGAAGACGAATTGGAAGTCATTCAAGGGTGTTGTTACAAACTCTTGCTCAGAGCACCCCATAACAAAAGGGCAAAAGAAGTTATGGATCATGGCAAGGCATTTGTCTACATACCATAGTGCAGAGTACTACCATTTTTAACACCCCCAAAAAAGAATGCATTGTATATGTGTGTGATTATTATGCTAGTGTGTTTTGTTCGTGTTTTTTTGTAAAATTTATTAGATCCTTTGATGACAACACCTTCATTTCCCCCGACACAAATTTGGGTGAGATCTTGCTTGTGTCATCTTCATCTTTTAACTAGCCAGTTTCAAATTATTTCACAAATTGTTGGTGAAAAGATATGAAAAGAAAATTTATTCACCATCTCGGTCTTATACGTAGTTATATTTGAAAGGTAAAGAACTTGTTACATATCACGGTTTTCGCATCATTGGGCCAAGACCTAGTTACTACAACAACAAAATCATGTATGATTGATTGGCCTTTCTTTTGTTAAGGTCCTCTCCTACTTTCTTGTTTTCAGCATACAAAAGAAAGATTCTTAACACGATGAACAAACACTCAAACTCACAAAGGAAAAAAAGCCAAAAGCTTTGAGTCCCCACCCCTTTAACCCCTCTCCCCCAACCCAAGTGGGACATAGCAAAAGCTCAACCTCTTCTATGATGTCCAATTCCATTCTCATGTTTGCTCCAGCCATTGCCCCCTCAATCAATGAACCATACTCTCTTTCCATCACATGACAAAGCCATTGAATCACAACTAGGTATCCCAAAACAAGGGCGCCCCAACAAAAAAATCACCCAAAAGGACCCCGGCCCACCCCTCAATTCAATGAATAGGTACCACGGTATTGCAACTATGAGAAATAAAATCAATAACCCAAAGTTATACACAACCTTCACCACACCCCCTTCCTCACCCCCAAATTTTTTTATTAAAAAAACTCCTAATAAGTAGCCCATAGGTCCATAGTTTTTTTCTTTTTGT
>Ga0209208_10010279_pt1 | contig 12169 bp, 5 predicted proteins | sample S1TSphfallax_3_FD_187694 | JGI IMG/M metagenome (GOLD analysis project Ga0209208, IMG submission 187694) | Host-associated microbial communities from peat moss isolated from Minnesota, USA - S1T2_Fd - Sphagnum fallax MG (SPAdes) (version 2) | ecosystem: Host-associated > Plants > Peat moss >...
AATTGACCTTATTTTCAATTGTTCACATCTTGTGCGCCATTGCCAAATCTCCCCTAAATTGTTCGACCCTCAAATGCAATCCAACCACAAGCTTTCCATAAGATTACCAAAAACGAAAATGCAATTCCAAACATAGAAGATAAGTTGCAATTGGTAATAATTGGTTTTGACAAAGTTAAAACTTAACTATCATTGTTATGCATTTTGCAACATTATGTTATGTACAATGAATCCTACATAATCCAAATGCACTAAAAGTGTTAGCAACAAAATTAGATATAGTGCCAAGATTAAGGTTTAAAGTTTCTACATGATGACAATGATATCACTTGTCACAAGGCAGATCAGGCGATATGGCTCAAATTTGGGGCATAGTTTTACAATGAGGTGACCACAAGGCCCCCACGTGTGTCACCTTTGACAAATTTTCACCAAGAAAAAAAGACTATTAACCATATGTGGTACAACCTACTACTTCCACCTCATACTACCAAGGTAACTAATAACTACCTAGGTAGGTGTGTACATGACAATAATCAAAATTGTGTTAAGCACCATTCTCTAAAATCATGATTGACAAGTTCCAAAAATTCATTGTAGGTATATAGGATGACTCAGAAGTTCAAAAAAAAGGTTTGTAAAATTTCAACAAAATTATTGGGTATTTATTAATTTTTGGAAAAAATAAAAAATAATTTAATTAATGTCAAATTGACCTAGGTACGAGGACAAAGTTGTAGGTAGATGGATGAATGTGGATGGGTCGTATATGGTTAACTACTGTGATTAGCTATGTATGGAACAGGAATACAATTGAAAACTGTTTCCTATCCACATACCATCCATCTTACATAGGGTGCTGATGGGTCTGGTTCAGTTTGGTTGGTTGTTTATTGCAACTGGTCTGAAAGAAAACGTACTTTGGGCCTACCTCTCTTTCCTTGGAGCTTCTCTAGTTCTTTTGCACGTTGGGCATTGACATGAAGGGGACAGAGTTTGTTTGTTTCTGTTGTTGTTCAACTACAACGTTGGACATTTTCAGCCCATGGTACAAAGCCATGAATGCTGTTGGTTGTGCACTGTGCACCCAAACCTCTGGTCAGTTACCATTGAGAGAGAGAGAGAAAGAGAGAGTCTAGGCTTCTAAAAGTGCTTTAAGAAATAGAATTCCCCAGACTAGCTTACATGGTATGCCTCATGTTCCAAAACATGATATAACAATAATACTAATAATTATATCTAGATTTTGGGAGATGTATGAAATTCATCCAAGATGTGCCAAATTCCAGAAATTGACAACATAAATACCAAAATTGGGAAATGGATGAAATTCATCCAAGATATCAATATATGAATTTTACTGACACATTGAAAGGTCTACTTTGATAATGTCTGTTTTTTCCTGTTTGGGTGTGGGAACATAATTGATGGTTAAATCATTTACCCAAATACATATGTAAGTAAATTCTACGGTTAATGTATATAGACTAGCCTATCCAGTTGGTAAGAATTTTTCTACTTACCCTTTTGTATTTACCTTGATTGGGTTGGTACTTATTTCAGACTTATTTCAGACTTTTTACCCAACTTGATTGGTACATTATTGAAGTTTATTTTAATAAGCCTTTAAAAATACAAAAGCTGAAAAGCCCTTGGTTCACAAGGTGTATGCCTTACTATCAAGGCATTAGACCACACCATACGAGAGGCGGGCCTCCTATGGAGGCACCTCCCTCCATACAAGGCCCACCTGGTAGAGGGACAATTTGCAAAATGAAATGCCTGCTCATGAGGTTATCACAATTTGTTTGAGCAGTTGATCAATGAGAGATTGCAAGAACACATTCATAAACTTTTCAGGAGGAATCAGCAACTCACTAATCCTGTAGTCATAAGCCAAAAGGTAGATCTTATTCCCCTAGTTGTTTCTGTGTGTGTTACCTATCTAGTGCTTGGACAGGAGGGTTAGGCACAGTAGTTTCTCTAGGACAGTTGAAGTTTTAATCAATCAATTCACAAGTTTGTATAATGAAAGTCATAAAAGAAATATTAAAAACACAGAGACATGCATAGCATATACTACTGTAGGTGCAAATGTACAATCAAGGTGATGAGACATAACTCAATAAATGATTGCAGTACACATCACATAACAACTTGAAGCTCACAAACAATCTTGGAGCATCAAAAGCAAGAACACAAAACTTGGTCCTTCAACTTACACATACCAAACTTACATACACATGATGAACAAGTAGCCTTGACAAAAGGAAACTTATACTGGATTTGTGGTAAAAACAAATATCACCAAAAAAAGGACTAAAACGATATCACTGACTCACACTAGTTCAGTAATAGAGCTTGTCAAATTCTCAACAAAAGTGAGACATATTGTTGCAATTGGAGACTTATGCATCATCACAGAAAGTGCATGGCCTAATAAAGCAAGAATCCAATTGTCTCTTGCTCTCTCTTCATATATCCCAAACAGAGAGAATCATCTCAAAATTTTGTAGGAGGCTTTTGTTTTTGTTGAGGTTTCTGAGTAGCAGAACTTTCTTTACTACAAAATCCCAATTTTGGTAGTAGGATTATTTTTCTTTATTCAAGATTTGGCCCAAACTGTAAAAAGACCACCAAATTAAAGTGGAATTCTGCACCAAACTGGAAAAAGCTTAGGGTTTGGGGAACAGTCTTTAGTTGGACAAATATGAAGTCTGGAAAGGATTTCTTAGATATATGATGATGGATTGATGCAGCTTGTGGAAGGAGAGACAAGGTATCAAATTGTGTGGCATTACAAGATTCCTCTCCCACATTGTACCTGACATCAAATAATTATTCTGGGCGTATCATGATAGGGTACTAAACTTCATTCCAGAAAAAGAAGAAAACTAGAAAACCAGAAAACTAGATTTTTGTGAAAAGCAAAGCACTTTATAATGGTGTTCAATTGTTAGCACAACATATGCCCTACATGATCACATGTTTGTTCGTAAAACCATTATTGGGCAAGTACATAATTTATCATTACCAACAAGGTAGTGGTATATAGTAATCTCCAAGAAATTTTAATGGCAGATTGGTGTTGGTATTAGACAAATTCTAATATCCCTATGGTATCATGTACCAGTATCAATAAATATTGCACATGAATAATGGTATTATGGGAAAGACCCATCATACCTTAAAATGTATAACAACCAAGACTTGATCCAATTTCAAATTAGAGAAAAAATCAATAATAATCAATCTAAAATTGTTCTACTGAATCAATTATTGCTACCATGTACTTGTAGCAACTTGTAGTCATATTTGTTGCCAGCTGTAGTTTGTCCAGTGTACCTCATTATCAGTTGGAGGTGGTGAACAACCTATTGAGTTTCTATACTTACCTAATATAAGTATTTACCCTAACACCTTCCCAGCGAGTACCAAACTGGTTTGTTCCTCATGAACATGTTACATACCAACCAACAAACCATGAACTTGCCCAACACTAATTTAAATCATTTGCTACATAATATTGCAGCTCCTTCATAAGTCAATTCATGAAAACAAATGCAAAAGCATAAGTATTCACAACTTGATCAAAGTCATAGAATTGAGTTCATCAACAAAAAGATCCAAGTTCACTTTTGAAGATCCTCCACAAGCATGTGCCCCTCCCATCACCTTACTCAATTCCTGAACATTTGTTTTGAGGGCATGGAAAATCTCTACATCCTCCATGAAAAGTTGAACAACTCTCTTCACTTCATTTTGTCCAATAATCTCTGATGCCTCACCTGTCTTCTGAACTGGAATTGCAATGTTCAGAATTTCAACACATAGTCGACAATTTACCATTTGGTCAGCATGATTGGGCCATGCAATCATAGGCACCCCCATGGCAATGCTTTCCATAGTAGAATTCCATCCGCAATGGGTTAGAAATCCTTTGATAGCTGGGTGTGCAAGGATCTGGAGTTGTGGAGCCCAAGAGAAATACACCAAACCCCTATCTTTGGTCCTCTCCAAGAAACCTTTAGGAAGGAGTTTTGCAACATCAACAATTGTCCCCTTCTCATCTGTAGGGACACTAACAACCCAAAGGAAATGTGCCCCACTACTTTCAAGTCCAAGAGCAATTTCATTGATTTGTTCCCTCCCATGTGCAGTTATTGTCCCAAAACATATGTACAAGACTGACTCCCCTGATTGTTTGCTTAACCACTGCAAACACTCATTGTCAACCTCTGCAACTTGTGGTTTCCCCCCCGAAGCTTGGTTGCCAATGCCTTCAAGAAAAGGCCCAACTGTCAATATTCTAGGCACCTGCAAAAGCAACCCATAACCCAAAAACAACACATGACATATGATTCATCAACTTAACATTGTCAAAAGCTGATCAAAAATGAAAATCTTACAGGGATGAAGGCCTGGACATTCATGAACTCTGGGAGTCTAAACAACAGTGAAATGAAGTGAAGTGTGTGCCTAAGACATAAGAAAGACAAGATCTGGCCTCACTGAACTTGCCAACTATGTTTAGTTGCATCTCACGTGCATCTTCTTGACCACCATGCAAAGACCTGCCCTTTTTTACTTTTGTATTTTAAGAGCCATCGCATAATATCCCTAGAGGACAGCTTCCATGGATGCAGAATCTATTTCCTTCCATGACATAAACCATCCTCCTAATGGTGTAGGCTGGCATTTACTAATGGAACAGGTTGGTCTTTTTGCAGCAAAAAGGGTAGCATTTTTGCACGTTCCTAGTTTCTCAGGCCCAGGTGGCATCAGGCTCCCACCATCATCCATCCACAGGGCCTTAAAACCAAGAATGCCATCAAATGCTATACTTAGCCTACTACATGATGGTGCCAGAACTCACTCACCTGATTCCCTTGGTAGCTGTGGGGAGGCACATCTTGCAAACCCTTGATGATGCTAGCTTCCAGCTTGAACACACTATTCACAAGCACTCCCGCAGCTCTCCATAAGCACTTTGCATGATAAAGGAGGGCCTCGGAACCCTCTTTGTCTCCTTGCACATTCGTGTCCATCTCAAGGGGTGCAATTGGAGGAAGGCCAGGAATTGTGTATGGCTCTCCATCAATTTCTACAGGGACTGGGATGCGGCCTTGTGCATTCCATTCTGGGAGTCGAAGCATGAAGGAAATAAAGTGTGTCGCGCATGGAGCAAGACAGTATCTGGGCACTTTGAATTCATCAGCTACATCCTACATCAATCCCCAGCAAGTAATCCATCTTCAGCAAATTACTCTCTAGGTAGTAGTCTTGTTTGGATGCCATAGCAAAATGGCAGCAACAATTCATAGATCTCCAATGAAAGGGGAAAAGAAAAACTTTGAGGTTAGTTGAATCTGCCACAACTTATAAGAGCCCTCTTCTCTCTGCAATAGGAGGTAATATTGTCTTCTTAAGCACTGAGCTTCAAATTAAAAGAGTCCTCATTTTGCATCTCAACATCTCTGTAAATTTCTTCCTAAATTTCAAGTCTCACATTATTCACATTTGGAGATCAAAGTAAGAACATGAAATTAGAGTTGTTAAGGCAATTTGAAGATCGTAAGTGAAGACATGAAATCAGAGTTGTGAAGGCCATTTGAAGATCATAAGTGAAAACATGAAATCAAAGTTGTTTAAGGCCATTTGAAGATCATAAGTGAAAACATGACTAAATTAGAGTTGTGAAGGCCATTTGAAGGTCATAAGTGAAAAATGAAATTAGAGTTGTGAAGGCAATTTGAAGATCATAAGTGAAAACATGAAATTAGAGTTGTTGAGACATTTGAAGACCAAAGTGAAAACATGAAAATTAGAGTTGTTGAGACATTTGAAGACCAAAGTGAAAACATGAAAATTAGAGTTGTTGAGGCATTTGAAGATCAAAGTGAAAAACATGAATAGATTAGAGTTGCTAAGGCAATTTGAAGATCATAAGTGAAAACATGAAAATTAGAGTTGTTGAGGCATTTGAAGAAAAACATGAATAGATTAGAGTTGTTAATGCAATTTGAAGATCATAAGTGAAAACATGGCTAAATTAGAGTTGTTAAGGCATTTGAAGATCGAAGTGATCAACATGAAATTAGGGTTATTGGGATAGATGAATATACCAACCTGGGTCCAGCCTAAGAACATGTCAGAGATGATGCACGAGGGAGGGCCAAAGTGATGAGTAGTTGGAGGAGCGCTGCCAGGAGGATTCTTAATGGTACCAACGAAAGAAGAATAAGAAGAAGAAGCTGCAATGACGAGTCCCTTCATAACCTCTGCAAAAATATCTCGCAAGTTGCGCGCAGTTCTCTCCATACCTACAAAACTGGTCGACTTCCCAGACTCGGCAGGCATTTCGAGACAAACCAGTTGAATGTTGTTGCGGCTGTGGGCTTTGAATCTCGCGTCTTCTTCCACCTGCAACAACGCGCGTCGGCATCTGTCCAGGTGCGGTGCTGTGGTGACGAAGGTAACGTCCATGTCGTACTCGGCAACCAAGGTCCTGGAGAATTGGAGAAACGGACGGATATGGCCTTGTGCAGGAAATGGGAAGACTACCACATGAGGAACTGATCTTCTGAGCAATAATAATGGGTTGTAAGATTTTTCACAATCCACCACCATTTTGATCAGTAGCAACTGTTTCTTCCCTCGACCAAAATCCAGGACTCTCAATAATAGCAGCAGCTCCCTTGTAAAACCACTGGAAGTTAGCACCTCCCTTCTAAAACAATGTAGCTGCCCAAAAAAAACCAGAAACTTATTATTGCCTGTACTAGGTAAATACTCAAACTCCGACTAGTGCATACCTTATTTATTTCCTTCTCTTTGCTCTGTTCAAAAACACCCCCATTTGTTTCCTTGGTGATTTAAGCGTCTTTCATCAGTTTCCTCGTCACTAGTACGATCAAAAAGCTTGGTCAGAAGAGAAATCAAACCAGTCAGTTGCAGCAGCAGCAGCAGTACACGAACGCTGGCACTTGGCACCAGGAGTGAGCAAAAAATGCAAGCGCATCTGTCCTGCAATGCATTTGCTTGCATCAGTCCTTCAATGCATTTACAGCGTCTTGATACCCCCCAAAAGTACTTCTACGAATAACTTCGTCAAAGCTTCAGAGAACTAACTAACCTCCTTGAAGGCAACTGACAATGTTTGCAAAGTTTGTGTTTAAGATCACAAGTGCTAACTCAGTTTTGGGGAAAGAGTGAAAGGGATTTGAGGTATTTAATGGAACCGCAAGAATTATGAAGGTCTACCGGCAAGTGCTCCGGCGGACATAATGTGCCCCTGCACAGATCTTTTCGAATTATAAACCGTGGAAAAACACTGCGAAGCTGCTTGTTCTTTTCGAATTGTAAACCGTGGAAAAACACTGCGAAGCTGCTTGGGGCTTAGAAAAGTGCAGATATTAATAGGTCCCTAAAGCGCCAGTAGCAGGAAAAGTGCACATGTCATCAGGGCCCTCATCGATCCCTAGTAGGAGGAAATTGCTGTTTCTCATTGACCAACTAGAATGATTCACCCAAATGGTGAGACTTGATAAGTCTCTCACTCTCTACCGTCCATCTTTTCATGCTCATGGGTAGGGATGGGGAAGAAACTGAACTGTGTACAGTCGATGTGCTAAAGACTGACAGAGGTGCTGTTGGGTCTGCTCTTAGAGCATCTGCCACTATGCTCAGTTTGTGACCCTGCAAAAGCATTTTCCACATCTAAGTTTAGTTATTTGATTTTTTGCAACCCTGCCCATAAAACTGAAACAGAGACGGCGAATAGCTGGGGGACTACTAATAGCCAACCACCGGCACCAATTCTTATGATCGACCAATGAAAAGTACTGAGCAGACGCCAGATCATATTTATTACACTAGTTTCTGGAGGTGCACAACATTGCTGTACCCTTTACCAGCCGTCGCAAAGTGTGCAGTTATGCTGAGCCAAAACCATTTTCCTGACCTAAAATGACATTTTTTGACGTTTCTTCATCCAATTTCACTCTCCAGGATAACAAAATAAGCACCCTTGGAGTCGCTCTTAAGCATGTGATAAAGTAATTTCTAGTGAAACTACCTTTGCTGGTGAGAAGAAGCCCAAGTGTCAAGACAAAGATGTGTAGAAATATGTGAGTCAGACAAGCAAGATTTTTTCTTGTGGTGCATTCACACTTAGTGTTAAATCAATGTTAAATGAAAATCTAGGTGGCATCCTAGGTGGCACCCAATGTTAAACGGGCAATAGCTTAATCTTAAATGAATGTTAGTTTAACATAAAATATTCACGATGAGTAAGTTTAAGTCTTGAATGACTAGTATGGTGTTTAATGGACTCGACACTACAGTCCTTAACACTAAGTGTGAACACACCATAACTGAGGAATGGCCAGTTTCAGCATAATAGGCCATCAAATGTGTAACTTGGAATGAAAATTTTACCAAATGAAATAACTGGGACCCAAACTAGTGTTTCCACCAATTTTGGTGGTAAACTGAATTTCATCTTGTGTTTCATTTTTCCTGAGCGCCTGCACTGTTGTTACATATATTTTTCACTGCTCATACAACTGCTATAATTATTCTCGACTTTGTGCATGAAATATTAAGTTTCAGCATTTCATACTCAGATTTAATAAAATTTCCTTACTTCGTGGATACGAGTGAAGGAGGGGATGGGGGGTGAAAGAAAAGGAGATATGGGGTGAAACCAAGGGCGACTTTATATATTAGAACATTTCCTGTGCTGGTTCTTCTTCCATACATAAATGATATGAGGAATCCAGTTATGGGTCTGGTTCTTCAAAAAAGAAAATTCGGATTTTGGTTGTGGTTCCAATTCTGAAGATCAGACCCAATTCAAGTCTGGTTTGGGGTACCTGGATTGGAATCAGTGGTTAATTGTTATTTAGCCTCCGGTTAACCCCCAGTTCTAGTCTCTTTCTTTTTAAAAATATCAGGTTCAGTTTCAATTTCAATTCTACAAATAAATGGAACCAGGAATCCAGTTCTGGGTCTGATTCTTGAACCCATTCTGAAAATCAGGCCCTGTTCTAATCCTGTTTTTACCAACCAAAATCAAACCCTACAATTCCAACCCTCCAAACCATGTGACCGCCCAGCATTGGTTAGGTCTTGCTGACCCTTTTTTTAATAGTGATTATTTTCTTTACTCAACCAAATATTCTGGCAGCATGTATTTCTCAAGTGTAATTTTGACTAATTTTTCTAATTCTTGGAAAAAATTCCAAATTATAAGAAAAACACTCTTGCTGGGAATGACTAACTGCAGATAACCATCCTTGACCCAATTTCAAATGAGTTAATATTCATCCATTTCCCAAGGGATTATTTAAGAGTTAACCCATCCATTACTCTATATCCCTGAGGTTTAATGACATAAAGACTTCATGATATGATGCAAGAAATGCAATTACATGTAGTTTTGGAGTCCTACTCAAATATTTCACACCAGATTATATGAAATATTCCTAGGTCAGTCTCCATATTTCTTAGCTTCAAATTCTAAGCTGCTACAAACTAATTTTGAATACTGCCAAGGTTCTTTCTCCATTCGAAGAGGAGGCTTAACCATTGGACTTTCTGGATCCAATGAAACTTTTTTAAATGTTTTATTACACTGCTTTGGTTTCTAAAAGGTTAGTTCCAACCAATGTTTTGGTTTTTCAGTTGTGTGGCATAAAAATTTTGGCATTTTTTTCTGAAAATTTCCCCAAAACAGTTGAAAGTACATTAGCAAAACACATTTTCCCAAAAAAAAAACCTAAAATAAAATGTTGCTTCTAACCACGAGATTTTATAGCAATAGATTTAATTCCAATGACAATTTTATTTTTTTAATTGTTATCATAATAGCTTTACCATTGCAACTATTTATTGCTGAATTTTTAATTCTTTCACTTTAGTGGTAAAAGAAAAAATTCCAAACTTTTCAGCCATAATAAATGTGAAAAGAGTAAAAATTTGAAAAATTAGATACTAGATATGGTTTTTTAAATAACAGTGTTGGCTATGCTTGTAACGACATGCATACATGTGTCACCAAGTCATGATCATCTTTAATCCCACCATCTTATTTTTTGTTCTTGAACTTCAGCCTTCATTTGCAATATTTCAGCCCTTGGCACCTCTTACCCTCACACTTTCATATTACATTTGTTAGCCTTTCCTTCCTATTTTAGCTTACATATTTTAGTTTGAAAGTTTTGTTTCAAATCTTTGCACAAAATGACTGACAATGAGGGACAGAAATTCATTACTATTTCATTTCAAAGAATTTCAAAAGAAGAGAGATTGCAAATTTTGAAAAGAGAGCTTGTAAAAATGAGAAAGAATAGTAACCATGCAAAGACATCCATTGTGCATAATGAAAGATGCCTAGTTGGTAGACTTAAAAAACAACAAAATGTGAGATTTTTGAGTGAACAAAAGATTAAAATGTAATTAAAAAGTACAAGAATATCAAAATTGGTTCCAACCACATCTATGCCCACAAATTTTAGTAATAGTGAAGAGATATGAAAACAACAAGATTGCTCTTACATTTTTGCAAAACCACCAAGCATTCCTAATTCTTATGCAAGACTAACCAAGGGAACAATGGGAAAGTGGTTTACAAAGGATGGGGTGCTAAAGGAAAACTACATTCAAATTGTAGATTGTGGGACAACAATGAAAGATCTTAGACATAACATGTATGAACTTAAGGAGAATCCCAAGTTGAGAGATGAGATGGTTTGGTAAGTCTTGCAAAAAATGGGATAAGTTGGTCAACCCTTATCAACATGTATTGTGCAACTCATCTTTAAAGGTATGATAAAATCCATTGTTCTTAAATTCATAAGACTTACACGTGGAAGGTTTACTACCACAAGAGAGTGGTTTCAACAATTCATGAAACAATACATGTGTTCAATTTATTGTGTGACAACCATTGTTGCAAATAAACTTCCGCTAAATTGACTTGCTCAAAGTTGCACCATAGCTTACAAGGTTGTTTATTTGGTGAAAGCATACTCCATTCCAACAACACTTCTTGTGAATCATGATTAAACTAGAATCCATCTTGTCCTTAATGGTGGTGAAAGAAGGAATCAAAGGGAACCAAACATATGCAAATGTTAAGTTTGGAGGATAAAAGGAAAATAATAATGGTGGTATCCTTTAGTGTAGTAGGGACCTATTTCCATCACAAATTGTGTTTATTGGCATCACATCTAGAACACTTCCACTAAACATCCAAGAAAAAACAAATTGCATCAAAGATGGTAGGGATTTCACCTTCAATGAAAACCATTAATCATCATTAGAAACAACCAAGAAGTTTGTCACAAACATTATGTTTCCCTACTTGTAATCAAATATTCAAATTTTAACATTTAAAAAAGAATGATATGTATCATAGATTGTTGGAATCTTCACATAGTAAAAAGATTTTTAAATTGAATCAAAAAACATCAAAAAATCTTGTTGATTTTTGTTCTTATTAATTGCACAAATGAACTACAATTGGTAGTTGTGATCTTGCAAAAGCTACCCAAACATGCATTCAAAGTTCATTTTAACTCATGAATTTTTCATACAATTAAGACCAAACTGATGATAGGTAAAACATAAGCACAAAAATCAAATAAAAAATCAATGGCCAGAACCATCACAGGGGAGACAAAAAGGGAAGGCCAAAGAAAGGCCAAAAGATGAACAACCCACAAGGACCAAAAAAAGGGAGAAAACTAGTCCCTCTCGTGGTAGGAAGATATCCTACCCACAACCCCTCTACGTCACTTGCATGCAATTTGTGAGATCTAATAAATATGGGAGGTCTAGGACAAGCATCACCTACCAACGCAATCTTTTTCTTTATAATAGAGGCTAAAGCACACTAAAGAACAACATTAACACATTGCCTAAAAAATTGAATGCAAAAATAAATAAATAAATGACCTCTTGATTGTCTATTGTGAAAAAGATGGGCACACTCCCTAATGAAATATCCATATCGCGCCCAAATGTGTTGTGCACCTCCATGGCCATCAAAATAAAATGGTGGCCCTCATGAAACTTTTTATACTTGCAAATCTTAACAATGGCATTAAACTTTACAATTGCACCTGCTAGTCGATTAATGACACTCAAAACCACCATCTTCCAC
>Ga0209208_10010280_pt1 | contig 12168 bp, 6 predicted proteins | sample S1TSphfallax_3_FD_187694 | JGI IMG/M metagenome (GOLD analysis project Ga0209208, IMG submission 187694) | Host-associated microbial communities from peat moss isolated from Minnesota, USA - S1T2_Fd - Sphagnum fallax MG (SPAdes) (version 2) | ecosystem: Host-associated > Plants > Peat moss >...
AGAAAAAAACAATGTAAACATGATGGTCTTTGGGCAAAATGTCAAAAAATATTCCAAAAATAAAATCACACTAGGATCTACCCATTTTTGTGCAATGTTGTAAAATCTTCGAAATATTTAAAATATCTAAAAATATTTTTGGTGAGATACAATTCAATGCCAAACATTTTAAATTGTTCCTTTTCAATCAAACAGTCAAAATGTAAACAAATGTTCAAGATGTAAAATGATTTACAACCATTTTAATTTTGTTCATAAAAAATAAATAAATAAATAAAACACAATTCACCTTTATATGTGTGTTGTTATTTCACTACAAGGTGGTTGTTTTAAAGGAAAATCAAATCATAATGCATTTATGGTTTACAAATAACAAAAAAAACATGTTTGATGAATGACATCCATTAGGTAAATTGAGGAACTAATTGTTAATATAAACGGAATTTGGTAGTGAAATGTATCAACATTATTCATCACCCAAAGTTTCATTCAAAAAAACCACTTACAACCCCATTTAAAGAATATTTTTAAATGATCATACTTTGTAAAATATTCATTTTGTGATGAATATACTCATGAATAGATTTTTAAATCTGCATCTTTTATTTTGTTTTTGCAAAATGGATAGTCTAAATTCCAAGCTAATCAAATCTCCTCAAAATTCATAAAAATGATTCCATTCATGAAAATGTGCTTCAAAAAAAATTATCAAATGTTGCAAAACATTTTTGAAATTATAATTTTTGGGGAACTTAGTGTGCTTTACCCCCAAAACCACCTAGATGTCCCTTAATCTAAAATTGCCTTTTAAATGGTGGATATCTTTGTCTAAGATTTCCTAAAAAAGGAAATGGAAAATGAAGATGAAACAAATGAAATTCTCAAAACCTTGATGTCATCTAAAAGGATGCAAAAACTCACATGAAAGGAAAATCCAACAAGAGGAAAGGACCATCCTGTGCACTTGCGGGTTTGGACTACTAACCCTATCAAATCCAATCATGATGCAAAATGATCAAGGGCATGAGGAACAATGGAGGCAAGGTGTGTCATGTGGGTTTTATTGGCCATAGAAAGGAACAAACATGAGGGGAAAAGGTCCATTGAATTTCATAGGGCTTGAAAATGAGCAAGTGTTGAAAAAAGCTTACCTAGTGGATCATGTTAACATATGCCAATGGAGGAAAGGATAACCATCAAACCTCCTAAAAGGAATGATGATTGAAATAGAGGGGAGCTATAGATAAAAGAACAAATGAATGGGATGAGTTGGGACAACTAACCACATACCACACAAAGCTTCTAGAATATAACCTTGTAAAAAATGGTGTTGAAGGTGTTTACAACATCTATTTGCAACACCACTCACTAAAAGATGAAAATCCAAGATTGTTTGAATACCATTACTTCACACCTTCCCTAATTACAACATTAAATCAATGAAAGGATAAGTGAATAAAAAATGCATCATGAAAGTAAAAACATAAGGCCTTATTCACCAACCAATTTAAAACCTTATCAATTATAATTAGCCCAATACTTTTGAAAAGCTTTGCTAATGTTAAAAGTTGTGTGGCCTAAATTATGTAGCTAGGGATACAACCTATGGCAATAATTGTTGAAAGCCATAGCCAAATCTTTAGAGTTAAGTGAATTTTGAAGGTATTCAAATACCATGTTCAAGGGCCTTCTAATTATAGTTCAAGGGACTATTTGGATTATCACAATTATAGTACTCCTAATTTATAGATGAACTTAAAATGTAAATCTATATTAAGCATTAAGATCATCAAATTTTTAATTATCCATGTTATAAACTTACAATAAATTTTAATGGAAATCATATTTCAAAATATGGATGAATTTATGGAAAATATTGGATTCATAATGAACTTTTGAAATGATGACATTAAGTTTCACGTGTAGATAAAATGAAAATTTTGAACTCAAAAAAATGTCTATATATATATATACCATCATCAAATGAGGAATTCAAAAGCAACATGCATTGAAACTTAATATAAAATAATTTCATTTAAAAAAAATTAAATGCCATGGCTTTCATCTTTTTTTTATCATTTATAGTGCATTTCATGTTGAAATACTCAAACTATCACATCAATTTTTAAACCAATCACCTATCCAATGATATTTAAAAAGTGGTCTAGCAATATTTTTGATTAAAAAGCATAGGGGATAATTATAATGTTTATAATTTGATCATTATTATAACTACAAGAGGGTGTAGTTTTGCAAACATGTACCAAATTAGTTGAAATTGCTACTTAATTTTGTGTATTTAACATTTAGAAAAATGGAATTGTTTTTATAGAACATTATTTTCCACATATTGATATAAATATGTTGAAATTTTTAAATCAATCTAATGGATAAAAAATACCCATAAATACTTTCCAATCAATTATAACCACTACTTTTACAATGTAAAAATATTTATGTTTCACTAATTTTGGCAAATTTTAATGTCTACCTATTGATTTTTTGGAAAATTTTGAATATAAATCTTAACATAATAATAATTTTAAAAATTAAAAATTAAAAAAAAATTAAAAGACTTTTCTAAAAGATGAGCTAAGAATATTCTTGAAAAAATCTAAAACCCATGATTGAATGCCTACACCTAAAAAGTTTAGCTAATTTAAGAGGTAGAGCTTCAAAATGTCAAAAATGAATCACTTAACCATGTTTATACCCTCCAACTAAAAGGTGGGACAAGTGGATGATGTTGACCTAAAATAATTTAGGGAAAATTTTGAATCAAGTTGAAATTCCATTAAGGAATCTAAACATGGGGAGGATAAAACTAGGGGGTGGAAAATGTATAATGCATAACAATCTTTGAAGAAGTTAAAGCTATGGCAAGGGAGTAAGGGCTCTAGTAGGATGAACATACTTTCTAGTAGCACACCTAGGGTTAAACTCCACCCAAGATGACGAAGAAAGGGTTGGAAGCATTAAAGGGGGGCACCATCATAAAGGGGTTGGTCTAAAAGTAAAACTACAAGGGCTTGTGCACCTAACAAATGTTCAACTTGAAGCTCCTCCTAATCGCTTGAAAAAAACCACCACAAGTGTGTTCTAGTCTCTTGATGTTTGGCCATTTCCCTTCAAATCATTATGAGAAAGTAAGTTTTTTGCAATTAGGCTTGTAACTGCAATTTTGAGTTGCAAGGACCACTTGCAACTCACCATATTTCTCCAACATAAGTGTTATCAAATGAGTTGCAAAAGTTGTAATGGTACAATTCACCATATGTGAAACCAATATACATATGTAATTCGTGTAACTATGTTGCAACTAAATCATTATAACTAAGGTGCCATTAAGTTGCAACTATTATAACACTATGTTGAAACTACATAAGAAACAATCTATTGGGGTGGCAATGATGTACGTGTTGATCAATGGACATGTGGCAATTTTAAGTTTATTTTAATATTTAATATTTATATTAATTTAATTTACAGCACTCAACTTAGGGCCAATAAGATGTTGACATGTGGTGCTTAGGTCAATAAGTAGGTAGGCTTAAAGCGAATATGCATTATTACCTAAATTTTTTAGCTTAATTAGTTAAATTATTAGACTTAAATAGATAGGTAGGTAGAGATAGGTAAGTCACTTGAGATAAGATTCCTATTTTATTTTGGATTTTAACTTTTAAGGCCAAACCTTTTTTTATTGGTTTATTCCAAATGTCATTTGTTTTTTTAATACTTTCAATGCACTTAGTTATATACTTTACAAAATCGAAAGGTAGGACAAACAATACGGGATGAAAAAATTAGTTGTATCTTAATTGCAACTCACTTGCAACTATTGAAAAACAAGCTAGTGGGCAAACATTTAAGTTCTTAAATAGTTTTAAATTTTAATATATTGTCCTTTTGCCTTTCAAGTGGAAAAGGTTTTTTTAGACCTTAACTTGACACATCCATGGCCATTTAAATTGCTCAAAGCGGACACAAGATGAAGAACATATGGTTGTCAAAAGTAAGTGGGGTTAATGTTTGGTCACCAATTTAATGCACATTTTAAGATTTAGCACATTCATCTTCGGCATGGTTCTTTTGTGTTGTTCTTTTACCTCTAGAGCTCAAATAATTCATGTAGATTTTAACTTGGTGCATCCATAGCATTTTAGATCATTGAAAGTGGACAAAAAAAAGGGAGATATGATATTTAGAAATAAAAGGTTATTTTCTTTAAAAACATGTTTTGTGTTTCTTCTATGTTGGTCCCTTGCTTCTAAAGTTAAACCATATAATATAGAGCTCTCTTCAATGTTTAAAATAAAAGATTTTGAGATTTACAAAGGAATATTTATGTACATCCAAATGGATTTGATAATACAATGTGTACATTATTTCAATATCACTTTAAGACCTCACTTTTATTTTCAATAAATTGTACAATTTATAGGTGATATCATAGCATGTTGGTTGTAACATATTTGATGACTACTCAGATTGAAATTGTATGAAAGTCCCAAATTGGTGGATTAGTAGTACTGACATAATGAAAACGTAGTGGCAATAATAGTTGTATTAGTGGCAAGTTTAGTTGAAAATTAATTGTATAAAAATTAAAAATGCCATTTCAAATGGATGGTGGAAATGCAGACATGTGATTTGATTGTACATGCCATTTCGTATAGTTAGTTGCAATGTTATCACACGTGAAGTTGCACATGTAAGCCAATTATACAATAGTTGTATAATGCAACTTGCTCACAAAGTCAAATACATTTGACCATGACCATATAGATGGTGTGTACATACATTTGTATGGGATCCATTCAACAACTAATGTGCAACTATAATAAAACTCAAATAATATTTGATGTGGATTTTAAAAAGAAAAATCATTGTATTTCTAAAAGGTAATAATGTAGTTGCATGGTAATTTCATAGGAGTCCCTAGTTACAAGGTAGTGAGGTTTCCATAAACGTGATTTTTCATAATGAATAGGGAGAAAAAGACACCATTGCGTAAACAAAAGAAAAATGTTGCACGTAACAATGTTTAATGGGTCCCAAGCCAAATGATCCAAAGGAAAGTGGAAAGTAACTTGCATCCTTCATTTCAAAACAATGGGGGTGTAGGATTAACCACAAGCGAAGGAGCCCAATATAGAAAGCACCAAGGGGGTTAAGATTCGATATTTAGGCCCATGTTGAGGGCAAAGGGAAGGGGTTAGAAAGTTAAACTGGGGCACTTCCTCACCACTTGAAAAAATGCCATGTTAGGTTTAATAATGTTTCTAATGATGACCATGCCATGACACACATAAATAGGTCCCCACAATCTCCTAAGGGACATCTCATTAAAGAAAGGTTTAACTCCTACTCTTGACATCTAATGAAGGATTGACTAAGTTGTGCATGCAACAAGCCTTAGCTAATCAAGATGAAGGAAACTAGGGGATATGATATGAAATTGAAACTAGAAAAAGGAAAAAATGGGGAGAGGAGGTAACCAAATGGAAAGCTTGGCAAGGGTAGGGAGTTGGATGACCCCCACCAAAGGCAAGGAAAGGGGTAGGGAAGGGGCGAGGAAAGGATAGGGCATGCCCCATCAAAGGGTGAAACCTCCATTAGGATAAAGATCTTTCATTGAAATCCAAAAGAAGATGAAGGCCTAAGAATGGCTACCAAAAAGTAAAAGCCAACAAACAAGAAAATGCATTCACTCACATGCAACCCATGTGTCATCAAACAATTCTATTGTTAATGTCACTTCCTATTAAAGCCATTATTTGACATTGAACTATTGGCAAAGTTGAATGACACCGATGTCCACCACATGAAACCCTCATTAATTTTTATTCAAACACCTAAATAATTATTGAAATTTAATTTATATGCCAAAAAGACTTTTGAAATTAAAATTCCTTATTTTGAATTAAAAGGGAATTTAATTCCTTGCTTGAAAAGAAGGCCTAAATGTGCCCACCAATCATCTATTCATAAAGGTCAATGTGATCAAGGCATGACTTTAGGGAAGGTATTTAACCATTAAACCTTTAAATATCTCAAGCTTGCTAGATTTGAAAATCAAGTTGTGTCATTGGTTTTGCCATTGTTCCAAGCTTTGTTATGTTCATTCCACACCACTTTTAATTGTTTCTGACCATCTTGTTTTGTTGACAACATTCCTAATTGATGTCTTTTATAAACTTTTTGGGTAGTCTTACATGTGTTGCAAATTGCAATCTATCAAAACTTCAATTTTTCCACATAATTCATCATTATTTTCTTCACTTCATCATTACAAAACATGTCCCCATTTCACTATGCATTCCACCCAACATTAAGTGGGAAGGGCCCTTTAAGTTTCCCATTCAATTTTGGGTGGAATGCATAATGGAGTGGGGACATGTTTTGCAATAGTGTTTATTCATGGTTTTAAGATCATTATAATTTGCTAGATTGTCATTCTTTCTACATTATTTGCTACCAAGTCATAGCAATATCCCAAGATTGTCATTTTCAACATGCTACACCTAGGCACTTTTGTTGTTTTCTCCTCATTATTAGTCATTACAATTTTTAAATAAAATATTTGACTTGATTTACTACTAACATGACTATTTAATGTTGACATTTATCTTCTCAAAGTTCCAACTAAGGTTTTTTTAATTCCATATAATAATTGAATTTTACAATTTTAATTTTAAGATCGAGGTGGCACTAGGAGAACATCACCCCATTTGCAACTACATGTTTCAATTATAATCTTAATAAAAATTTATGGTTTTGAGTTAAAACTGTATTTTTTGATTTTTTTTCAACTACATAGGCCTAAAATCAACAATGAAAATGAAGTGTGACAAATAGTCAAGCACAATAACCATGTGTCAATTCATGATCAAACATTTATCAATTTAATTGAAAATAATTTTCAACTATACTTAGCCAAGAGTGTAACCTCATCCATTGACCTATCATTTCATCCATCTTGGTGAAGTTAAGGGCTTCACTTTTTGTAAATATGATCATTTCAAAATAATGGACATGCACTACATTTAAATAGACATGACTAGACAATGTTAGATTCGGTAGCTAGGTTAGACCAAGTAGCTATGCATAGTAGCTTGGCTACACTAGGTTATTAAGCATGATAGCTAGGCTAAATAGTTAGGAATTGTGGCACCAACACAAATCACATGGGCATTGGTGGATTTCCATAAAAATTAATTAAATAGCAAATGTGTGCCACGTGTATGGTAAAGATTTTTTTTTAATTATAAAATTTGAGAAATTTGGATGAATTAATAATATCAAGTGACATGTGGCACAATCTCAATGCTCAATTTAAATATGTAACCATTGTTAACCTTACACTTGTCAAAATATCATTATTTTGATTAACAAGATAAAAATGCCATGTGTACAACACATTCAAAATCATGATACATTATTTGTTGGCATATGGTGTTTAGGGATATGTTAATTGTGTTATGCATAGTAAATCAAAATGTAATTAACAAAAAAATTGATTATAGACAAAATTTAGTCAACAAAAAGTCAAATTAGAATTTAGTTAACAAAATGTTAGATTACAATCAAAATTATAAGACTATTGAAGCTAAAGTGTGAAGACAATACACCCAACTAAAATTAACTAAAAAAATCAAACCATGAGAGAATCATAACTTGCTTATACATCATCAACTAAAAATGTAAATTCTATAATGTCCATGTGATGAATGGTGTAATTACAAGTCCACACATAGTTTTAAAACCTCACAATGCACCAAGGACAACATTCCATTGGCTAATTTGAAAACTATGCAAAAAAAAATGTTCTCACATGGAAAATGGTCACATTTACATCCCAAAGGTGTTAATATTAATCAAATATTTGTTTGAATGATGAAAACAATCTCCCATAAGGTGATCATTTTATGCCAATGCATTAATGTCAATATGGACTTTTTGTTGGCTTGCTTGGGTGTTTCAATTGTTGCTTTGTTGGACCATGTTTCAATTCTCTTAGCTTACTTTTGGTTGCAACATTCATTTTTTAATTTAAAAAAATGAAAGTTGCTAGAAATGAGAAAACTTAATAGGACTCAAAGTTATAATATGCATCAAGAAAAATATTATTCAATAGTTGTAAACATATTAAATATCAAAAAATAAAAAATCCATAAAAAATAGGGAAACCAATGTCAAAGAAAGAAAAAAGAATTTGGAAAATGGAAAGATTAAACCTACATAATTGTCTGATGTCAAACCCAATCAAAACATAACTAAAATCTAATCGAAACTTATGTAAAATAAAAAATTCAAATTTAGACATAAAAGAATTTCTCATTGCACACATTTTGGAAAAGGATTTTGAAATGTTCAAGTTATGGTTTAATGATTGTAACACCACATTAACTACTTGGAAAAATAGAAAAGAAAGAGAGACCCACATGGTGAAGAGATTAAAAAATAACAAAAAACCTTAACTACTTACTTTTAAATGTTGTTAACATGCATTGATGGTTGAGAAACTTCATAAGTTCGACTTGTCATTACCCAAATTTTTGCTTTTGAAATGGTGTAGAAACAATTAAACAAATGAAAATTCAAAAAACAATTAGATGAAAAAAAAAACTAAAGACAATGTAATGGAAAGACAACATGGTGAAGGGAAAAAATAAAAGAAAAAGAGAAGAATATTTGAGCATCTCTAAATGTGAGTGGAATGTGATGATGGCTTCAAGCTCCATAAGCATGGATCCTCATGTTATCCACATTTACTTACCTTGACACCATATGACATTAATGTGCTTGATAACTAAAGAGTTCAAAAGAGTACAACATTTGGAAAGAAGAAAACATAGCTTGAATATAGTCAAAAAAATAAAACCATTGAAAAATAAGTTGATAATGAGAGTTTGAACCCCAAAATGAAAGATTTGAAGTTCCCCCACATGCAAAATGCAATGTGCATTCTTTTGAAAAAAATCATGAATTAATAAATTACATGGGTTTAAATTTAAACACAAATTGAGCCTTAAAAAAAGCAAAAGCAAACAAAATTAACCTAGAGCAAAAGGAAAATTCAAAGTTTGAATGGGAATGTAATATAAAATAGAGTCCCATTGCATGGTTATAATTGGGATGTTAAGTAATTTTTTACTCTGCAAGTTGTCATGGTTCCAACTAGTTTTCAACTTCAATGAATGCAACTCAAAAATTCAATTTCTTGTCAACACATTGCTACCACTATTATATGTCATATCATCCCTTCATCCATATTATACAACTCATTCATATCCATACCATTCATTCATCCATATTATATGCCACATCATCCATTCATCTATCCATCCATCTCCCAAGCCACCTCCTAAACAACATACAAGGTTCACCAACATAGATGTTGGGCCCTTATTAAATTATCATACCTTCCCTAGCCTAACTAGCTACCCTACCCTACTTAACTTAGTCTATGTAAGTAGGTAGGTAGTAGGTTACCTAAGTAAGTTACTTAAGTAGGTAAGTAATATGTGAATAAGGCCATGTAGGTAACAATACATTGGAAGGCTACCTATATATTATCTACCTTACTAGCATTCTACCTATATATTAACTAGGTATGTAGCCTACCTATTGACCTATTGGCTATTTTCCTACCTACTATTTCCTACACCCTACTTATATATACTTTGCAAAGTAGGGCTATGTCAACTTTGTGTTGAACATTTTTTAATCATTGTAATAACATTTCACAACGACTTTAGACCAAGATGTGTATGTGTTGTCTTATTCCTAGAGACCATGTCACACAATTTGAAGCTCACTTAGGATGTCCAATGGCAAAGTAATGTAATGAAACTTATAAACTTTGGTAAAGGTGTCACAAATTTCTAGTGAAGTTTGAAACTAGTCACAACACAGTTGTAACAAAGTTTCAATACAATTGCAAAAAATGCACATTAAAGTTGAAGTATAGTGCAAAACATATATACAATATTTCATCCATCATTTTTCCTCTTTCATCCATTCATGAACAATGTCCACCAAATTGCTCAAGTGGTTGTCATGACATAGCATGGTCCGTCATCACAAAATGGACTTTTCAACAATAGTCCAATAATGCATGTGTATTTTGGTTAGCAAATGATATTGATTTGGGTTATTTTTCAAGTAATTATACTAAAATCATATTGTGCATTGGATAAGATTTTTCAATTTCATTTATGAACAAAAAATTGTAGCAAAAACAAAACTCGGATATCCAATGAGGATGCCTAGACATGCAAAATGTAAGCTTAAAAATTTAGTGGTGTAGGCCTTATAAGCATGTAAGTGTGTGGGCCTCCCCTAGGCATGTAGGTGTGTAAGTTTCTTAAGTGTTAAGCATGGTGAAGGCATGAATAAGGTGTCATTAAAAGGAATTGAACCACTTGCATGTGGTCAGAAGCCAAGCCCTTATCCAATTCACTACAACTTGTAGTTGAAATTATGACAATTTGTGTCAACACATAAAAGAAAAGTCCATTTCAAATCTTCTTGTGCATATCCATACTTTGAAATGTTATTTCTTTTTCAATATATTATGCTCAGATAAAAAAATGAACACCTTTTTCAATAACTCTTTAAGGTCTATGCATTGACTTATACATGATAATTCACAATTTTAAAATTCATTTATGAAGAAACATTTTTGGAATTCAAATATGGTTCACAAATTATATTAATTATTATTCCTTATAATCATGGTGAATTTTAATTTTTTTTTTGATTTTACATAATTTTTTAAACATGTTTTAAATGTGTAAGAAAGAGATTTGGAATTTTTTAATTTAAGGAAAAATATCCATTTAATTTTTGAAAAAGGGAACATATGTTCTATGACATAATTAAAAGAAAATTTCTATTAGAATGAATTTGAATTTTTTTTCACTTTAATTATACATAATACTCAATAGACCATTTATGTATGATTTTAAAAATATCTTGATGCATTGTCAGGTGAAAACACACTATCGTAATCCCTTTTGGGGCACTTTTGGGTTTAATATTATAATACATATAGTATAATTGTTCCAAAAGTATGGTATATTTAATTTTGAGTATCAAATTTGGTTTATTTGGGCTTTACAATTATTATTGTTACAAAATTAATGTTATATAATATTATTATGTTTTAAGTAATAATTTTCATTATTTATATTGAAGGATCCATTAATATATTTATAGTATACATTAGTATAATAAAACCATTGTCTCATTTTGATTGCACTAACTTTAAAACTTCATTAGTCATTAAAATGATCAATTATAATGAAATTTTAAAAATGGCCCATCTATCTATGTTTGTCATGTTCCATGTGAATGTGATTACTTGTCAAAATTTGAGTGAAAGCACACTATGGGGGGGCTAAAAATGTTGTCACATTCTACTATTTTCTAGGGTGTCCATGTTTGAACTTCAACCATGGTAATTTTGGAGCATATTTTTCCAAAATTTTTGCATGCTATGGTAGACCATAACACAAAAAAATCAATCAAAAAGAAAATCCTTTTTTTCAACTTATATTGTGTGATTCCAAAATATATTTGTGACAGAAAAAATGTATCATTATGTACTAAAAAATGAATTTTTTTTTAAAATGATTGAAATGATTTTTATTCTTTATGAAATCTGTAATATTTGTTAAACATTATGATTCCATATAATTGGAATAAATTTGTGAGCCATGTGAAGAGTTTGATAATTATCATATCACAAACATGTGTTTTTGGGGGCATTGACCATAAGTATGTGGTAAATTAAGATTTTGACAAACTACCACTTTCAAATAAAAAAAGACAAGATATTTGAAGTGGGTCATTTTTTAAATTTTCATTTCAAACATTTTTTGGTTGACTAATTAAAACCCAAACCTAATGCAGTCCAAAAAAACATAAATAAGTTCTATTATACTACATATACCATAAATATACCCATTATTCCTTGAATTTATCTTTTTAAATTGATTTTTTTCAAATAATATCAAATATCATTAACTTTATGAAAATGAAAATATCAAACCCAAACACCAAAAATGAAACCTAAAAATTAAATGTAACACATTTTGTAGAAATATACATTACATACATGTCATGAAAGTGCCCAACACCCCCCCCCCCCCCCCCCCC
>Ga0209208_10010281_pt1 | contig 12164 bp, 13 predicted proteins | sample S1TSphfallax_3_FD_187694 | JGI IMG/M metagenome (GOLD analysis project Ga0209208, IMG submission 187694) | Host-associated microbial communities from peat moss isolated from Minnesota, USA - S1T2_Fd - Sphagnum fallax MG (SPAdes) (version 2) | ecosystem: Host-associated > Plants > Peat moss >...
TATGCCCCTCTATGCGGTCTACCTAATAACCAATTTGCCTAAAAGAAATAGAAAGTGATCTTGTACAACTTAATAGTAATGCATGTAGTAATGTAAAATAGAGTTGCAATGATTTAGAGGGGATTCATGAAATGGTTTACAAATTGCCATTTACAACTGCCACATGCACTCCAGGCTACCTGATGCTTTTCGGTATATGTATACTGTCTGTCCATTGTAGAAATACAGTTCTGTGAATGAATAGGTAATTTAGGTGACAGATTAAATTGGTTAATGAATCCATCTTCATAAGTGGAGACCACTGTTGGTCTTGTGGAAAGGTCTGTGCCTGGTATCAACACTAGTTTCAATAGTGGTATAAGGCTGGTATGATCTTGAGGCAATTCCGGCCTTGTACCTATTGTTACAAACTCCTAATCACATAATGTCCCTGCCCTAACATTCAAGAATATTATTGTAAGTGTTATATGAAGTGAGATATGTAGGTCATTATCCTTTCAACATTATTTTTTCTTATTATATTATCAATGTTTTTTAGAGAATTTTTTTTAAAAAATCTATGTGATGGTATTGTGGGATGTAATCTGGGAATTTGAATGCAAAATATATTGGTTTATGGTTAGTGCAATAAGGTTCAACAATTCCTAACATGCATTATTGACTGGGTGCATTTGTTCATATGTGATCAAAATTGGATCTATGAATTGTCGTAACTTTTTAAAAACTGAAGTTCCATTGAATATTGATCCATAAAATTTTGTAGTTCATTTGGTTGAGTTGAGTTTTGATCAAGCATGTCATTCCCTTCACTTTGAAGGAAAGTTCATTTGTTATGTTTTTGCTTTGCTTAATTTGTGTAAAATAAATATGAAAATTTTTAATCATTTGGCATGTACAAAAACATTGATTATTTATGGTGTCCACATCTTATTACAATTATGTAGTAGTCTCAAATTGATTTAAAATGTTAATGAATTGTTCATCACCTTGGCACATGACTTGCTTCAATTCATGACATTTAATTTTTTCATCCAAAAATTTGGAATTAAATTATCAATGTTGTTTGCATTAGTTTTGAAAACTTCTACATCACAAACTAGCTAAACTTGTTTAAAGTCCTTAATGATAATTACATAAATATTTCCAAAAAATTTAGTGTGAATACATTCAATTGATTTTAATCAAAGATCAATAAATCGCAATATCATTTTTCCCTATTAATGAGATTTCATCTAATACTATTAATTGTAATTGGTCATATTTCTTAACTAAATTATCTAATCGTTATGAATTTAATGATGGTAAATCTTTGCAATTAAGTGTTATAAAAAGACTTGAATGAATTGTAGTTCCATCAATGTAAAATGTTGTTTTTCCGTATATGCCATGAATAAAGTTTTCTTTTTTAAAGGGTTTGATTGAGGATGTCTATTTAAAAATGTATCAAAACTTGAATTAAAGCATTAATGTGAAATTTTAACTTTTATTAACACCTCTAATAATGAATAAATGAATTGGTTCATTTGGAATTTGTTTTTCTGTACATGACATAGTCAAATATAAAACATTGTTTATTATTCATTTTTTGAAATAATGAATGGAATTCATGGGTAGGCATAATTTGGTCATGAACATCAAGATTGTTTGAATAAAAATAGTGGAAACACCTATACATGGGTTAACAATATATTCATTACAAATGTTGTATGGTTCCACTCTTGTACAATCAATAATATTTTGTGATGAAAACCCAATATCTACATAGGAAATTTATCCATCCATATGTTAGTGTCATTTTTTGTTGCTAATTCAAGAATTTGTGATTCTATGTTTTCCAATTTGTTGTGTATGCATTATTATTATCAAAATTATTTATACATGTTTTTTTAATAAATTGATATGTATTTCATGCATGTTACATGCCACATTGAATGTGAAATGTCACCTTTGAAAGTATGTTCATTATCAAAGAAAGGAATAAACAATAATAATTGTTCTCTATAATAATTTTTTGGGTTTTGATGCTCATTATAATCTGCATAACAAATTATATGAGTTTTTTCCTTTTTTGTTAAAATTTACAATGTCATAATTTGCAACAAATTCAATGAGAGAAATGTCTGATAAATGGTTAGGTCTTTTGATGTATTTATCAATGATTGACAAACACATAATATATGTAAAGTCCAAAGGAAATGTTTTTAATGATGCAACATTTTTAATACAAGTGCACATTCTTGTAATGGGGATGTATTAATGAATTTAAATGTTCTAGATGCATGGTAAATGGTATAAACAACACAACATATGTAGCTAATTGTACTTAACATTTGTTAAGCATTGAAAAGAACATTTCCCGTCTTTGGAATGGGAGTATTTTTTTCAATTTTGTTTTCAACTTTTTTTTCCATGTTTTGTCTATTTTTGTTAAATAAAATGTACAATAATTAACTACAACATATGGGTCAAATGTGAATTGAACATTTGCGTTTGCTCGCCAAAGATTTCCAACATGAATACCAAAAGGATTTGTTCATATGTCTTTACATAATTTTTGTAAAAAAATTGTTAGTTTTTTTAAAAATTTGTAATGCATTTCAATGTATGTCTCTTTGCTTATAGAAAGTAATTATAATATTACGTTAAATGACATAGATGTTGTTTATAAATCAATTTTATTAATTTCAGTGAAAATTCTTTTGTTAATTTCACCTAAATGTTGGTTGAAAGCATGGTAAAGTAACATTCTTTTATCCTTGTCACCCAAAACAAAAAAAAGTAGCCATAAACAAGTTTTAATGTATGGAAAGTAGAAATGTTTTTTCATTTAATGATCAACATGAAGAAAATCTTTGTTTTTATCACAATGATGTTGATTAATCACATATCTAATATGCATTCAAGATTTTTATTATTAAAAAAAAAATTCTTAAACTTTTTTGGTTGTCCAAACTTGTACAAATAGGTGAAAGTAGATGAATTATTGAATATTTTCCATTTTCAACATGATGTAGCTTTAAAATGTACTTGTAAATTTTCAACATTTAAGTATTACATTAGAAGACATCAAACTTATAATGGAAAAGTAGGTTTTAACTCAATTTGATCAATCATTTTCAAACATATTTGTTATTTACTTTTATTCTACTAAAAATTTTCAAAAATTTTAATCACCCCATTATAAACTCAAAGAAAAGCACCATGATTTTATTATGATATTTTCAATTATTTTCAATCTACTTTTTTCTACTTTTGTCAAAAACTAGACCATTTTTTGGATGCCTTGGAAATAATTATTTTTTTTGTTTACTTTACTATGCTTTCACCTTCAATCTTTTTTAAGGGGGTTAAAGATTCCATTGGGAATGGTTCAAGAAATTTTTTTTTCCCCATAGGAGGACATGGAAAATTAAATCAACAAATGGCTTGATTTTTCTTCTTACAAGTTTTTTTGTGATAATGCAATTGAGCTTCACGAATATTGGGTGTTAATTTGTTATTATTACATTATATAGATTTATCCACAAAGTTTTCAATTGTATTGTTTGAATCCAAACCATAAATTGGTGCATTTCGAACCTATATAAGTCCATGTTCATGTTGATTTCCATGACTTTGAAATTTAATAACAAAGAAAATTTTAATAAATGCCCAAAAATGGAATTATCTTTCATACACAATGTACAAAAAGATCTCATACAATGATCATAATATTGTGCACATGTAATAGGATCACAGTGTATAAGATCTATAACATGTTTGGGTTCTAATTTATCAAAAGGAATGTTAAATCTTAATTTTTTACTATTTAAATCATATAAACATTTTATTAAAAGAACCCATTTACTTTCAACACTAGTAAATGTAACAAAAAATGTTGGGGGACCTAATTGTCAAATCATTGCAAAGACATTTTTCCTTGAAGTAACTTAGATAATATGGTGAAATATGTAATCCTAAAATATTCATATATCCCAAATCATAATGTAAAATAACATCCAAGTTTAATTTGTTTATGACATGTGCTTGAAATTGACATCCAAGGAGTTTCCCTTTTTGTATGTGAATCCAAGATAATGAAATAACATAATGAATCAATTTTTTGATAGCTTTAAAATATAAATTTGGTATACGTGTGGAAAAATTATGGTTTTTGTGTAAGAAATTCCATTGAACAATCATTTGATAATACATTTTTGTTCTTCGGTTGCTATGAAGTTGTCAAAATGGGGATCTTCAAAAGGGCCCAATGGTTTGAAATCTTGGCTTGGTGCCACAATTACAACATTTTCAAAATAATCATATATTTGTTTAGAAGATAATATGTTTTTCACCTTGCATCTATTAATATGTCTTCTTATTCTTCTTCAAATTTATCTTCATTATTATGGTCACATGATTCATCATCATCTACTTCGTAAGAAACATTAATATTGGTTTACATCAATAATGTGAACATATCAAGCCATTGTGAATGAATTGTTATTCCAATTTTTCATATAATGGTGTGTTGAGATCATGTAATGCCAACACAATGAAGTTTGAATGGACATTACTTGTTAAATATGATGATTTATATTCCAATCATCTTTTTAATGATAGGCCAATTGCTAATTCATCATGAAGAAACCAAAGTAATATTGATTGGGTAAAATTGATATTGGATAGAACATTTATAATATTTCTTTTTTATTATATTGTTCATAACCTTGGAATTGCCAAATTTGAAAAAATGTTAAATGAGGTGATACTAATCATTCTTCTAATTCATTTAATTTATCTACAAAATTTATGTCATTGTTCAATCTAATATTTGTAGGAACTAAAAGCTTTGGGTTTTTTTTTAATTATAAAAAAACAACAACTTTTACACAATAATGGATTTTCTTTTGAGGTGGAACATGTAAAGAATATTTTTGAATTGTGGACTTTACTATTTTTCTTGTTTGTTTTTTAAAACACAATTGATGACAACACACACATGGATGAATGGGTGTGTCTAATAATTGTTGAAAATATTTATCACAATGAAGTGAAGGATTTTCCAACGGTAAAAGGTTTCCCAATGTTGTCAAAATATTTTCATGTATTATATTCGAAGTCAATGTATTATGAACATTAATAGTTGAAGATGGTTGTTCAATGTGCAATGGTTCTATAGGGTTATTGCATGTCGATATGTCAAATTATGAATTTTCATGTGAATGTTGTTTATAATGATGTGTTTGTGGAATGTCATTAAGGCCAACATTTGTATTTATTAATGTTTTTATGAACAAGAGTTAATATGTTTTACAAGATTTACATTTTTTTGTATGAAGGTGAAATGATAATATACTTGAATGAATCTCAATTCTAAGGTGGAATTGTTGATAAGAAATTTGTTTGTTATATCTTCTAAAGTGGAAGATGGAGATGTTATCATTAAAAAAATTAATTGTTCATTGTGCATAGGTTTCCAATGGAAATATTTAGGTTTGTCAATCGCATTTTCACATTATACTTTTTTTTTTTTTTTTTTGTGGGTGCATATTATCATAAATTCCATACAAAGGTGGAGATCATTTTTTACCTTGTTGTTTAATGGAATTTTTTTTGATTGGTTGGTATGTTTTGTTTGTGGTAATATGTTTTGGTCTGTTTCCCATGAGTCATTATAAAAAGTGATTAGTTCATAATGCCCATTTCTAGCCTTTACCATGTCCTCATGATAAAGTAATTTTAATGTGCTATTGCTTATGAAAACATCACCTGTTCAAAAACATATTGCACAATTTTTTTGACCAAAGATGGATGGGCCTATGTGAATAATTTGCCAAAAAAAAATGGCATGGTTATTACCCCATAAACCTTTAGAATTGGCACTTTATGCACATTTTTTGAATAAAAATTTGTAAAAAAATTATACCATGATCTTCATACATTAAAAAAAACATTGAAATGAATATCAATCAAATTTTGAATTTTGGGGTTAATGGGTTTGTTGAAGGGATTGTGCAAAATGGGTCATGCATTGAGTTTAGAGTTGAAATGAAATTTGAGAATAACAAAGAAAAAATGTTAAAGAATCAAACAAGCAATCACCATGCACAAAAGGATAATTTTGAGTTCATTGAAGATGGTGACCATGAAGCACAAGATCACTATTCATTATGAGGTCAATAAAAAATGAAAGAAAAATAAATTCTTGTGTTTATGTAACTTGAATAATGGGAGAAGCTTAATTTTTTTCAACAAAATAATACAATGACAAACCCAAAATAAAACTAAAAATTAGTGTCTAGAAAGCTACCTAAATTTTAATTAACTAATGTGTGAAGCAAAACCAAGAAAAAAAAGGGAAGATGTTGAGATGAAAAAGAAAAAAAGGAAGAAAAGAAGAATAAATAAATAAATAAATAAAGGAAAGACAAACATGTGCAAGCCTATACCACAATGTTAGCTAAGTAATCCTTGAGAAAATAATAATAATAAAAAGAGTAAAAGGGATAATGGCCCACTACTAACTAGTTGATGCACCACCAAATGCACTATTCATCAAAATGCCATTAATTTGGGCACACAAATAATAAAAAATTGCCCCTTTAATTTGGAGACTTCAATTTCACAAGATATGTTTGAAATCTAATAATGGTATAGTTTTTGGGCAAGATAATGGAATATTGGAAAATTAAAAAAGAGGGGCAAAAAAAAACCTTTAAATTACAAAATTAATATGGAAATATGTAAGGTATATGGTGGTATGTTGGTATATGATATGTGTTATGTTGGTATGTGATATGTGATATGTTGGTATGGTGATAGGTATTGAAAATGTGAATGTATTTGTCAACGTTTTGGCAAAAGTCAAAAATGATTTTTTTTTAAAAAGTACAAAAATGGTTATATTGAAATTTTAAAGGTGTGGTTTTACAATATGTAATAGAGAACTATCTACATACAAAACTAGTGAATTGCATACAAAATACAAAATATTTCAATGAAAACAAAATCCCAAAAAAGTTCAAGCACAAGAAGAATCTTCAACTTTTTTAACCTCTACAACAACTTATTGAGGTTAGAATTTCTCATTGTATCTAACAAGTTCCCCAATTGGACTCAAGTGGAAAGTACCAGAAACTTTCAAATCTCCAAGGAATTCAATCATAAGCATTTTTCCATTGGAATATTTTGGCATAAATTTTTTTTCTTGGAGTCTCAACAAGGGAAATAAGCAAGGTGTTTTGACATGGGAAATGCATGGTGACCCATCAACAACATCAATTTTCGTATTGATGTGAATATCAAAAGTGTTGTTGTAACAACTTTACACAAATTGCAAAAATATAGCCCATTAGAAGGTTGTTAGTAAATATCATCGAGTTTGCATTTCGAGCAAACTCATTCATACGGCAAAGTGGAAGGATTTGTGACCATCAAACACCCATCAATCTAATAAAAAATATTCATGTGTTAGAAAGTCTAATATTCATGTAAGATCATAATGTGAAAAATTATTTAAAAATTAAATATATCAATTATAACTTATTAAAATTTAACAATTTACATTGGAACCTAACATTGTAGTACAATGAAAAAGAATAAATGAAACTAACCTTGCAAGCTATGGGATAATGAGGTTTGATATGGATATTGAAAACCTCTTTCAATGTTTTTTGCAATGAAGCTAATAGCATTGAAATAATGATAGACGAAGTGATGGTGAACAAACACACATTGCCCTTGCTGCTACAAGCAATATTTTTCACAATGGAATATGTAGGTAATATTATTTTCGAAAACTATTATGTTAAAACTCAACACAAAATGAAGAAGCAAAAAAAGTCACCTACAACCAAACAAATGCACTATAAGTTCAAGTTGGAAAAAACCAAAAGCAATGTTTCTTCAAAGACCTATAATTTGAATGTCTTTTGGACTATTTTGTCAACAATCAATAGTTCAAACTTGTTATCAATCTCACCACGCACTCCAATAACATCAAAAGCGATGGTGGTTGTAGTAAATGGTTGGAGCATACGGTGGGAAAAACTACGAATGGTGTCTTTTGGCATAAAATGCAACTTCACAAGATGATAAAATGCTAGAATAGTTTTCACTTTTGTGTCTATGGAAAGTTCAAGTCCAATTAGAATCTTCTTTGTTATAATCTATTTTGGCCTTCATAGATAAATTTGTTAGTTGTAAGAAACAACCTTTTTTATGAACTCAATATGTGTTTTGATCAAACCTCCTTTAATGATGATAGTGATTATGGTGGTAACCACGGCATGAAGATATGAAAAAGCCACATATTTAAAAAGAGATGTAGATGAAATTGATGAGTTGTCATAACCATTCAGAAACAACATTATGAAATGTATAATCAACCTATTCCATTAAAAGAACTAGGCATTCATCTATTTTGCCATTTGGACCTTACTAAATCAAAGTCTAATGATCTCAAAACAAGAACTCTATTTTAGAACAACAACATTGAAAACATAGAAATGTGTTTGCAAAGAGATTGAATGAACTTTATTTGCAACCCATTATCTTTCAATAGGTTGCAATTTCCAACCAAAAATCATTTAATTGTCATAGATTGGAATACAACTTGATGAAAGAACCCTATGCAACCACAAAGGGAATTAAATAAAACCTTGGGCGACCATAATAACAAAAATTCCTAAATGATGACCCTAACAACTAAAAAGGAAAAAAAACCAAATCTTCTGAACTAAAAAAACAAAGAATAAAACCCTTGGGAAACAGAAAAAATCTTGAAGTGAGTCTTCCTTTGAGGTGAGAAAAAACCATTTGAAATGACGGCCCACTAGTGGCGAAAAAAAAAAAAACACTTGAAGTGACCCCCCATTGGAACTAGAAAAAAGAAGTCACTAGAATTGACCCCCATTTGTGGTGAAAAAAAACGTAACTTAAAATGACTTCCCATTGGGGTGGGGAAAAAATCATTTGAAAATGACCCCCCATTGGTGGTGCAAAAAAAATCACTTGAAATGACCCCCCCATTGGTGGTGGAAAAAAAATTCACTTGAAATGACCCCCCATTGGTGGTGCAAAAAAAATCACTTGAAATGACCCCCCATTAGTGGCAAAAAAACAATCATTTGAAGTGACTCACCATTGGCGACAAAAACAAAATATTTGACCCACCATTGACAACCAAAAGAAAATCATTAGAGTTACCCCATCGGAGGCGAAAAAAATTCATTGAAGTGACCCTCATGGGTTGTGAAAAAACACTTCACTTGAAAGGACCTGATCTGAAATTTTCTTTGTCACATGAACTGGCCCCATAAGGCTATTCTTTGATAGGCAAGAAATCCCATGAAGCTTAGGGAGATTTGAACCCACAATCCTCACTATTGTTCCTTGTTAAGCTCTCTCAATATATACTAATGAACCATTTAACCTTAAGCATATCACTACCTATTTGTTTAAACTTTATTCCATCAAATTTTCACAATTTTGTTTTGTGAACTTCAGGCTTCTTTTTCTTTTTCTTTTTTTCTTTTTCTTTTTTTGTTTTGAGCTTGGGGTTATTTAGTTATCAACTTTCGGAATCCTCCATTTTGTTTTCTCTAAGTTTTTGTTAACTTTGGGCAGTTTAAGGGTCTTGAATTTTGTTTTTTTCAACTTTGGGCAGTTTGGATTTTATTTATTTATTTGGTACGAAGTTTGGGGGTCTTTGGTTTTGATCTTTTGAACATCCCTATTTTTCAGTTTTATTTTTTTGAAGTCTAGGAGTTTTCAGTTTTCTTCTTGTCATTTTAGGGGTCTTCATTTTATTTTTTCTAGGTGGGACGGGGTTTTTGGATTTCATTTTGTGAACTTTGGAGGATGTTTTGTTTTCATAAAAAATTCGAGGGTTTTAAAATTTTTTTTTGGTGTGAGGGGGGTGGGTGATTTGCTCTTGTGAATTTTGAGAGTTTTAGCATTTTGAAGTTTCGGAGTTTTCAATTTTTCTTCTTGTCATTTTGTTGGTCTTTAATTTTTTTGTGTGCAAAGTTTCACAAAGGGGGAGAAGGGGTTTCCTTTCTTCTTGTGAACTTTGAGGGTTTTTTATTTTGGTATTTTAAAGTTCTGGAGTCTTCAATTTGCTTCTTATCATTTTGGGGTCTTCAATTTTTTTGTATGGAGTTTCACAAGCGAGGAGAAGGGGCATTTGCCTTTCTTCTTGTGAACAGGGTTTTTTGTTATGTTATTTTGAAATTTCGGAGTCTTCAATTTAATTCTTGTCATTTTGTTGGCTTTCATTTTTTTTGTGCAAAGTTTCATAAGGGGAGAGAGGGGGTATTTACCTTTCTTCTTGTGAACTTTGAAAGTTTTGTGTTTTGGTATTTTGAAGTTTTGGAGCTTTGAGGTGGATGGGATGAATAAATACCCAGTGGTATTAGGCTATTAAAATAAAATGACAATAAAATCAAAATAAAGTATCTAAGTTGTGAATGTATGGGTTATTGAGAATTTGAAAGGAAAAAAATCAATTTTGGCCAAATCTTTGAGTTTTTTCACAACCGCCAGTTTTGATTTTTTTTTTTTGTATCTATCCATCTTTAATTTAAAAATTTGTCCAACATTGAAAAAAACACCAAATTCCCAAAATTCCATCTTATCCCTCCTTTCATGAAAATGTCTTATTCATATGTTATCTTCAATTTTGAGAATTGTTCAACACTATTTCAGATTTTAATAATTTATGCTTTGATTTGATGAGCTTAAACTTAAACAATGTGTCAAATGGACCAAATGAAGTAGTCTCTCCCCCTAGGGCAACACCAATAATAATTATTGATTTTGAAAGAAACCTTTGACCCTAGTTTTTATGGGTTTTTTTGGTTTGAGAAAACCTACCATATAGTTTTGAGAATGGTTTTTTGGATGTCTAAAACCTTTGGTTCCAAAGACTTCTCAATTTTCTTTAATCTAATTTGTTTTAAAATTGAGGTTGGTTCCATTTGTAATGCACCTAGAATAGAATCACCCATCATTGAACACATACTTATCATTGAACATTTTCCAATTTTTTTTTTCATTCCTTAACAAAATTGAGCAATTATTGTGTCATTGGACATGCAAATTATAGGGCTATCAATGTTCTTGGAGTGTTAGAAATAAATGAGCAACACAGAAAACATAGGAAAAAGGATGAATGATAATTTGTTTCAAAAAAATTGAAAAATAATTTGGGACCCCTCTATAGTTCTAGCTTCATATTTTTCTCATTTTTAGTCTGTTTTGAGTGATTTAAAACTTTGATGGGTTTGCCAACTAGGGTTTTACAAAACTTTTTTTAATTCCAAAGACAAAGATGCATTGATCAAAGAGATTAAACTTGAAATCCTAATTTGTTATAATTCATTCATCACTAAACATTGAACCCTCTTACATCAAACACCTCATGTTTTCCCCCATTCCTTCACTGAATTGAGCAACTTTTGTTCTCTTGAGAGTGTAAGGTGGAGGGCTACAAATATTCTTTGAACTTCACAAGTAATTTGTGAGGATTTGACCTCATTTGAGTTCTTATGTGTTTGCTCATTGACCTATCTACCTTAATTAGAATTTAAAATTATTTATACTATTATTTTTATCCAATTAATTCAAACCACTCAAGATTTTTAAAATGTGTATTAATTGTAATCTATAGTCAATTAAAATTAATAAATGGCTTAAAGAATAAGGCTTAATTAATGTCATCTTTAGATTTTTCAAGAAAAAAAAAGATGATAAGATGATTCCTATCCTCACTTTGCAATAGCAACAAAGAAATGATGACCTTCTCCTTTTTTGATTAGGAGCAAACTAATGACACTTATCAAAAGTGTAAGCAATGTTTAGGCTAGCTAATGGTAGAGGAAGCCCAACCATCCATAAATAAGGAAAATAATTAGGCAATGAAAGAATGATAACAAAAATAATGAATGCACACGGGGAGTTAATGCAAGTGTTTTTTAACATCTCCATCAAATCACATGGCAAAAATTAAGCAATTTAAGCTAACAAGGTTTTTTCTTAAAATTGCTCTGAACAAAGAAAAGGGGGATTAAGTTATTAGTGCTATTTGGCTAAACTTTGCCATAGAAAAAAAAAAGCTTTAGGTAGCTATTTTCTTAAAGCTTGTACTTATATACTTAAAGAACTTAAATTTGCTTAAAAAG
>Ga0209208_10010282_pt1 | contig 12162 bp, 5 predicted proteins | sample S1TSphfallax_3_FD_187694 | JGI IMG/M metagenome (GOLD analysis project Ga0209208, IMG submission 187694) | Host-associated microbial communities from peat moss isolated from Minnesota, USA - S1T2_Fd - Sphagnum fallax MG (SPAdes) (version 2) | ecosystem: Host-associated > Plants > Peat moss >...
CATGCTGGAATGTGATCAAAATATATTCTGTCTCTACGCGAAATGCTTGTTTGGTTAACAACCCAGAATTCTAGTGTTGAGGGGAATGTTTTAGATCCAAAAATGTATAATTTTATGTGAGAATGTTTCTGCTTATTAAAAGAGGTTAGCTGCATGTTGACCCTTTTGTAAGGTACATGTGAAGGACACGTTTAATATGTGGGAAAGGATCATGCAAACCATAATCATGCTGCGGGCCGGGTGTGAAGCATGTGAAGAGGTCATTGTGGAGAAGTGTAGGTCATGCAGCTCTTGCTTAGTCTAGTACAAAGCATTACTTTCATGACACAAGTTTGTATAAGGGTGGAGGCACCATTTTCATGCCACCCTCAGGCCTGTAGTGGTACCACTGGAAAGGATGTTGATGTGAAATCATATGTGCAAGGGGAAGGCATCCAAGCCCTTTCAACAGATTTTCAGATCATAAAACAGATTGCAGCTGATGCTTGATGTAAAACAACCTGCCAAACAAAACACACAAAGAAGGTCCTAGCTCCTACCATAAAAAGTATAAAGGCTCTAGATTTCTTTGTAGTGTAAATCAAGGGTATATTACCCAACATTGACCAAGTGTCAGCCACCAGCAGGCATTTCAAAAAGTAAAAATCGTGATACCCAATAAAAATCTGGTTGATTTTTATGCCGTGCAAGGGCCTGTGTGCCATGGGCGTTACAACACTTCAAAAAATGTGACAAGGACTCATGTCCCACTTCTACAGCTAAGCCTCCACGGCTTTCTCAACCACCAAGAGTAGGAAACAAATCAATAGTAAGAATACCAGGTGGGTAGTGGGTACACTTGAAGGGCGGGATACCTTGGTCAGTTACAAGTACTTATAACCTAGTTACTTGGTCCTTCAAATTGTACATTGGTACCTAGGCCCTTCCCATATACCATGGACTTTAATGTGATCAAGATGCATTCAAGCAACTTTTGTAACTGCTTCATATTGATTCCCCTCACGTCACGTGGTTGTTGGAGGAACATTGAATCAGCTATTGGTCCTTAAGATTGCAGGCCAAAGGTACTGCCTGCTTCTTTGAGAAATCCATCTTCTCTGAGGAAAAGATTGGCATACTTTGGTGCATAACAAGACCCAAAGTGCGTCTGGGCAGCACCAGACATCTTGAATGGGCAGTCAGGTAGAAAAGAAGTAGACAGTACTTTTGTAGTGCCTGGAACAAGGTCCCTTAGCTGATTTAACATCTTCCTTGGTGGGACCTTGAGGACAAATGAGCTGCCACTTAGAAGTGATTTCTGTCTACTCCATGGGGATGTTACATATGACTTCTCCACAGTCAAAAAGTACCCTATGTGACCTAACTTCCATTTAAGTAAATGGTGATACCTCCTCTTTCCCAAGATCTTTAGAACACTAGAAAGTGAATGTGGTTTTTCTCACACAAAAAGTAAAAGCTCATGACACATGTGTTAGGTAACCTTTTGTGGTTTCATCTATTACAATGTACAATATGTGAATGTTTATTGTGACATATATTACACTAAAATGGTAATGTGACATTAAGTAGATGTAAAGAAGTTGATTAGGGTAGATAGACAATTATAACCCTTCACTTAATACTTCCAACATCACAAAAAACTGCTTAATTCAATAAAGGAATGGGGAAGATATTGGGTGTTTGGTGTAAGGTGGTTTAATGTTCGACAATGAGTGAATTAAAATAAATTAGGATTTCAAACTTAATTTTTTTGATCATTGCATCTTTGTTTTTAAATTTTATTTTATTTTGTAAAGCCATAGTTGATTCACCCATTAAGTTTTAAATTGTTCAAAATAGACTAAAAAATGAGGAAAGTATGGTGCTAAAAGTAGAAAAAGGTTTAAAACTATTTTTTCAAAAAAATTGAAAAAAATGATCATTCATTATTGTTTTGTGTTTTCTTTGTTATTCCTTATTTCTAACATTCAAAGAACATTTGTAACCCTCCTATTTGCGTGTCCAATGACACAAAAATTACTCAATTTGGTTAAGGAATGGGGAAAATATTGGAAAATGTTTGGTGATGGGCAGTTCTACCCTAATAATAGATATAAATATTAAAAACATGCACTTGATGATCTATTTGCATTAAACAAAACCTAATAGTTAGAAGTTGATTATTGGTTTAAAAACATGCATTTGATGGTTTATGGAAGATAAAGAGTCTAATTAAAATTAAAATTATCAAGAGTGATATTGAGTAAACTAAAAATATCCTAAACAAAGCATATTTTAATGAACATATTGGTAGTTAAAGTTGAAACTTTATATCCCTTAGAGCATTCAACATTATCAATTATTAGGAAAGGACATTCATGCTCAAATGTAATTAGCACATTTTCCTTACAAATTATTCCTTTTAACACCTTCATGTGAATCACTCTTTTGAAAGATAAATTGTATTAGATCTTCACATTGTTGGGAATTATGTCAATTTTGTTTGAAGTGCCCCCCACAAAATTATAAGAAATGAATAAACCAATGGGTTATAAGAAATTATCATTTTTTTAGTCCAAAACAAGGGTTTCTTTTGTGGGTTAAAATGAATTACAAAGATTTTCCAGTGGTTTCTTGAGCATTTTTTCCTTTTAATCTAAAGCCCATTTGGAGGTCCCTTTTCTTAACACGTGCATAAGAATATATATATATATTGTAAACTTTTGAAAAAACCCTAATTTTTAGCATGTTTAAAAGTCAATAGGTAAAATATTACAAATGCCATCATATAAGACTTTTCAAACTTAGTTGTTTTAATATGTTATCTAACCAAAATCAAGTCCTTAACCAACACATCACAAATGATTGGACCATTTGAAAGCCCATATAAAAATTTGTTGTCAAGATTACAATACATAATGTTTGACTTTGAAAGTCTATAGGTTTTTTTTTTAATTTTATGGAAATTTAATAAATGAAATAAATACATATTCAAGTTGGTACCTATCCTTAAATTGAGTCCATGTTTAAAAAATAATAATTACCTATCAAATATGGTCATTAAAATGACAAACATTCTGCAAAAAATTTCAGAAAGTTAAAAAATCGGTTCACTCATTCTTGCACCCACCCACCCAACATTATGAAAAAAAATTCGAAAAAAAAATCCAAAGCTATAGGTTCGCTTGAATTAGTTCATTCAAAGTATATGGACTTCTATCAATGCCCTTTCACACAAACAATCTATATTTTTTTGTCACGTCCCATTAAATGATTTCAATGAAAATTATAAGCAATTTCTTTTTGAAAAGGATTGGATTTGTAAACCATGGTAAAAGCAAAATTTGGGAAATAGGTAAAGGCCTTATCCATCATTATTAACTATTTTAAAGGGAAAATATTGCCATATTCCAACCTCAAATAAACAAGGAAATCTACCTCTAAGTTTGAAAATTAGGGTTCTTTTGAGTGAAATTGTCAAAAGGCTAAAGGTTTGGCCTATTGTTTCACCTACAACTTATCCTAGAAAGTTAATCCTCTCACCACGCATGGTGACCTTGCAAGCATACCAATAATTAAATGAATCTCTTACTTCTAAATCATCGATTCCCTAATTCCTTATTTTGTGCTTCATTAACTTTCCATCTACACTTGTAATCATTGTTGCCAATAAATGTTACTTGCAAAGCAAATCCTTTCACCATAACCACCTTCGTAAAGGTAAGGGTGATCACCAAAAGATATGTACTTAATGGTTAATAAGTTTGTAAGTTATGATGTATCTTCATGATTAAAAGTGAGGGAGTCAAAATTAGAAAGTTTAAGTTTACAATGTACATTGTATATATGGTGAAACAACTTTAGAGGCAATGCAAGAGGAATGATGCTTGAGCTTTCAAATCAATATTTGAGAATCAAAGTTCAAACTTGAAACTTTAAAAAATGTTGAACAATGAAAAATCTTATGGATTTTGAAAGTTGAAATCTTGAAGTTGCCAATTGATAAGGGTCGGGATGATGCAATAAGTGTAAACCTTGGGGAATCAAAATCCAAATTTGATCTTTAAACCCTAAACCTTAACTTGAGTTTTGCAACTTCCATAATGCACAATGCACTTGTGTTGTAAAGTCTTCTATGCATTATGAATTAACTGAACCTTATAACTTAAGTTAACCCAAGTTATTTTTAGGTTAGCCTAGGTTAAGTTAAATTAAACATTTGTTAAACCTTGGTGAAATAAAAAATTTGTTACAATTTGGCTAAAACTTGGTTAAACCTATATTATTTTACATTAAACATAAGTTAAACCCCAACTAAACCAAAGTGTAAATAAGCCCGTCATCATACCTTGGTAATTACCTCCAAGGTGATGGTAATATGAATTCCAAAATACTTGGTTGATCTCCTAACTTACTCTACTACAATTACTCACATAAATATAATCAAACTCTATATGAAATGAAAATTAATTGTTTAGTGAACAATACTCCACTTGACCCCCATTATTACTCTTGGTAGTATGTGAAAAAAGATAACATGGTATGAAGGCATAATAATAACATTTTTAAAAATAGAAATGAAGGGATGGTAATTAAGTTAAACCCCATGTTCCTACCATATATACCACACATCTACCATCCTATCATAAATGAAAACATACCAACAAATTAAATAAAGGATTCCCAAGAAATATGAACACCTCTTTATTACCACAATGGAAAAATTCATGCCGCCTTGTATTCCCCTCATTCTCCATCAACACAGAAAATAAAATAATTAAAAAATAACAAAATTGAGTGGACTAAGAATGGAAGAAGAAAAAATAAAAGACATAGTGGGCAACCTAAAAAGTTTCCAACCAAAGAAGGGAACATAGAATTAGAAGAAGAAAAATAGAAGGCAGGGAAGAGGGACATACAAGATTAAAGAAATGGCCAAAGACGTAGATTTTTATTAATTTTTGAATAAACACCAAAGAGAAATCTCCCACTTTGGAATCTACCTTATTCACCCCTCCACAAGGGTGACTTGACCCCTAATGACCAATTCCCCCAAAGGGCAACAAAAAAACCTCCACTAATCTAGGTGGGGGTATTTCCTTTCCTAAAATTCTTCCTAAGTAAATGACTAACCAACCTCCACCCTCAAGAAGGTTTTGATTGACTTTCCACCTAAATTCTACCTAACTAGTGGGCATCACCTCCCAAAGGAGATAATAATGAAAATTCATATCAATAAAGACCTTTATTGAATTGCTCATCTATTAAACTAACATCTATGTTAAAGTAAGACTAACCTTAGGTTAACATAAAGTTAAACCTTAACTAAACTAAAAATTTGTTAAACCTTGGCAAAATTTTGACTAAAATTGGTTAAACCTATGCTAACCTAAGTTAACATAAACTAAACATTGGTTAAACCTTGACTTCATTGAAATTTTGGTAAACCTTCACTAAAATTTGGTGAAACATGACTAAACCTTGACTAAATATAAGTTAACTTGATTAAACCTAGGCTAACCAAGGTTAAAACTAAACCAATATGAAACTAACCAAAGTTAAAGCTAGGTCAAACTTAGGTTAACCAAGTTTAACCAAGGTTAAAGTAACCACATAAATAAATTCCTTGTATATTTTTAAAACATTGATCATTATTAAAAACGAATTTAAATTTGGGAGATTTTCAAAGTATTGCAACAAGCATGGCCTCAATGAATTCCATGATGAAAAATATTTCATGTACAAACTATTTGAAAAAACATGGGTAAAAAAAACACGTACAATGTCCAAACTCTAACTTAAGCTTGCAATCAACTCTCGAAAGGGATAGGAAATGTTTTCTTAGGGATGCAATTGAATCAAAAGTTTAACAAGAAGTTGAAAAAAACACAAGACATGACACAAATCAAGGAGAATGAAACATTACTTAGTCAAAGTGAATGTTTGCGAATTAAGGGGAAACATTTTTAAAACTTCTAACATGAATTGAACCCAGTTTGGGCATTAAACTTTCTAGGTATCACAATTGATATTATGTGACATACCCCAATATAAGTCATTAAACACATGTAAGGATATCATAATCAATTATAAAAATCAAATATTTAATACGACTTAATTTGATTTGTTGTTCATGGATCATTTCCATCCATCATGGATTAAATTTATCATTTAATATTTATTTTCATCCATGATAGATTAAGTGCATCCATTGTCATCCCCATATCATTCGATAGATGTAGTTCACCCACCATTGTCCATTTTTCATTCATTAAGTTTCAAAATATGTCTGTCTTTCCTAGCATGTTTTTGGAATGTTCTTTAATATGTTTTTTAATCTAAGTATTTCAGTTAACCAAATGGGACGTATGACCTCATTATATTATAACCATTGTTAATAGTTTTCTAATGTCATGTGAATTTTTCAATTAGACATGATTTGGCTTTCAAATTACATTTTAAATGGTTAGGAAACATTTTTGCAACATTCATTTAAAACTATATCATTGTTTTCCTAATGTGAGGCCACACTCTTATTGAAATCACAAAGATCTTTTTAAAGATACAAAGATCATCAAATTCAAACTTATTTACTGAAATTTCATTCCAAATAAGTAAAAATCAATAAATGACAAACTTTTTGAATCATCTTAATGCTTCCAAAACTCCAATCATGTTTTCAAAATATTGTGAAACTTATGAAACTTTCTAAAGTGTGGAAAATTTAGACTTAATCAAATGTATATAATCATCAATGGATTGTGACATGCAAAATCTTGAACCTTAAATTGACAAAAAAACCAATAACAACAAAGAAAATGACAAGCAATAAAATTCATGAACAAAACAACAAACAAATTTGAAATACTAAACATAAAATAATTAATTTAATTATAAGAAGTAAATAGTGAAAATAAATAAGCAAATCCACTAGAGCAACCTAGGCCAAGTAATCCAAAGAAACAAGCAAATATATTAGAGGAGAAACATGCACCATGTTTTAATATATTTGCTTTTTTTTTCACTACATCCATTTCAACACTTCAACACATGGCACCTTGAAACTCAAGGATTCAAAAAGAAAAAGGAAAAAAAAGAACATTGAAATTAATGTTGACAAGTTGCCCAATTTGAATTGTTAAACCGAAGGGTTCATGCTCAAGTTTTTTTGACCTTGACCCAACCCCCTTTCGATGGAATTGGCATAAGGACCAACTCATGGATTGAGCCTTTTATTATAAATAGGTACTTCAAAAAAACACTTGAAAACATCAAGTTCTTAAGGTAGGCACATTGAAGTTTTTAGAAAAGTTCATTAGTAGGTTAAATTTATAGGTAGATGATCAATTTTGATTTGATATAAACTTGGTACCTAGACAATTTTTTATTTTAACTTGTTATAAAACTTTATACTCATAAAAAGATTTAACCATCGTGGGGAATGTTGTTAGTCTACACATGGAACCAAACCTTGCTTTATTAAACCCAAAGGTTCTTGAATTTGAATTCTTGTTTGTCAAAACCAAAATGACAAGTTTTAAAATGTGAAGAATTGGGCTTAAACCCACAATTAGAAAACCTACCAATATTTTTTTAATGTCAAAAATTAAATAAAAGGTTCTTTAAAAAAGGAAAAACCAACAAACACTAGTTTAAACATGGACTAAAAACATGTCAAAGTCCAAAACATGGGCCCTATTTGTGCTATGTTTCAAATGTGTCAACAATCTAATTGAATTACTAAGCACCCCAATTGTCATGTGTGCACCAAAAACATATTCACCTCAATTAATATCAAGGCATGGAGTCATAATAAAAGTAATAACATCAATTAGTGATGGCAAAGATAATTTGTTCAATTACCCAATTATGTCATTCTTTTACACCACCAAATAATTGAGATTACTTGACCTACCACTCACCAATGTACCATCCATTTGCAACTTGTTATGACTTGGTTGTGGATGAACTACATTTAAATTACCAAGGTTCCACTTGGTAATCTCTTTTGTAAACCCTCCTACTTCCACCTCACATTACCTAGGTAACAATTTAGATAAGTGGGTAAGTATCATAGGTAAGTAGGTAGCTAATGTAAATGGTTATTATATAGGTAGGTAATTAGGTAGGGCACTTGGTGGCTATTAGGGAGATATATACATGTGATTGAAAAGGCCACTCCTTGTATGTTTTAACAAGCATTTGACATAAACATGTTATTTTATGAGGGTAGTAATTTTTTTCATCCACCTTATAATTATTTAATTTAATAATATGCATAATTGGTTGGCAAATTATTTTTCATATTTAACCACAATCATCAAATATTTGAAATCCTATATATATATATAAGTGGTATATTTTATTAATCATTTGAAACAAACTTATTGAAAATTCAACATTAACATCATTCAAGGTGTAAGCATTTTTTAGTTATGTCAAAAGTCATAATCATTGCATTGGAATTTATGTTTATCTTCTTGCTATCATTGTCATAATATTTGAATTTCAAATGCCCTTTTGATTTTGAGAAATAATTTTAAATCACCATGATTGTTGTTGTTAGTTTATTTAACAAATCAACTAGTTGATAAGATATCCTTCACTCAGTTCCCACCTTTTTTTTCATCTTTTGTATTCTATCTATTCACCATGTATGTTTCAATTCAAATTGACCATAGACTAAATGACAAATATTTGAACACATGTCTTTCACATTCTTGTGCCCCTATTATTAATATTTTAAAAAAGAATATATATATTTATAACCTTATATTTATTTAATTGATAATTAAGGCATGTAATTATATTTTGAAATATATTTCAAATTTTACTATATATATATATAATAAAAATATCGAATGGGCCTCCCCAAGTACACACAAATGGTTAGTACATAGCAAACCACCATGGTTGGTTATGAGACATGAATAAGGACCACGACATGTTTGGACTATTCACATACCATCCATTTGCATGGTGGGCCAGTGGGTGTTGGTTCATTGACTTGGTTCCAAGTAGATGTTACATCTAAGGTAAGGCCCTAGGTTAGGATCTTTGCCAAAATAAGGCGCCTAGTGCAAAGGGGAGTCAAGTGGACCTTTGGATTTTAGGATTTTATCATCCCCTACCTTTCTAAAAGAATAAACCAAAATTTCTTCGATGGTAAAGGGACATGAGAGGGCACCCTATGTGTAAGATGTCATCCTCAAAGTAAGGCAATAAGATCTTGTTGCATAAGTTGCCATCCCACATCAAACATAGATATTGATAATAATGTCAAACCATTGGATCTAATTGGAATGACATTTGTAACTTTCTATGTGTCAAATACACACACACACACACACACATTTGACCTTTTTATGTGGCATGTGTTGTTGAACACATATCAAAGTATTGAATGAATTTTGAAATGGCAAATGGTACACATGTGACCTAAAGGCATGTCCTATGAAATACATGAAATCTTTAGGGTTTTACCTTTTTGTGTCTTTCTACATGGGGATGTGACAACCAACTTTTTGGATGTTTGTTCATGGAGTTGGCGATGATGGCAACTAGCATGAGGTATGCAACTACTTTGATGAACCTTCTATTCTTGTTTTGTTGTTGAATTTTATGTGTTGGCTAATGAAATTTGTGTGGAGGTTTTGAATGGAACAACAATTGAGTATGGAGACAAGGAGTGTTGATGGAGGATTTAAGTAGGAGCTTTTGGAGAGGACTTCAGTGAAGTTAATTGCATATCTTTGGGCTTTTATATCTTTTCTATTTTGGTTTACAGGAAGGCACTATATTAATTTTTTCTATAATTATGTTAAAAAAAGTAAGCTAGAGATTGTAGAAGAGAATGTTAGTGTTGATTCTTCTTGATCTATTCATTGACCCAAGACCATAGAAGGGAATTGATGACAATATTTAAAATTCACCATCTTACAAGTCTCACAATTAAACATTTGGTGTTGGGGTTTATGGTTTGAGGTGAATTATGAATCAAGGGAATTATCATGCATTGGTTTTGGTTGGAATTCTTGTCATCAAAGGAAGAGATAACAAGATTTCAATTTTTTGGGTGTGAGTTTGTTTGATTGTGGGATGATATTTGGTAATAAATAAAATATGTGAATAAAGAAAATTTTGATCCAAATTTTTTGGTCAGTCTTGTCAAAATGTATGAAGATGTATGTGTGTTTGTAGGATATGGCAGCTTTGTTGTGTGTTGGTGTGAGATGGGTTATTAGAAACCATGGTCCAAAATCTTCATGAATAAAAAGGATGCAACATTGTTGTGTGGATTATTCAAAGTGTTGTGTAATACTATTGCTAGGAGTAGTTATTAGCACCTTCCATTTTAGGTTACACATTTCTTAAAAACTAGTTTGAAAATATTGAATTGCAAATGACAAAAAATGCTCCAAATTCAATATCTTTCACACCTTAAGTTTAAATATCACTTTCATGCAAACATATTCATGAAATTGGAGTATTGAAAAGTGCAACCATGCAACCATGATGATGTATGTTGGTTGCATTTTATGTTTGACCATTATGTGCATCATGGTCAAAATTGCAACATAATGGTTGCATGGACTTTTCAACATGATCAAAAGTGCACTTAAATTCATTATTTTTATTTTTATTTTTTATTACATTTTCAATGACAAAATCATTCACAATACAATAATTTTTCCACCATAGGTCCTAAATTACAAAACCACCTCAATGCACACCTATTCATTGAAGTTTTCCAGTGATACATAAAGGGTGATAAAAGGTACCATGGTTTGGGAATTGACAACATGGCAAAACAAACAAATTGGTTGTCTTATTAACAAGATTGAAATTATTAAAGATTAACCACATTCAAGAATTTTCTACCTTTGTCTCCATTATCAAATTTCACATCCATAGTTTATTGTGCTTCAAACACATGTAAAAATTTGCTAAATTTAACACCATACCAACTTTGACTAGCTATCCATTGGGTCGTAAGTCTTGACATTGCCAATCACAAACTTGCCTCTTACAAGGTTTAGTGTTTTTACAACACTTTAGCAATGTGTTCAAGCTTAAGTGTGAACTAAGGGTTGATACGATCATTGATATGATGTTGTGATTGCATTGTAACACATTGTGATAATCAAACATTTTATTATAATGCCATGACACCATTATGTCAATAATTTATCAACGCTTAACTAACATTTAACTTTGAAAACATTGTTAAAATGTTATAAAAGCATAGATGCATGGAAAGGGCAAGTTTTTGATGTTGAAGTTAACAACCCTAGATGGGTCACCCAAAACCCATGCCCACCTTGGTTAAATATTGGGAGCAATTGAGCAAGAAATTGTTCTATTCTATGAGTTGAAAATTGATCACACCTAAAATCAAGTACATATTTACATGGTGTTTTATATAGATGTCTTAATTTGGATGAAGAACCTCTTGGATGTGCCTAATTAAAGTTTCATGCTTCAAAATGTCTTTTTTCCAAAGATAACACTAATAATAGTGCCACCTTTACCCTACATAATACTTTTTGTATGGAATGCAATCATGTTTATGTCAATTTGGCTTCAGGTTAAAATATGTGCACAAAATTGGAAAACACTACTAAAGGCTCAAATAAGGTGTATGGGTGGAAAAGCTTTAAGCCATAAGAAAATTGTCTTGATTTGCATTTGTGTGATGATTATTAAAGCATTTCCACCCACACCATGCAAATGATTTACACTTTATATTCTAGATGAAATGCAATGAATATTAAAGAATATTTTATCTATAATAATAAATGATCTACACACTATTTTTTTGATGAAATGTAGCAATAAAATAATGTGAAACTTGGTTTGGGATTGTAAATGTGTTCAAAATACAGCCCTCCAAGAAGGGCAATAAAAGCACATGTGATCACTTTTTATTGGCCAACTATAATCATCGAATAGGTGGTGAGATATAAATAGTCTGTCACTTTATAGTGTCTAGTTTTCATGTGATAAACTTTGATATGATTTTTCTCATGCAAAAGGCCATGGCTCATCACATGGCTCATTGTGAGGTACACACTTTTAAAAATTCTCCACCCATATTTCTTATTTGTGAAGTTGTAATTTTAATGTAATATATGCCACAATAAACATCATAGATTTTGTAAATTGTAATGGATGAAACCACAA
>Ga0209208_10010283_pt1 | contig 12161 bp, 10 predicted proteins | sample S1TSphfallax_3_FD_187694 | JGI IMG/M metagenome (GOLD analysis project Ga0209208, IMG submission 187694) | Host-associated microbial communities from peat moss isolated from Minnesota, USA - S1T2_Fd - Sphagnum fallax MG (SPAdes) (version 2) | ecosystem: Host-associated > Plants > Peat moss >...
TATTTGTAATATTTTTCAAGTTTTTTTGAGAAAAAAAATTACACATGAAAAGTGTTCAACCAAAATTATAATATAAAAAAATGTTCATATATACAAATTATTTCAATACAAAAAATTATAAAATGGTTACATTACAAATTCCAATGACAAATAATTGAAATTGGTAGATGGGGGAATTTATTGAATCCTTTGTATGATCATCCATGGACCATTCCAAAGACGGTTTTAGAAATAATTATCTCATTTTCAAACCTAAATACTTCATTTCTTTCTTAATAACTACTTTTTTTTCCTATTAACTTTCTTAATAATTGTATCCCACCTTTCTTAATATTTACCTCCATTTTATAATTACTTCACTTTTTTTCCCTATCCACCAACATGGATATGAAAAAAATAAATTAACATGTGTCTTTTCATGTCCATAAAATGTGTATTAATTTAAATTAAATTTTGACATTGACATAAATAATGATGAATTATTGAAAATCATATGAAAACATTAAAATGAAATAAAATAAAATAGTTGATTATCATTGGTAGTGCACAACAACACAAAAGCTCAAATTATTATTAAAAACATTGAGTGTTCAAGAGGTTTTTTTTTTGTTTCGAAACCAATTTTAGTTCATCAAAATCAAGCTTGTTTTTCTCATTACATTGCACATCGTCAGTACTAAAAATTTATGTTACGAGCTACAACCAAATTTGCACCATGCAAATTACATCATGTTTTGAGGATGAACTATTGAACATTACAACAAATCCAAATTGAAATGAGAAGTTGAACTTGTTTAAATAGGCAATGGTTGATTAAAAAAAAAAACCCTTCAAAAAAAAATTAAAATGATGTTAATTATCATATTGAAATGAGAAGTTGAACTTGTTTAAATAGGCAATGGTTGATTAAAAAAAAAACCCTTCAAAAAAAATTAAAAAATGATGTTAATTATCATATTGAAATGAGAAGTTGAACTTGTTTAAATAGGCAATAGTTGATTAAAAAAAAAAACCCTTCAATTTTTTTTTTAAAATGATGTTAATCATCATAAGAGGTGTGTCTCGTGGATGAAGAACAACGTTTCGTCGATGATATTACATTGACGAGGGCCCAAGTCCCGAGTCGGTAAACCCTAGAAGAGAACATCCAAGTAGATGACGATCTGCAACATCTGTAACCCTAGTAGTACATTTCATCCAAGTAGACGATGATATAACATATGTAACCCTAAGTCTGGAGCTTCAAACCCTAATGGGCACAGCAGTCTTGAGAGGAGCGCACTTGATGCTTGCTTTCTCGTCGAGGCTCTCGACCGGGAAGCGCGAATCTGGCGGGCAAGGGGTTTGATTGCTTGAGTGGATCAAGCGTTGCGTTGTCGTTCAGGAGGGATACATTGCGTCGTAGAGCTTTCTGAATCGATCTGAAACTTGGATTGTTTTCAATCGCAAGAATCTGTTGTTGAATCGAAAGAGATCCAACAAAATGGTGGATCCGGTTTTGGTCCTTCTCACAGTACCTTTCAAGGTGCTGCGGGTGCCAAGGTTCAGGTTGAAGGTGCCGACGCCGCAACTGCCATCCCCAATGCTGGTGTTTGGACTGGTATTGCTGACCTACTTTTTGGTGATCTCAGGGTTTGTTTACGATGTGATTGTGGAGCCGCCGGGGATCGGGAGCAGACAAGATCCTCTCACGGGAGCTGTGCGGCCAGTCGTGTTTCTTCCTGGCCGTGTGAACGGCCAGTACATTATTGAAGGCCTTTCATCGGGTTTCATGTTCGTTCTTGGCGGCATGGGGATTGTGATGTTGGATTTTGCTACTGATAAGACCAGAGCTCGGAGTGTGCGCCTTTCATGTGTTGCTGCCGGCGTCTCCTTTGTGGCCATAGCTTATGTCGTGAGCATACTTTTCATTCATATCAAAATCCCTCAATACTTGCGCTAGCTAGTTAGAGAGGCCTCGAAGACTGGAATATGCTTCTTCCTTGTTCGGCAACAGCCAAAAACTGCCGCCTCTTATGAGACTAGATTTCACTGCATGTTGTTCACCTCTTTTGAATTGAGAATTGTAGCCTTAAACCTTTGCAATCCCAGGGTTTAGTAGGCTTACACAATTGCAGTTGAAGGATTTCTGAACACCTTTTTAGTGCTGTTTCTAAGTCCCCTCTCTGAGTTGCAGGCTGTCAGAATTGTCTTTGTCACCAAGTTGGTCACAGTATGGACTCAAAAACCCTCACCCTCTCTGCATTAGAATCCCCTCACATGTGGTGAAGAAATTCCATGTTTGTTTGATCAATCACCCTGTGGAAATGGACACACAAATGCAATGTTGTCATGTCCACCATTGCCTCCTTTAGTGCCTCAAGTGTTGGCCTGTGACCTTTTCCTACCACTCAAAATTTGTCTGCAGATGAACTAGATTTTTCTTTGGGTGGGATTTTCCATTGCAACACTAGATAGAACAATACACTCTAAGCTATATAGTTCAAGCTACAGAAAGAAGTAACTGTTAAGGATTCAAGCAGACATCTTCATGACAGTTTTGTGCATTTGAAGCTGACAGAACATTAGACTTCAGGGGTCAATGCCTTCAGCTTTGTGCTCAGGATGGAAAGAGCAAACACAAATTGTGAGAACAGCCTGGGTGTGTAAACAATAGTACTTACAGATTGTTTGAGTGTAGAGATTCCTGTGCTGTTTGTGATGATGAAAGGTGATGGTCCGACACTTCATGAGCAACTCTCATAAGGTTATGATTGCACTCATTGTCATCTTAGCTTGAAATCATTGTCGTGGAGATTTCTCTGCAATTTCATGGATATATATAGTGTTTGAAGTGTAAGAGACTAGAGACTGCCTTGGTAATGCACTTGGAGAAATTCCCTAGTTTATTTGGAGGGCACCTTATGCCTCATGCTTTACCATGGGTAAAGCCTATGTGTGCGGGACGTTTCCAAAGTGTGGGACTGGCCTGGGCTACTTCCTCATCCTTGGTCCATTATTTGGGGAATGCTCCCAGCCTCGGGATTTACCCTACGCCAAGCATTCAGAAAGGCTCTGGGAAAATGAACTATTATGAACTATTTCTTGAGTGCTGTTATGTCAAATTTTGTTTTGTAGTAGTCTGTTTTTCTCTTTTCTTTAGGGTTGGGGTTCCCTCTTTTTCATGCTTTCTGTTTGGTTTGTTAATATTTTGTTAGATCTGAAATATCCATAACCTTGTTATGGGGTATTCTCTCAGCTCTTTTTAGATTGACATAAATCAGAAGTATCAAGAAAATTTTATTACTTATGAAGAAGATATGTAAATTTCTTGAGTGCTAATCAATAAAGTCATAATAAAGGAATCTAAACTCAGAGGTGCAAACCTGGAATAGTCCTTACTGGATTTTCCAATTGCATAGACATATGAGATGTCTATGAGCAGTTACGAAGCATGGGGCCATTCTGAGGTATAGCTTTCCTGGATGCACACTATGATGGAGATTCCCTGCCGATTTCCTTGCTGAGTAACAAGTTGTAATGAAAGTTGGTTTGTACTTTGTCAGTTTCATTTTCCTTGAATACAAAGAGGAAATGGTTGTTATGAACCCACTTTCTCCCTCGCTGAACAAAGAACACTGCTCATCAAAGCCTTACTCTGCTTTTCAACTTGCAAGAATCAACATCCACAGGCATCCACAGGCTTTTGTACAAAGGATACAAGCATATGACTAACAACTAACATCACATTTGGCTTGGTGCCTACATTTTAGTCACACCAAGGGATAAATTTGCAGTCAAGAAATAGTAGTCAAGTTTGTGAAGATTGATTTCCAAGTCCAAGAGGCAATTGTGAGCAGGACACAAGCTCTTTGTTTTCATACCAAGAAAGACATGGCTAACACGAAACAAGAGCAACAAATTAAATATGACACGGTCTGCAACACACCTTAATAGTGAAGGTTGTGGACTTTGATCACCCAACCTGCAACACGAACCTCTTTGTTTACCAGGCTTGCCTTGGTTAACTAAACTCAGTTGGACCCCATTCACTGCTTCCTCCAGCTTGCCTTCCAAAACCCAGCCCACTTTGCTTCCCCCCAAACCAATTTCATTCCCACCTGCCCACCCTATCAACTCCCTCCCCTTGACTCCGAAGGATCACCTTTTCCTTAGGGCAAGAACATCCTTGGGCACATCTTCTCCTTGGCCCAATATTTTCCTAGGGAATGTCTTCTCCCCGGGCTCATCCCCTCTTTGATGAAAAACCCATGCACCCATCTTCTTTCTAGGCCCATCCCTTCTTCAATGAAACCCATGCACCCATTTTCTCCTCAAGAAACATCTTGTCCCCAAGCCACATCCTCTGCTTGACCCTTCTCTCCTTGGGGAATTGTCTTCTCCTTGGCCCCTTTTCACCTTGAAGCCACATCCTTTCTCGACCCCATTTTCTCCTTAGTGAATCGTCTTTTCCCCAAGCTCACCTTCTCCTTGCCTATAGTCCATTTTCAAGGACACATCTTTTCTTTGACCCATCTTTTCTTCAACATGTCTTCTCCTCAAGGATCCATCTTTTCCTTAGGCCCATCTTCACCCCTTGGCCACATCCTCTCCCTAGCCATTGTCCATCCTTAGGGACACTTTTTTTTTCGATTTTCCTTGAAATGTTTAAAAAATTGTCATGCATAATGTTTTCAATGAAAAGCTCATTATTGCATGTAAGGATAGTTTTCATCATAAAACATGACCCATATGGCACATCTAGTTGTTGATATCCACCAAGCTCCCTTGAGGAGAAACATTATCCATCCATTTTTGGGGAAGAATTAAAGTTTGTGAAATGACAATGTTTCATCTCATTATGGTTGATACAAAGTTGATGATAGCATCAAATTCTTCTATCCCCGTGGATGGAAGGAATTCGCACCTTACAAGCAAGGCTCAATCTCTTTGAATACACTAATATTTGATACACTTTGTTCCCTGTCACAACCTTGAATGGACATTATCCCACTTTTGTTTTTACGCATTGCACATTTTTAATTTAGTCCTAGACATTGTGGATTGGGACATTTAATGTTATTTTTAAAATGACTAATTTTATAGTTAACATTATATTTATGAAGTTTGATGGTCCATTTGATGCATCAAAAAGAAACTTTGCATCTTTGTATTTTGAATTACAACCCCCTCCTTAGGGTTGCTTCAATTGCCACAAAGTTTGTTGCGTCAAGAGGGAGAGAAGTGGGCATGCCTTCCATAGACATTGTTCCATAAACACATAATCATTCCATGGTCAAATGTACTTAACTTTTTAGATGGCAAGTGTAATTGATATGGTGAAGAAACTCAATTTGTTTTAAAGAAATGTACATCTATTCATGTTATTTTGTTTGAGGGACCTAGCATCAATAGTTGCCTCCCAATGTGACATATCATTGTGTTTTTGGCCCTAAAAACAAACAAGTGAAAACCTAGCAATGGATTGGCCAAGAAGCTAACCTTAAGATGAGCAAAACAAGTGCACAATGAATCCATCAAAACTAGTTGCCAATGTAATTTTAGGGTTGGGTAGAGTTATGTTGCACCTAACCTTGGGCTTCTAAAGTATTATTACATGGAACATGTTGACAGCTAGGATGTTCCTTATCATGGGCGTTGGGCCACAATGTTTAAAGGTACGTGTTTAAAATATGCACCATGATTCGGGCAAGCCATGAAAAATTGGATCATGGCACTACTACAATTCTTGGTTTTTAATAATTTTCTCAAAAACAACAAGTGTGAAAAATACCACCCTATCAATATGGACAAGTTGATTTGGACTACCTAGCATGACTAGGTGATCAATTTGGACCTTGTGATTTTGATTGACAAAGTGATTGATATAGTGATTAATTATTTGATTAGTAGACAATGCATTATTTGACTGGTTCGAATTTTTACCTAAATGTTTTAAAAATTAATAGGTAGGTAGATAAGTTGGTAAATAGGTAATAAATAAATCTAGGTAGGTTGAAAAAATGCCTTTAGGTAGTTAGGTGTTAATTTAGCCTAGCCTACTTAACTAACTTCACCTCACCATGTTAATTTAGCCTAGCCTACTTAACCTAACTTCACCTTTCCCTTTGTCTAGCCTCAAAATAATGTATCAAATTCAACATGTAGTAAATGCACTCCCTAATCCTTATTTGCATTAGACTACATGCCTATTCCATGGCAAGTTCTGAACAATTTCATGGCCATCATCATCCCAAGTCTCCCATAGGTCTACTTCAACTTTTCGAAAAAAAAGGTCCCTTTTGTTTCCTTATGTGATAAAGGCCATGAATTAAAGTTTACAAACTAGCCCAATTCAATGGAAAATGGGTTTTAATGCATGGAATCTAATAATTTTTTTCCTTTAAAATGTGGGTTCACAACAAGTTGAAGAATCTTATGTTGCAAACCATACATGAAGGGGAATATGTGGTATGATTACCCATAACAATTTTCCAATTTGCCCATTCAAAGAATTTGGAAATTCTACTAGTTCATTAACTAGGCTACAATGACCACAACATGTTCATGAGGCTCATAGGGGCAATCCACATTTTTTTGGAATTTGATGTAAGGGGGTCCATTTTAAAAAAACATTGATGACGTTGTTTATGGCATCGTCATTTCTTAAGACACAACTGATGTTGTTGGGGTCAATTATCACTAATCTTGTTTTGGGACCAAATGAAATATTTCCTTCGTCATGGACTCTTTCTACCACATCATTTATCCACAACCTCCTTCCATTTCTTAAGCACACCAAGTGGGCCTCCAATGAGTCTTACCTTAAATGAACCTACCAAAGAACCCAATGAACCTATGAATAATTAGCAAATTATAAATGTGTCCACATGAAAAGTGACACTTAATTTCATATCCCTAGGGTAGCAATGATGTCATAGTTCCTTAGGGACCTCTTGGAGGAACTCCATTCCTTTGCTCTTCTCCAATGATATTATCAGGGAATGCAATGTTGTTTGAATAAGCATATCACATTCACAAGCATTACGTAAAGATGTTTGACTCAATGTGTATTCATTAAAAATATCCATAGGAAGAAAATGACGAAGTCCTCCCCTCATGGATTTTGATTCCTTGATATTGTCATGGGGCTATAAAAGATGGGGGATATCTTTGGTGAAGTTCCCCGAACAAATCAAAAGTTCCTCGAAGAAATTTAATGATTATGATTTCCCTATGGAAGTTCTTTAGGGAAATCACAGGTGATGATTACCCTGGAAATAAAAAGAGATGATTAGGGGAAACATGGGTAAAATGTTGTTTACCTTGTCTTTTGTGATTTTGCTTATAGTCTTGTGTTGTGGTCTTGAAGCTAAACTTCTCATTCCAATTGTTGGGGTGTCCTTTGCAAGGTCTTTTGCATTGTGAGTGGCCCCTAAAGGTTTTGTTTGTTTATTGATGGTACTGGGGCTTAATTTAGCCTTGTTTGTTTCCCCTTGCTTTTCAAAAGATCTCCCTTCTTTATTTTCTTTCCTTTCAGAAGATCTTTGTTGACTTACCATTTAATTCCCATTGTCATGTATGGTGCATAACAATTAGTTTTATGGTTGCAAACCTCTCCCGTTTTGACAACCTTTGATTTGGTTACTTCACCTTTTCCATTTCATCATCTTTTTATTATGTTTTGAGATGACATCTATTGCTTCCATGAGGCTTTTGAATAAGTAGTGGATTGGTGGGTGGAAATAGTTTGGTGGGTGTTGGTAACGTCATTCGGTCTAGTGTTTAAAGTTTAGGATTTTGTGGGATTTCGAATTTTTTAAGTTTGGGATTTTTCAAGTTTTAGGAATTTTTTGGATGTCCTCCACAACCCCCTGGGAACTAGTCCATTGTCTTCTAAAGAAGGCATGAACCTTCTCCCTAAGGAATTGTTTTCCTTTGCGAGGTAGTTGTAAGGAGGAAAATAGTTCCCTATGGCATCATAACATCTCCCTAAGGACTACTAAGGAAAACCTTATAGTTGTATGATTTTCTCCCCATCATTTCCCAAGGTCTTTGCAATAGCCCTATATGCTTTAAACCCATGAGAATAACCTTTTCTTTGGGGATCTTGGTAACATTTAGCTTCTCAAAGGGAATGTTGGTTTTCTTGAGAGTTCTTTGAGGAACCAACTTATAGATGGGAAATGGAAACTTACCAACCAATTGTCAACATCATGTTTTTAACACAATCCGCTTTTGTAATGGGCAAGTTCTTGAATGTCTACACCCATTGGTGTTTTTATGTGATGTGGACCTCATAATATTGTTGCAATTATTTTCAATTGTATCCCACATATACCATCACAAGGAGAATTTCAAACTTCCTTTTAAATAAATTTTATTAAATTATTCATGTACAATTACATAAAAATAAAAGTATGAATCAATTACATATCCATAATTTATACAACTTATTTTGTTCTAAAGGTGCAAATCAATTATATGTTATTCAAAAAAAGTTCAAAGTGATTGAATTTATATGTTATGACTTTTGATACTCAATGTATTTCTAATTTTCACACAAAGTGTGTACACTATACCATGGAAACACCATGCATCATGAGTTTGTCATAAATGCATTATTTTGACCAGCAAGGTGCTTAACAATGGAATAATAGCCCAATGAATGGGTCTAAGGTGTTGCATGGATGTAAATGATTATGTAACATGCATTTACGTTCGTGCGTTGTCCTTTGGTAAGATGAAGCAGGGTTCTATGCATGGTGAACATTATTGTATTGCTAAGTTTGAAATCACTTTTTGGACATCATATTTGGTTGTCCAGTAAACCTTGCGTGATCGCAATTAACAAGGACAAGGCTCCACCACCTTGTTTTCAAATTTTAAATGCATATTGTGTATTTCCTTGATGTTTAGTGGGTATAAGTGCATGATTGTTTATCACCCCAAGTGTGCTTATAATTTGTGATGTCTTTTCACAACAACATGCCATGACTTGCGACTAGCAATGGCATTCGCCCTTGGGCATGGCATTGTTAAGAAGTGTCGATTTAATATTAAAAAAATTCCCCACGATTTCTCAAATTATGGGCATTTGTACTTGGGTTGGCACTTGTTGCTTAACAATGTAGATTGCACCTTAAACAACCTATTGATCTTAGCAACGTTTTGTGCCCATTTCCATGAAGTATACCAAAACAAAAACCATATAGACAACAACATTGTTTTGCACATTTTTGCCACCATCATAACATCCTTGGCTATAATAGTGGTGGAATCAATTCCTAGGGGCCACTAGGAATTGACAACTTGCCCCATCACTATTGTGTCTTTAAATTTAATTTTTTGTTAAACATGACTATCGGTGATGAAAAAGGATGTTGAAAATGAAAAAGACGAAAAAACACATGTTGAAAACCAACAAAATGACAAACACCCACTAGGCAAACTAAGAAAAGGAAGAAAAACACACTAAAAATGAAGAAGATAACAAAACACACACTCCAAAGATTATGTTGCAAATAAGAAAATATGTAAGGTCAACATGCACCTAAAATAATTACAAACACATAATCTAATTGTAGGGTGGAAAATCGAAACAACAAATAATGTAATTAAAACAAAAATAATGCAAATGCAAATGTTTTCCATCGGGGATAAAACATGACACCTCTCCAAGCATCAACATCAACAACATGGCATCCCTAGGCATGAACATGAAATCATCCCTAGCTAGGCATCAAATATTGGTTTGGGAAAATGAATATATGTGCTTTCTATAAGCTTGCGTTGTTTGAATCCTTGGGCATGAATATAAGGATATTGATACCATTAAAAGTGAATATTGGCCATGGATCATATAAACCTTAAATAAATTGGGTAGAAAAAAAATTGGGTAACTTTGGCCTTGTTATTATGTTGTTATCATTGTTATTAAAGTAATGCAATGTTGAATTTAATGATTACAAACTAATGACAACTTTTTTTGTATTCATCATTGATTTCATTTAGATCAACAATGGGGAACGATCATCCTGATTTCTAATGATAACAAAAATAAATGTTTAAATGAATTCAATAAAAATCGTGAAAATTTGTGAAAATTTAAATTAATACTACCACCAAGCTCTTAAAGGAAACAATGTTCCTTGGGGAAGGAAGGATATGCATTATGACATAGGGGTCCTAGGGAGAAGGTATAGTGGGGAGAATAATTACCCTAGGGAGATGACTGGCCCATGGGAAAGTCCAAAAGGAATATGAGGCTAAGGAAAAAATGGTTATTAGGAAAGGCAATGGGGTCAAGGAGATGATGTGGCTTGGGGAGAAAATGTGGTTGGGGAAAGGATGGGTCATGGAAAAAATGTGTCCTCGACGATGGACAATGGTTTGAAAAAAGGTGGGCCTACGAAAACAATGGGGCCTGAAAAGAAGAAGGTTCCCATGGAGATAATATGCCCATGGGAAAGTTTGGGGAGAATATGAGACCAAGGATAAAATAGTTCCCAAGAAAAAAAATGGGGTTGGGGAGAAGAATTCACCTTCTGAAAAGATGTTCCCCGAGAAGATATGTGGTTTGGCAAAGGATGGGTCAAGGAGAGGATGTGTACCCGAGGATGGACAATGGGCTAGGAGAAGGTGGGCCAAAGGAAATGATGGGGCCTCAAAAGAATATGGTTATTTGAGGGAAAATATGGGGTCATGTGTCGCAACCCTAGCCTTGGGCTCGTGACCAAGGCAAAGGCTTGTAAGGTTATGGGTCAAGAAGGAAGCCCGGGAGTCACATCTCATGCTCCCGGGAGTGTAGGAAAGTGTGAGGGAAGGAACCCTCACACTCCCAGTGGACTTTCAAATTTTTAGAGAGCAATTGTAGGGGTCAAAACCCATTGGATCAAGGAGTTACTTATATCATTGAAAATATCTTTGAATGTAGATGTTTAAAATGGGCTCGCATGATCAATTTAGACATTTGAAACACAAGTTATGGCCAAAAGAAAGGTCGATAGTTTGATTCCCGACCACTAAAAGTCTAGAACCAACCTGAGTTTCTTGTGTGCAAGTGGCGTGCGACATATTGTTGAAAACCTCTTGATGAAATCTACAACTTTGCTTTAGACCTCATCTCAATTGGAGGTCTGCACACAAAGTTATGAGGCCCTAAAGTTGCAAGAGTCATAACTTTGGCAATTTTGGGATTCCCCTTTGGGAGTCCTGGGACCAAATGCCATTTGGATATGGGCCTCATGGAGAGGCACATAGTACATTATAAGGGGGAAGGTGGTGGCTTCCCCCAAGTCCGGGCCGTGGTGAGTCTTGTGAGTCCAAGTTCGCCCGTGGCTCGTCCAAGCACCAAAAGTGCTCCAACTATGCACCAACCACCTTGTGTTTAGTTTTGTGTAGGCCCATTGTGAGTAGTTGATGTTGGTCACTCTTTCTAGTCCCATCCCGGAGCTCCGACATGCCCCTCTACCCCCAAAGTGTTGTGAGCTAAATAGCGTGCCCCAATTCCTCACCCTTCCATTGTTTTTAGTTTAGACTCACATTTGAGTCCATTAAAGACCTTGGGAGCATGTCACCATGGAAAGGATGTGGCTTGGGGATGGATTTTGGTTGGGGAAAAGGTGGACTTGTGGAAAAGATGGTTCCCAGGGGAGAGGATGTGGCATGAAGGTGGGCCCAAGGAAAAGATGATTCCTTAAGGAGGAGATAGGGCTAAAGTGAAGATGTGACCTAAGGAAAAAAAAAATCTCGATAAAAGATGGGTTAAAGAGAAAATGTGTAATGGGGTTGGATTATGAAAGTAGAAGATAAAAGGTTCATTAATGGGTGTTAAACCTTTTTTTAATGAAATCATTATTTGTTATTATCAACTTTAATTTGAAAGGAACTAATGAGAGGAGATCATCCTCCACTTAATTTAATGCCCTTTCTACACATCAATTGATTTATTTTATTTATGTCAAAAGAATGTAACGTAGACCAATTAGTGATTGAACACTTGAGGTAGAGTTTGTTCACCATTTTTGTAGGAGGTTCCCATTGTTTATGGTGTCCAAAAAGTAGATGGAACCCTCTTCTTGGTACATCCATTGCACTAAAAATTAGCAAAAATGGACTGAAGTTGAAAAAGTCATAATCCCCCAAAGTAGGGGGGGTTGTTTTTGCAAGAAAATTATCGA
>Ga0209208_10010285_pt1 | contig 12159 bp, 6 predicted proteins | sample S1TSphfallax_3_FD_187694 | JGI IMG/M metagenome (GOLD analysis project Ga0209208, IMG submission 187694) | Host-associated microbial communities from peat moss isolated from Minnesota, USA - S1T2_Fd - Sphagnum fallax MG (SPAdes) (version 2) | ecosystem: Host-associated > Plants > Peat moss >...
ACTTTGGACAAGATCGGTCCTTTCCTGTGATGTTGGATGGGCAGGAAGAGGCGGTGAATGTGAACCAACTGGTCCAAGCGGCGTGGGGACACCTGATTAAATTAACCGAAGACTACCGTCAACGGGCAAGACGGAAATTTTCCGATGGGGAGTTTCTCACGGCAGTGGTCACCTACCCCACAGTGGCACCCCCAGTGGTGCGAAAGGAAGTCAAGCAACTGGTGGAACAGTTAGGCATCGAAGATGTGCAAACTGCCTACGACGAAGCCGTTTCCGTCGCCATCTTCTTCCTCTGGCGGGAATTTGGCGGTAACTTAAATATTGGCATTGAATCCTTCAAAACCCGGTGTCGCCTGGAGGGGAGTAAATGGTCCCAAAATGTCCTGGTCCTAGATATAGGTGGTGGCACCACAGACCTAGCCCTGATTGAATTGACCTTGGAAGATAAAACCCCATCCTTCGATGACCGAGGGTTGGGGGGACGGTACTACAAATTGACACCCAAACTCCTGGGGTCCTCCGGTCATCTACAACTTGGGGGGGAATTAATTAGTCTGCGGGTGTTTCGGTTATTGAAGGTGGCAATTGCGGACTTTTTGTTGACAGCAGTCACCGCCGGGGAGATCAGCAGCGACAAGTTAGAGGATTTAATTAGCTCCGAGTTAAACGAACGCTTCCTAGTTCAGGGGAAATTTAAAACCGGCAGTTTACTCAAATGCCTAGATAAGGAAAACCCCGAAGGCGATGTGTCCTTTAAAGATGCCTTGGATACAGCGGAGAAGGTATTACCCACCCGTTGGCAACAGGCACCCCAACGGTTGCAAACCTTTTACACCCTCTGGGAATTTGCCGAAGCCGCCAAACTCAAACTGGGGCAAAAACCACCTGCCGATGGTTCCCCATTGACCTTCACCCTCTTTGAACAGCAAATTGGCGATCTCCTGAACCAAAGTGGGGTGAAATTCCAAGCCAGGGACCCCAGTAAGATCAGCGTTACCCTCAACTCCCAGCAATTTGAACGGGCAGCCATCTCCCCCATTCGGGAAGCCATTGGTATCGCTAAGGGGTTGATGGAAAGTCGGCTGCGAGCGGAGGAGGTGACCATAGGTAATACCTCCAAGGTGGATTGGTTAATCCTCTCCGGTAAAACTTGTAACCTCGCCCTGGTGCAGGACCAAATTTACCAAGAATTTAGTAAGTCCCCCTACTTTGTGTGGAATCCCGAACGGATTACCTTTGTCCTGGAATTTACCAAACTTGCTACCTCCGCCGGTGCCTGCTACGCCGAGAAACTCCGACGGTTGCGCTTTGACCCGGAACAGTCCATCGAACTACTCCGCAAAGGTGCCAACCAGTTAGAAATCGATGTCAAAAATCTGTTCTATTATCTGCCTTGTAACTTCAAACGCAAAACCCAAAGCAACGACCTGCTCCCCGTGTTCCAAGCCGGACAGGAACTGTATCAACTCTCCCCAGGGGAGAATATGGCGAAAGTCCGTACCCCCTGGCAGGGGATTCAGTTAACTAATATCATCTATCGCCAGGACTACGAAGGGGGGGACCTCAGGCTGTGGGGTAGCTTCGATGGTAAGAGTCGGATGGAAAAATTAGGCATGGATGAACCGGAGTTTTTGAAGAAAATCCAAGTCCAATTTGAGATCGACCAAACCCTACAATTCACCGTCCTCCTGTCCCAGGGGAGTCCCCATTACCTCATCGATGTTTCTGGTATTGATGTGGGTTCAGCTATCTCTGCGTCCCTGGGGGGAGATCTATTTCGGGATGGGCAGTTGAAATGGAATCTGGCGGTTGAGCGTCCCCACCGGGATCTCAACGATGGGGACATTGCCATCAATGTGCTGGAGTCAGCCACCGTGGACCAACCCAGTGCCTACCACCTGGTATTTGAGGTGGACAATGATACTAGTAAAGTCCTACATACCTTCCACTATGTGCAAGATGGGGCAACGGCACCGGGGGCGGGGTTGATTAGTCATCCTTTACCGTCCTTTCCCCAAACCGGGCAGCACACTTTCTATATCTATCAGACAGATGCGGAAACTAACACCAAGAAATGGCTGCGAATTGGTGCCCTGAGTAAGCCGGATATTACCACCGATTACCCCTGTCAGTATCGGGTATCTCTGGATCAGCAAGGGATTTTACGCATGCATGCGGGGGAGGTGCCCTACTGGTCTTCCACTAATCCCGAGTGTTTGCAGCAGCCGGGTTGGGTGTTCCGGGCAGAATTGGAATTACAACCCAATGATGTGGATAGGGAACGCGATCCTTTCTGCGGTATTCATTAATTAGGAGGGAGGGGGGATAATTTTGGATTTTGGATTTTGGATTTTGGATTGAGAAGAGAACATGCTTCCCCTCTACTTACTCCCCCTAATCTCAAATCCTTGCATCCAAAATCCTGGCATTGTCAGATTTTAGATTTTGTTGAGGGATTGATCGGTTCTTTTCCCCCACTGTCCCCCTTTCCCCCTGCTCCCCGCTCCCTGCTCCCTGCTCCCTGCCTCTTCTTCCCCCAATCCAAAATCTAAAATCTAAAATCTAAAATTGGTACATCTATGCAGTATCTGCGCGAACTATTACAAATCCAAGATTCGGAGTTAGCCCGATTGCTGCGGTGTAGTCTTTGGGGACTAGAAACAGCCCTCCATCGGGCACGGATGGAGTTACCCCAAGATCCGGGGGTGGAAGTCTGCGATGGGGTGTTGCAAGAAATCCACCATTTACTCCAACCCCCAACTCCCCTAGCTCCTAGTGGGGAGTTAAAGTTAGCTCGTCTTCGGGAGGTGTTTGACTCTGATCCGGAATTGAGTTTGTATTTAGGTAACGCACCTCTCCATAGCCAGACGGATGCGGATTTATGGTCGGAAATCCACCGTAAATTACTGCGCCTACCGGAGGATTTGGCGACATCTTGGCGACAGCAGGCTCTGGAATTAGCCCAGGGGGTGGGGGCTGTGGTTGATGAGCAGCATCTCGACCAACTCCCTTTTGTCCGGGATGAAATCATCTACCCTGGGTTGACTGGTAGTGTTCAATGTCGGGGGTTGGGTCTCTCTTCTGTGGGGGAGGAGTCGGAGCCTCTACGGTTATTTGCCGGTTTTTGCCGTTTGTATCCGCAGTTGATTGAGCTTGAACCGGATCTACACCATGCTTTAAAAAGTGTGTTCAGCTTTGATGTGATCTCCTTATCCGGGAAACCAGAGCAGCGGACTCTGTATCTGGAGGCGTTGAGCGATCGGTTCCACCGTGTCCAGAAGGCTGAGGCTGGTGCTGATCCTGTGGCCACCCTTCGGGCTTGGATTGATCTGGATGAAGCCATACACTCCCTGGTCTTTGTCCCCCCAGCTGAACGTTATTCTTGGTGGGGTAAGTTGCAACAGGAATCCCGGCGGGGACTTAAGCGGGTGGTGGAACAGGCGATGGGGGCTGGTTATGATGTGCGGATTAAGCAGTTATCTGGTCTCTATGCTGATATCTGTGCTTTATCTAAGGATGATTTGCAGTTGGATTGTGGTGGGAATCCTGGGGAGGTGTTAACTTGTTTACGGGTTTATACGCGGATTAATCAGGAGGAGTCTCCAGGAAGGGTGATTTTTAGATCATTGAGGTAGGTGGGGAAATGCAACCCTTTATCTGGGGTAGGTCTTCTTCCAACCCACTCCCCTTCCGTTTCCTTGGAGGTTCGGGGAGTATTGGTCCAGTTTGTGGAGACGCTCTAACAATATACCATCGCTCCCTATGTGATAGTACTAGATTACTATTGTCGAAAAAGTTACATATTGAGTGTCTTTTGACTTAGCCTGTTATTATAGAGGAATACAAGTTTTATAATCAAGAATATGAGAAAATTTACCTATGGGTTGCCAATAGCCTTACTCAGTGCAGCGGTGGTAGTCGTTCATCCACACAAAGCAGTAGCTTCTATTCCCTCGGAGGTAAGGGCAATCGCCTTCGGTGGGCGCTTCGCCATCGCTCGGAGCGCAGTGCCGGAAGCAATCGCCAGCGATGAACCTAACAAAAGGATTTCAGCTTTTATTCATTCTCACATATCATTTAGGATTGCTATATTCCTTGCTTCGTAATAATTGAATTTTTTAGCAACTAATAAATCTAACTTTATGTATTTTACGAATATTACTCTGATAAATGTAGGTCCTATTGAAAAGATTAAGCACGACTTTTCATTTCATGAAAATGGTAACCCTAAACCACTAATCCTTGTTGGTGCAAACGGTTCTGGTAAGAGCGTTTTCCTCTCACACTTGCTGAATCCATTGATGGCAGCACAACAAATTGCTTATGATGACGCAGAAGTAGAAAAAGGCAAAGTCTATAAACTTCGCAGCCCTCAATATATAAGGAATGGAGAGACTTTTAGCTACGCAAAGGTAGACTTTGCTTCCAATTTTAGTTGTTATGAGTGGCAGCTTCCCTGCTCACGGGAAGATTATATGCAAAAGTTTGATGAACCAAAAATTGACAATTCATTTGCAACCATTCCTTTACATGAAGCATCTATAATCTTCCCAAACTTTTTAAATAATCCAGTAGAAATCTCAAATCAGTTTAAAAGTAACTGCGTATTGTACTTCCCAGCAAATCGCTTTGAACAACCCGCATGGTTAAATGAATACAATCTTAATGCGACAGCAGAGTTTATTGATCTGCAAAAGATAGATAGAATCTCGAATCGTCGTATTATTCAGCAATCACCACTTATTACCTCAAAGAATTGGCTTTTAGATATTGCTTTTGATACGCAAGTCTACGGAGATTCTGCTAAAATGTGGGAAGCAATCACACAACTCCTGAGGCTAATCTTTAAAAGTCATGAAAATTTTCGTTTTGGAATTGGTAATCGAAAAAAGCGTTTCGTATCTGTCATGAAAAATGATGCGGAATTTATTAGTAATATTTTTCAGCTATCAACAGGTCAAACTTCAATCCTCAACATTGTCTTATCGATTCTACGCGACTTTGACTTGTCTGGTGCGACATTTGAAAAACTAGAGGACGTAAGAGGTGTAGTTATTATTGACGAAGTTGATGTACATTTACACGTGGACTTACAGTACAATCTTCTGCCAAAAGTTATCAATATGTTTCCAAAAGTCCAGTTCATTCTCACTACTCATTCACCTTTATTCTTATTAGGAATGAAAACACAGTTTGGTGAAACTGGCTTTGATATTTTATCAGTTCCAACTGGGCGAAAGCTTGGTATTGAGGAATTCGAGGAGTTTAAATCTGCTTTTGATTTTTACACAGAATCTAATACATACCGACAAGAAATTGAACTTGAGGTCATGAAAACCCAAAAACCAATTATTTTTGTTGAGGGAGAGTATGATGTTAAATATTTAACCAAAGCAGCTTCGGTTATTGGCAAGGAAGCGATACTTCATCAGATTGATTTGCTTGATGGTAACGGATACGGCAACCTCGATAAAATTTGGAAAATTTTTGATACTAAGTTAGCTACAGTTCTTCCGAAAATTATTGGTCTAATTTATGACTGTGATACTTGCAAGAGTCCTGGTGATCGTGGCATGGTTAAAAAACGTACTATTCCTGCAATCCCTAGCAGCCCAATCTTGAAAGGAATTGAAAACTTAATACCAGCAAATAGGATTGAAGAACTTGTGAAATCGCAGCCACAATTCTTTGACTATACACCAGAAGTAAAAAAAATGGTGGGGGGAAAACCCGAAATCCAGCCAGCAAAATATGAGATAAATAATAAGAAGGATTTGTGTAATTGGATATGTGAGAACGGTACTGCTGAAGATTTTGCTCACTTTGAATCCGTCTTTGATTTAATTGAAGAAATCATCACTCCCGGTTCGGCGATTTAAAATCGAGTTACAAAAAAGCCGAACGATTTAATCAGGGTTTTTGACTTTGGTACATATGTACTAAACTCCTAAAAAAATGGTTGAACCGGGAGTAATCACATTGACCATATAGGACTGGAGTTTAGACTAAGCAGCAAGAAATGACCCAGCAGTGCTGAGTTCAGAAAATACAACCTTTGAGGATAAATATAATTGAAACTAAGCCGATTGTTGCTCTTCTTTACGTGGCTTAGTGAAAGTCTTTTTAACAATGGGGTACCGTATTCTCCGAGAGCGGGGTCAATCAATTTTGGATTTTAGATTTTAGATTAGGTGGATCTCTAAAAAAACACCTAACCTGTGCTTCTAACTAACTCATCCCCAATCCAAAATCTAAAATCTAAAATCTAAAATTGATTGACCAGGCTGTATGGTCTCCTGCCAATAATATCTGACCTTCCACTGGTATCTGCTTGATGTATAACTCCATCAATTTATCTCTGTCTGGCCTAGTATCTTGTATTGCTTCATAAATACTCGGCCATTTACGTCTAAACACTGGTGATAAGGATAAGTCTGCTAGGCTGTAGACATTACGGGTCAATCAATTTTGGATTTTGGATTTTAGATTGAGGAGGAAAAAGAGAAGATTAGGGAGAGGAGTGCCAGTGGTGATAGATAACACATAAATCCCTCTTCTAATCCAAAATCTAAAATCTAAAATCTAAAATCTAAAATTGGCAGGGTTAATAATATCGCATCTGTTAGTTCAAATGTTGCATCATGTGCCTTTCCGAGATACGTATAAGCGGCTTGACGAAATTCTTCTAATCTGGCACGTTTCATATTGGCAGGTAAGAGTAGGTGATTCTCTCTTAGCTTCTGCCAAAAGGGGGACTGTCTTCAATCAGACACTCCCCTTTTCTTTTTCATCTTCCCCATTTAGTCTAAACTCCAGTATAGGAATTCTGTGTTGTATACAATACATTCACTGAAAAAATACTATTCCCAAGGCAGTTACAGCGAAGCCTAACTTTTCTACCGACAAGCTTTAGCAATTACTAACCGCACTTTGGGATTCGAGCACCTCCAACACGGTATTTACTGGGTTGATGATCCTGACGGTAAGAGCATTTTCTGTGGAATTACGGTAAGCAGACAGTAGGCATATGCTGCGATTGCTTATTTCGAACCGAATATTTTGAGTACATTTACTCATGTAGGATGCAGATTATTTAATGATACATTATGGGTAATGGTATCGCGTTTTTACCATTACTCAGCCCTTATTTTAACTTTTTACCAATGAGCAAGCACAGAGTTTTAGGAACGAGTTTGAAAGCTGTTTCCGATGCTATGTCAGCAGTTGACCCATCTCTAATTGACGTGAAAGCTGCCCAAGAAAACCCGACAGGTTCAATTTTAGGAGGAGGTGCAGCATTGGCAGCCAGTGTAACTTTGGGTATCACTAGTCTACCTTTTGCTGTTCCTCTAATTATAGCTGGTGGTGTGTTTGCTGGTGCAAAAGGTGAGGAATCAGTCAAAACTGTAGCTAAGGGTATAGCATCTATCTTCGGAAAAGTAAGTAAAGGATTTGAAGGGTTTCGATTTGAGGGATTTCTAGATGTCCTCAAAAGTGATGAAGATTTTTTCCGCAGAGGAGTAGAAAAGCTTCAGAAAACAATGTACAAAGAAGCTATTGATGACTTCAGCAAAGCTATTACAATCAACAATAAACATACCGATGCCTACTTTTTAAGGGCTTGTATTCTTTCTGATACTGGTAATTACCAAAAGGCTCTTGCAGATTATACCAAAACTATTGAGATTGACCCTAACTATGTTGATGCTTATCGGCAAAGAGGGCATATTTTAAACGCCATAGGTGAAGACTTGAAAGCAATTTCAGACTATACAAAAACTATCACACTAGATTCTAATAATACTCAAAATTTGGAGGAGATTTATTTGCAACGAGGCAATATATACTTAAGACAGAAAGATTTTCAAAAAGCTCTTGCAGATTATACCAAAGTTATTGAGATTGACCCTAACTATGTTGATGCTTATCGTTACAGAGGGCATATTTTAAACGATCTGGGCGAAAACTTAAAAGCAATTTCAGACTATACAAAAACTATCACACTAGATTCTAATAATACTCAAAATTTAAAGGAGATTTATTTGCAACGAGGCAATATATACTTAAGACAGAAAGATTTTCAAAAAGCTCTTGTAGATTATACCAAAGCTATTGAAATAAAGTCTAACTATTTTGAATTTGAATTATACTTCAAGAGAGGATGTCTCTATTTAGATTTAAAAAAATGTCAAGAGGCTATTGCAGATTTCACTAGCGCAATAGAAATTAAGCAATACAGTAGCGAAAGCTATTTTTATCGTGCCGATGCTTATATAGCAATCAATTATTTTAGTAGTGCTTTAAAAGACTTAGAGCAAGTTATCAAGATAAATCCCGCGTACAATAATGCTTATTTCAAACTAGGAAATGTTCATGCAGCGTTAAATGAATATGATAAAGCAATTGCAGACTATACTCAATTCATAAAGATAGAACCGATATGTGCTGATGCCTACTATATGAGAGGTTGTGTAAAAAGTAAAAAGGGAGATAGACGAGGGGCATTAGCAGACTTGAATGAAGTAATTAAGATTGACTCTGAGTATGCTGACGCCTATAGTAAACGGGGTTACATTTATAAAGAAAAAGGGAATAAAGAGGAAGCAAGTAAAGAATTCGAGGTCGCAATTGCAATTTTGTCTAAAAAAGGCAAGTTAGATAGAATAAAAATCTTACAAAATGAAATTTTCAAAATTGAAAAAGAAATTCAAAGTACACCTTGGTGGCAAAAACGAATTTTTTAGCCAAACAGATTTTTAGTTTTTGGATTGGGGATGAACTAGTTGGTATCGAGGGTTGGTTTCCTTCATACCTCTTCACAATCTAATTAGGACTTACGCATTGACAGGAAACACCAAATATGAGGTATGGGTTTCGGGCATTTGCAGGTGATTTTTTGATGATTTTTGAGCGATGCCGAGACGGCGGCTACGCCAACGCTATTTATCCGAAGGTCATCCATACAAAGCCCAAAACGACGTAATTTCGTTCATACACATGATGGTCGATTTGTACAGTGCGTAAGTCCTAATTTAGAGAAAACAGAGAAGAATTTAAGCCCTTGGGTAGTATTCCTATTCGTCCAGGAATTCGCCTATTTTCCCTAAATCTTAAGTTGACTCAAAAACGGGGATTTGGCAATTTTGGATTTTGGATGCAAGGATTTTAGATTAGGGAAGAAGAATATATATGGAAGCATGGAGCAGAGCTTCCGAATATGGGGGATAGGAAGAAGCAGTGGTGGTGGAGAACGGATTAATCCCTCTTTTAATCCAAAATCTAAAATCCAAAATCTAAAATTAGCACGGTTAGAAGTATTTGCTCTTCTGTAGATAATTTGGGTTTACGTCCCCCTCCCCCAGCGATCATTCTAATTTTTTGAGCTTCTAGTAAAGCTTGTTTTTCTTGGTGCAATTTTTCCGAATTTTGAATTAATAGTTGCAGCTGATCATACTCCAAGCCGATTAATCTTTGTGTCTCTTCAGGGTTCTTGTTTATATGCTCTAGTATTGAACTCATAATTTTGGTGTAAAAAACTGCTATTATCTTCGTTTACCACCAAATGGTACTATTTCGGAGATGTCTAGTAAGTAGAGCGTTTTGAGTCATGAGTATAAATACTCTCTTGCAAAGGTGATATGCTCCCTCATTTTTAGGTCCGTGTGGCATCAGGATTCGCAATAGAAGAGTTTTTTAGCAAGCCCTAGGTAAACATCGAATTAACCCAATCAAAGATAGAATTGCGATCACTTTTAGTGGGGGTGGTGAGATCTCACTGAAGAGCATCGCGTAAATATTGTAGGTTATTACGACAGTTAATAGTATGGGGATGATCTACCCCTAGCTGTTGTTCCAAAATCGCCAAAGCTTGGAGGTATAAAGGTTCCGCGTCTATGTACCTGCCTTGGGAATAGTAGAAATATGCCAGATTGTTGAGGCTTGTGGCCACATCAGGGTGTGATTCTCCCAGCAGGCGTTTTCTCAAATCCAAAGCTTGGAGGAACAAAGGTTCTGCTTCTGTGTACCTGCCTTGGGAATTGTACAGTAATGCCAAATTGTTGAGGCTAGTGGCGATATCGGGGTGTGATTCTTCCAGCAGGCGTTTTCTCAAATCCAAAGCTTGGAGGAACAAAGGTTCTGCTTCTGTGTACCTGCCTTGGAAATAGTACAGTGCTGCCAGACTGTTAAGGCTAGTGGCGATATCGGGGTGTGATTCTTCCAGCAGGCGTTTTCTCAAATCCAAAGCTTGGAGGAACAAAGGTTCTGCTTCTGTGTACCTGCCTTGGGAATAGTAGAGATATGCCAGATTGTTGAGGCTTGTGGCGACAAGGGGGTCTGATTCTCCCAGCAGGTGTTTAAACAAATCCAAAGCTTGGAGGAACAAAGGTTCCGCTTCTGTGTACCTGCCTTGGGAATAGTACAGTGCTGCTAGATTGTTGAGGCTAGTGGCAACATCGGGGTGTGATTCTCCCAATCGGTTTCTAGTAACTTCTAAACATTGTTCAAACCAAGGCTGGGCTTGTTCATAGTTTCCCTGACCCTTGTATAATTTACCTAAACCCACAAAAGGCCACATTAAATCTTCATCACTTAACCAATCTTGGAGCACAGTTGCAGCTTCCCCAAGGTGGGGAATAGTTGGGGTGGATGATACGATTTGTGCTTGGGTAGGTGTTTGCGAAATTGCCTGTGCTACTTTTACCATGACTTGACAAAAGCTGCGCTTAAGTTCATCTACATCGGTTAACCCAGTTAATTTCTGGTGCAGGAATTGCCGAATTAGTTGATGTAGTTGGTAGGTTTTTTCTCCTATGCGCTCAACTAAGCTGAATTTGACTAAAAAATCATCGCGCACATCTTCTAAATTTTCAGCCTCTTCATCCGGTAAACACTGTTCTACCAAATTCCAAGGAATAGGAGCTAAGGCAAAGATACTCAACACACAAGCTAATTTCTGCGCTGGTTCATCTAATTCCTGCCAACTCAATTCAAAGGCTGCTTCTACTCCCCTTTGTGCGGTCATATCTGGCGATCGCTCTTGCAGTGAACGATGTTGCAGTGCCAATCTTCGCAGCATTTCGGCGATAGATACATCCTGTTTACGCTGCAAATATCGCCCTACTAACTCTAATCCTAAGGGGAGGTATCCCAATTCTTTACACAGTTGTTTTGCTACTTCTATCTCCCTATCTATGCGCTCCCCTATCAATGAATGCAACAAGTCTAGGGCTGCTGATTCATCTAAGACATCTAAGGGTAATCGCTGAATCGAGCCTGCTAGAACCTGTACCCTGGTGGTGATCAGAACTTTAAATTTCAACTTGGGTAGGGTTGGGGGTAGATAGGCTGCTATCTGCTCATACGCTTCTACATCATCCAGTACCAGCAATACGTCCCCGGCTGGCCATTGCCTCCAGCAGTAGTTAATCTTTGCGGCTAAGTCCCAATCCTCTGGTGGCCGCAACCCTAATTCCTGGACTGCAAACTGCAAAATCTGAGTCCCCACGTCCACACCCCTTACCCCTAACCAACAGACTCCACCGGGGTAGGTTCCTTGTTCCCAGTTATACCTAGCATATTGCAGTGCCAATTCTGTCTTTCCTACCCCACCCATCCCAGCAACGGCTGTAATAGCAACCCGTTCTGTTTGCTGTAACTGCTGGTGTAGGGTTGTCATTACTCCTTCCCGTCCCACAAATTTTACTACCCCACTGCGGGGGAGGTTTTGGGGAGTTAATTTGGCTTTCAGATATTCACTATGTCTGTCCCCATCCCAACCCTGGTAATAATAGTAGGTTGGTATTTGCCCCTTATTTAAATCGGCAAGTTGCTGTTTCACCTTCTGGGCAACTTCCACCATATCCGGTGGCCATTGTGCCGATGGGGACTCCTTTAATGCTGCTCGCACTGCTTGGGAAAAATACCCTGTCTCTTCTTGGGAATTAACTTTTGCTGTCTCCCCTGCCCGGGTCGCCAATAAGACAAATTGTTGGCTCTCTACCCTGGGTTTGCCACTGGAAAAGGTTCTCCCCCCTAAGTTCGTTGGTCTCCCTTGGGATTCGAGCAGATAATTAGCACAGGCATCAACTATGATAATCTGATGGCGAATCTGCACCAGATCTGAACTCAGGAATAACAGCAGGGAATTAAAATCTAGAT
>Ga0209208_10010286_pt1 | contig 12159 bp, 8 predicted proteins | sample S1TSphfallax_3_FD_187694 | JGI IMG/M metagenome (GOLD analysis project Ga0209208, IMG submission 187694) | Host-associated microbial communities from peat moss isolated from Minnesota, USA - S1T2_Fd - Sphagnum fallax MG (SPAdes) (version 2) | ecosystem: Host-associated > Plants > Peat moss >...
GAAGCAAAAAGTTGAATTCCTTGATTTTCTGGAAGCAAAGTAAGGAGTATTGCTCACAATATAGTTTCTTATTTGAGAAACTCCATTTGACATTTCAGCAATATGTAAGTATACAACATGGAAATTCACAAATTGTTCATTGGCTGTATTTCCTTAATCACTTGCCAGTGTGCTACTCACCATTTTGAAGAAAGCCGGTGATGCAAGCAGATATAGCTGTAGTAGGCATGTGAAACTAATAGGTCTTATAACTCACTCAAGACAATGGTGTACAAAAATGCAGCTATGAACTTCATAGCTTTGTAGACTTCCACCATGATGCTTTCCCAATGTTGTACATGACAGGAAGCATCTGGGACTATGAAAAAAGAATGCAACATGGGGCCAATACCCAAAATAAATTAAAAATGGCATTCTAATGAAGTATCTACTTAAATCCATCTCAATCTTTGTAATGTATTCATCACTAAAATTAAAGAGCTTCTTTTAGTTTCAATATTTCCACCATTGCCTGAATGGAAGGCTTTCCTTCCTGGACAGAGTCAAAGCTGTACCCTTCTCTTGTGTGGTCCTCTCATCAAATTTCTCTCCTCTCAAATCCTGCAAAACCTGTTTGATCCACTTCTTCTTGTCGTCCAACCCAGCCAAGTGCACCATAAAATCTCCTCTAGCATGAACTCCTACAATAAAAAAAACACAGGAATTCAATAATTGTCATGTTACCAATTTGTGTGCAAGTTTCATTTGTGTGATTTTGTTAGTTGGGATAATGAAATCAGTCTAGCGAGGAGAGCCTTCTTCACCAGCAAATGGGTTTTGACATTGTTGGGGAGAAGGAACCTTTTTTGTTGTTGTTGTTGTGGTGTGCAAACCAATCCCATGTTCTTCCACGGTTTGGGTTCTTTTGCAGCCAACATCCCATTACTCATGCTACAAAGTTGGAGAGGGAACCATTGATGCAACAAAGCAAATCGAAGGGTTCAATCTGCAGAGGGAGGGAGACAATTGTTACTGCAACAAAATCAAAAGCTTCAATCTGCAGAGAAAAGAGAGAGGCATCCTTACTGTAGCAGATCAAGGGGTTCAATCTACGGAGGGAGAGAGAGCCAGATATTCTTGCTGCAGCAAACCAAAAGGTTCAATCTGCAGAGTGAGGGAAACAATTGTTGCTGCAGCAAAATCAAATGGTTCAATTTGCAAAGGGAGAGAGACAGACATACTTCCTGAGGCAAACCCAAAAGGTTCAATCTGTAGAGGAAGAAAGACACACACATACACACCCCTACATTCTTGCTACAGCAAAGCAAAGCCTTCAATCTGCAGAGGGAGAGAGAAATTCTTGCTTGCTGCTGCAGCAGATCAAAGCTTCAATCTGCGGGGAGGAAGAAAGACACACACATACACACACCTACATTCTTGTTGCAGCAAAGCAAAGCCTTCAATCTGCAGAGGGAGAGATAAATTCTTACTTGCTGCTGCAGCAGATCAAAACTTCAATCTGCGGGGACCAACACTCCATAGCTATGAAAAGAATAAGATCTTTCCTCTCGTTTGGAGATTGGATGAAATCTTGTGGAGCGACCCATTTGCCATCTTGCAGGTTGCAGCAACAATCTGATAAGATTTGTGGGTTGTCGCCGCTACCCACATCACCTTCCCTCTTCCTCCCTTGCTTTTTTTAAAATTTCTACTCTTGGAAAATCTGAGGATCGTTCTCTTGCTTCTTGCTAAAGGCAACGTTGGAGCTTTCTTTCAACATCCAAGACTCTTACAATCTTGAGGTACATAGAGAACAGAAAGAACAAGAATGGCGGCGACGACGACCCAAATGGCAAACGCAACTGGGTTCCCTAATTACCCTAATTAACACACACTTCTTGCATCATCAACTGCTTCTTCTACCATCTCTTGCTCCTTTGCAACCGGGAAGAATGTAGTCCACAATGAGAAAGATCTTGCGCAAGCTCGCTCTCTCTCTCTCTGGACACGCGAACAAATTGTGTCCAGAGAGAAATGCAGCAGTTGATTAGAAAATGAAAACGGTTTCCCGTTGCTGACAGGTCGCCCGTTGCTTCACCAGCCTATCCCTTCCCCCACCCCCCAAAACCTCCGTCACGGACGGACGTAATGAATTTATATATAGGATTGTTTTAACATCGATAACATGCGCATGAAAATGCAACATATTAATCAACCTTTTCATATTCATGTCTCATCATGTCAATAGAAGCCATTGGTGCCTCATGAATATAGCTTGATTTGTTGTGACAAATTGATGTGGCAACATGGGATTGGTTGAAAAGTCAGAAGACAATGTTAAACAACAATGCTTAAATAATGTTTTTACATTATTTCATTGTGTTGAAAACACTAGTTACAAGTTTATAAAATTATAATTATAATTATAAAATAAATACCTACATAAATAATTTATTTTTCAATTAATATTAAACTAATTATAGTAGTTATTATATAATTACATTTCTTATTGTAAGAAAAAATTGGTCAAATATTATTAAAACCAAATACATAAATTTTCTGAACATAAATTAATTTCTTAATTACTATAATAATATATTAACATATTTATCATAAATTAGTAATAGTAGAATCTAAAAAAATAATTGTATAATAATGCCTAAAATTATAATCATTACAATAATTAATTCTTATCTGAAATAATTACAATGATTTTTAAATAATGTAACATTTTAATAATAATTGATTTATCTTACTATAAGTATATAAATTATATGACATAAAAATCTATCATGTAATAATAACTATTTCGTGTAAGTTATAATTAACAATTATAATTATTTATGAAAGTGATATATTATGGACAAGTAGTTACAAGAAATATTTTTTTTAATTTATTATATTAGAACCATGTAGTTATTGTCATAACATTAATTATTTTAATTAAATTATCATTATTCTATAAACTTAATTGAAAACTAAAAACTATTATTTATAAATTATATATTTTAAAAATAAATTTAAACTATAAATTTTTCAAATATTGTAATTATAATTTACAAGTAAATAAGTAAATAATGAATATAATTATTTAATGTATTTTTTATAAATATAATAATTACATCAACTTTTCTCATTATTTAAAAATTATTGTAAATTTTTGAAATAAAAATCTTAATTATAGGGCATAACTTCTCAATTAGGAAATATATTTAATATTATTAAAACATAAATGTTGTAAATATAATAGTTAATTTTTATGATTAAGAATTATCATTTTATTTAATTTGAAATTTTATGTTGTAATATTATATATTCATTTAAAATAAAAAAGGAAATAGTAAGTAATTATGACTATAATTATTCTAAATTTTCAGTAAAATTATTCCTAAATTCTATGATGCACTAATAATTATATATTGTAAATAGATAATTAAATATTCTAGTGTATTGCAATTTATTTCTTAAAATTATAAAAATTAAATTAATTCATTTAATTATAGTGGAAATATTTTAATTATTAAAAAATGAATAATTCAGTTGAACTATAAATTATGTGTACATTATAATTATTGTCATTTTATAATAATTATAAATTAATTACATTAATTTTATTGTTATTAAAAATATAAAAATATATAGTATAATGGTCTATGTTGGAATATATTTATTTTATTTGAAATTATAAATAATTTAATATAATGAAATTAGTATAATTACAATAATCATATCAGTAACTTTAATTACAATAAAAATATTATGAATATTTTGAATATTGAATTGAAATATAAATTAAAAGTTATGAATAGTAATTTAATCTTAAATCAAATAATTATTATAATTGATGTATATAAACATATGTCAATTGCAAATAAACATCAGTTTGTTTGCGACTAATGGGACTTTAGATGGTTAATGTACCCTAAATTCAACCCATATATAAATGAAAACCAATTTAGTCACAAACTAGTTACAAGCTAATCGTAGGTGATTTAGTTGACATTAAGACAATGTCACATTAGTCACAAAGGGCAAAAATTTAGTTCGAAAAACCAAATTGCAAGTAATTATAAATGTGATTGACCTTTTTTTTCTAGTGATCAAATTGTCCGTCACCACCAAGATTTAGTCATCAGAACTAGAAGGTGGCAAGTTTATATGAAATCCATGGAAATTAAACACCATGAGGATGTAGGGATCGATAGTGGTTAAAAGAGACCATGAAGGTGATGACAAGGATTTTTTGTTCGAGCACAAACATTACAAGATTCAATAAATTCATTTACATATTTCCAAAACTATGGCCACCAATAATCTTGAAACATTAATTCCATGGTCTTATTAAATCCAAAATGGCTTGTAATTAAAGCATTATACTTAGCTTGGAGAACATAAAGGCGTGCAAGACCATCAAGAACATACAAAATACCATCATGATAAAATAAACAATCTTGAAACTCAAGCTTAACATGATCACTAGAAATTTTTTGGACTTGATGGTGAATCTTTAATTGGCTTTGGATGCCAATAACAAAAGGATCCTTTTTCAAATATTCACGAATTTGACAAAAAAAAAGGTTGTGTCATCAAGAATTACCAATAATGCCTGAAGTCAAAGATGCTTAGGCTTGAAAATGACATCACATTGTTGCTCGTAAACTACATCTCCATCCTTAAGCACGAGGTGGGAGTGATGAGAGAACACATTAGGTTTCCCTTGCTAGCGCCCAAGGCCATATATGATGACAAACTAAAATCAAGACAAGGACAATGCCCATAAAACTTGGTGTCGATTCAAAACACAAGTTGTTATGAAATATTATAAGTTCTTGTGGTCTAAATACATAATGATTTCATGTTGAGTTCTTTCAAGGAAATGACATAACTTCTCAAAGGCATCCACAATGGCTATTCTTTAACATAAATTTCATAATTAATTTTTGTAAGAAAAAAATTACAAGAACGAAAGCCCACAAGATGAAAAAGATTGTATTCTCCAAGTTGTGAAACCATGACACCTATTACAAAGTCGAAAGCATCTAATTACCAAAAAAATAAGTTTGGAAGGCTTTGCATGTTCATCATGAATGAAGCTATTGTGAAAGAAACTTTCAAAGATTGAAAGGCATTTTCAATTTTAATTTCCCAAAAAAAAAATTTGATCCTTCTTAGTCAATTGAGTAAAAAGGCCCATTATAAAAAAACAGTGGGCAATGAATGTCGATAGAAGTTAGCAAATCCAAGAAACATTGCACATTTCAAATAAAAACTAAAGTAGCCCAATCAACAATGCTCTGAACTTTACAAAAATCCATGTAAATGCCATTTCCAATGATGATGTAACCCAAGAATTCCACTTCAGTTTGATGGAATTCACACTTTTCCAATTTGGCATAAAGTTTAACCTTATGAAATTCCGTTAACACTGTATGTACATGGAGTTCATGGTCCTCCATGTTCTTTGAGAAAATGAAGATGTCATTGATGTAACATACCACAAAATCATTCAATATTCACAAAAGGCATTGTTCATCAAATGTTGAAAAATAGCAAGTGCATTAGTAATGCCAAATGGCATCACAATATATTGGAAATGGCCATAACATGTTCTGAATGCCACTTTTTGTTCATCACCTTGTCTAATGTGCATTAAGTTGTATGTTCCACATAGATCAATCTTGGTGTACACCTTGGCATGACTTAATTGTTTCAACAACCCTAAGATCAAAAGCAAAGGGTATCAATTCTTGATGATGAGTTGACTCAACCCACGGTAATTCACACACATTCAAAGGGAGCCATTTTTCTTCTTAACAAACAAGATCAAGGCATCAATTGGAGACTTGGAATGTCAAATGAACCCCTTCTCAAGGTTTTTATCAATGTACTCACAAAAAGTTGCATGTTCGTCTTGTGACACTAGGTTGTAGATTAGTTCAAATGGAGGTCATGTTCCCTCTTCCAGATCAATGGTGTAATCATATGGACGATGCTTCAGTAAAGTGTCAACATTCTTCTTTTCAAATACATCCTTGAATTCCTTATATTGGGAAGAAATTTCATGACAAGGTGATTTGGCATCTAATGTGGGAAGAACATAAATTAAGAATGCATCTCCTTTCTTGGTAGTTTGCATGAATGTTTTTGCTCTAATAAACAACGCATCTGAGCTTTTAACATCTTGGGCATTCACCAAATATTTGTCACATTCAAAGAGTTTAGTACACGACTTGTCCAAGTGGTAGCCTTTGCCTTTGTTGATGGTGTTATTGGATGTAGGCTTCTTCTCACATTATGTTGATGTTCCATTTTAAATACATCAAAACGAAGATTCTTTGTATGTTAATCCACTCGAGGGTTGTGCAAAATGAGCCATGATAACCCAATGACAATAGGGTTTGTTAGGGATGAAATGACATTGAAGGTCACTTTACTTGTATGCATCTCGATAATAATATTTAAAGCTTTGGTTTCATGCATCATAGGTCTTGGAGGAAAACTTTGACCATCGATGACTTCCATAGCTATCGGCATGCTTTTCTTCATGAGAATTATCGTACGTCGTCGCACTAATTCCTTGTTGATGAAACACACATATGCACTATAATCAAGTCATGCTACAATTTCCATCGTCATGGATCTATCGTATTTGATTGTGATTGGCAATAATAAACAAGGTGTTAGGTTTGAAGGTAAATTAGGACCATTTTGAACGTTAGGAGGTGGCGTGTGAGTGGAAGGGATTCGAACTATATGTGATAATTGTTTCTTGGGGTAGTTGGTAGTAATGTGATTTGGCTCTCCATAATACATGCATTATTTGTTCACACACTGTCGTTGCTTCTCTTGTTCCATAAGTGGTTTGAATCGTGTTCAATCAATTTGCATAGGATCACCTTTTGATGTACATGTTGTTAATGGAAATAACATCGCATGTGCAAAATTATTTGGGACTATTGGCGATTCCCAACGCTTTTCTTGTCAACATTCAAAAAGCTTGTTATTGCATCAAATAATTTGAGCAATTGCTTGATTCGATGTGGACAAATTTGGCATGGTGAACAATAGGTCCTTCACATCACTTCGTAGTCCATATTGAAACTAACTCATGAATGTTGTTTCATCCCATGATATGTTGCAAGCCAATTGCTTGAAATTTGATGCATATAGTAGTTGGGCATGGTCCTTGACAAAGAGCTCATAGTTTGCTAGTCAATGTGCATTTTTTGTCAAAGTCTTCGAAGGTGGTGATAAATTCTTCCACAAACATTTTGAGATCATTCGACAATGGAGGTTGCTGCTCTAACAAAGGTGTGAACCATGTTAAAGATGTGTTTAATAGCAACATGCCAATAAAGTTAAACTCAACTAGGCCATTTGGATAACGATGGGGGTGCAACTGAATGACTAGTTGCACCTAGTTAAAGAAACCTTGAAACTTGGAATGCACCCCCATCAAACTTGTTAAGAAGGCTGATTCTTGGTTTTTTTACTTGGGATGGTCTCATGGGAACACATCCCAATGATGTTCATGCTTGAACACTTTGAAGATGAACAATGGAATCACAAAGAGTTTGATTTTCTTGTTACATATGCTTAAAAACAATAAAGACTTCTTCTATAGATGCAACCATATTTTCTTTAAACATAGACATGATTATGAACACCGTGAAATATAACCCCAATAATAGGTGGGTAATCCACAACCTCAATTAATAAAGAGTGGGTAATCTGTGACTTTTTGAAAAAAATTCCACACTCAACTCCAAAAGGAATTAATTCCTAAATGATTTATAAATGAAAAAATAGATGTAGACCTAATGGAGTTTGTTCAAACTGTTGAAGACACGAAAAACCACAAGAATAAGGCTCATGGAAAGGTTTAAGTCTAAACTTTCAAACAAGGAACAAGATAAAATTACATGATTTTTTTTAAAAACATAAAAACAGAAAATAAGAAGACGAAATGTGTATGAAAAAGTCATGAAAATATATATTTATTGTGCTAACATATGCAAATATGAATATAATAAGGCTTTGGTGCAAGATTGTGCTTAAGACTAATGTTGAACAAACTAAAAGAAATGAGGGGTCTTATTTCTATTTATATTCTTTTGGGGGACTTAACTCAAGGAAGTTTCCAAAGAGGTTTATACGTGTGCATTGAGTAAATAAGCTTCTTGAGACCCTTCCTAACTAAAAGTCAACTATGAATTAACTAAAAGTCAACTAGAGTTAACTAGGATTGAATTATAGTTAATTAAAACTTAACTTAAATTTAATTAAAATTTAACTAAAGTGAATTATGAGTTAAGTGAAAATGAAGTAACACTTAATTGAAAACTAATTAAAAGTGAATTGAAAATAAATTAAAAGTTAAGTACACAAATGAACATTCAAATGAATGAATTCCATGACATTGACATTTGTGACAAATGGATTATGGTAGGTAGGCTAGACTAAGGTAATTAGGTGGGCTAGGTAGGTTAGGTTAAGTTAGGTGAGGTTTATCACCTACCTACCTATTTGCCTTTTTAGGACCTACCTAAACATATTTATTATCTATCGACCTAAAAAATATTTTAAAAATAAGAATCTATAGAAAAATGATTTTTATTTAAGTAAACATTTGGATAGTCAAATGGTTCATTGTTTGCTAATCAAAATGACTAATCAAATAATCTCTTACTTTGTTAATAAAATGACCACCTTGGTCACAATGATAAGTCTAAATTGACATTATAAATTGACATAATGACCTTTTTATGTTTGTCACTTTGGATTTTAAAAATAAAAAAACATATTCTTCTTGTAGTAATGTATCATGGTGGTTTTAAGGGTTCATAACCATGGTTTTGAAAATAAAATAAAATCAAACAACCAATTATGATAGTTTTATAGTTTTTTCTAAAAACTTGAAAGAGACAATTCCTTGATATATATATAGTTGCAATTATTTTAAAAATTGAATGCTTGCTAAACAAAAATTTGTACACATTGTTTCAAGGGCTTGTTCTACCATTTGATTTACAAGCTTGTTGTGTGCTATTTGTCCCATGTATTGTTATTTTGGTATAATTGATGGTTCTTTCCTTGACATTGAGTGGATATTAATTTTATTGTGACAAACATGGATAAATAGATGGTCGACATAAATTATATATACCAATCTCAATTTAAACCAACTATACAAAAAACGTTCAATCATGACATTGTTTTCATAATGCAAGTTGTGAACTATGCCTAACAATAGTTGGTTTATTAATCTACTTGAAAATGATTGAATTATTTAACATAAAGTTTGAAAATGATTGAATTATTTAACATAAAGCTTCTGTTGTTAATTGTGTGCCATTCATGATACCCCACAATAAACCTCAACATATATAATGAACATGTACATTTTAGAAAATTTAAAAATTACAACAAAAACTACCTAACATTTCATATGTTAATCCATTTTATGGACCTTCATTTGCCATTCATTTGAATACATGAAATTCATTCAACATCATTCATTTTGTATCATAACAAATACCATATTTATGATAGGTTTAGGCAAGTTTTGTTACAATTTGTTTGAAATTTGATGTCCATTAAATAACTTTTGGTCATGGTTGTTTGATGCCTTTGAAAATTTGAGCCTCTATTTAAATTATCATGAAAAAGGATGAATCTTTCATGTTTCCCCCATGACACTTGACTCCACACAATGCTCCAAAATTGTTATCAAAGTAAATTGATAAAAAGTGATGCAACATGACAATATATTGTTGTCTTTTGAATGCACAATATTGTTGGAAGAAATGGTTCTTATAATATTTTGTGAATTTGCAAAATTGTACTCACATTAGTATGTTATTTTGCCCAAGTCCTTCATGATTAAAGATTCAAATCAAACCCATCTTTCATTAGGATGGGTCAAAATTAATTAGCCCTTTTATATAGGATTCATGTGGAAGGCAAAGGACATTTAAACCTTCAAATTCCATAATTGGTCGGTTGTAGATTACATACAAAGGATGCAACCCTTTGTTAATTTCTGTGGATCAGATAGAAATTTGGCATGCATTCTTGAAGTGTAGTTTGCACTAGCTTTCAAAATTGTTGCAACAAATGGATGATCCTTTTTTGTGGTAAGACTTTATGACAATCCTTATCTAGTGCACAAATTTCTTCCTCTTGTCATGGAAGTTTTTGGGTGTTTTCATCAACATTCCAACAATTTTTTTCATCAGCACATTAACATGGTGTGGACAACAAAAAACATCAAAGGCCCTTTTTTTTAATTGGTGTTATGTTCATTTTATAGATAGAGAGTGTCGATGATGACTTTACAAAGAGAGCGCATGCTATCTTCATCTTCATCTCAAGGCACGCTGTTATTGCAAAGAGGGTTCTTTTAGGCTTAAAGTTTTATCGGGTTTACTTCCCCTTTCTTTAGTTGATATGCTTCAAGCGACTAGTGGAAGTTTGGGTATTTAGTGGTTCCCTTGCTTCCTTTATGGCCCAGCTCTTTTTGGCTATCTTGGGTGCCTTCTTTTTATCAAGTTGGGAAGGGTTTCATCATCATTTTTTGTATTTGTTTTTATTATTTGACTGACATAACAGCTACAAAAACTAATTCAATGTCTAGAATGGATGTACCCAAAACAAATGTTATGATAACCTTGTGGGTGGGTTTTTTGTTTTGCAAAATGTCCATTTGCAAGGCAGGCCTGTATGTATGGTGAGGCCTTCCACCAATATGGTGAGAATTTACATTTTGTAATTCCTACCATAGAATTTGGGAGCATCCATGCCCCTGCCCTCTCTCCACGCCAAACACAACTTGAAAAATAACCCCCCCTTGCCCATCCTCACTCCCACCCACAAGAAAAAAAAGGGAGGCCCCTTCACTCCATGATGCAACTTCTCATTGGTTGCATGCAATTTTTTTTCCTAAGCTTAGTTACCACTATTTTTGGCCTGGACTATTAGCCCTTCCTAAGAATATCCTACCTATTATGCTTGGTAATTCCTTGGCAATAGGGCATTGTACGCCATACCCAGGGTTTTTTTTGGGGGGGAACCAAATTTTGCCAAATTTTGATCTGAAAAATACAATTTTGACTTATACAAAGGATTTTCCATGGGAAAAATGGCCCAAATTCTGGCGAATTTTCAAAAAAAGAGTTTCTAAATCACCAGAATTTTATGATAAGTAGCCAAAGTATCCAAGTATTGGTTGGATTCATCTCTTTGGACTTGTTCTAAGAGTGGGCCCCAAAGTATGTCGGCATGCAAGGGTCTATTGTAAGCTGAATAATTGGTTCATGTGGATTGTCTTGTCCCCAATAAGCTGAAATTTGATCATAAAAAATTAAGTGGTCACAAAATTCACCATCTTCTGAAACACACCTTAAAGCACGCAAGGGTTAAGCAATAAGACCACAATAGGTAATTAATTCTTCTAGAATGGATGCAATCTTATTTGGAACGATCATGGTTGTGTCAATGAAATTACCATTGGATTAGGGTTACGTTAAAACACTTGAGTCTCGACCATGTTGGAAACAAGCTGAGGGATGAACAAGAGTCACCATGAAGTTGGACAAACTGAAAAACATTGAGTTCACAATACAAACAAGGGTACTTAAAATGCCATATGACCTTTGGTAATTAAAAAAAAAGCAGTGTTAAAAGGGGAAACTAAAACCCATGGGCTAGTTAGTTAGAGATCCCAAAAAATAAGTCCTATCAAAATTATAAAAATATGTTTATACCTTCCTATCCCTTGGAATCCCAAAAAGGATGGGTACTACCAAACCCCTCTTTTTTCTTCACCAAACAACACTGTATAAAATCTCACAACAAGCTCCTCTTCTCTTTCATTTCCTTTCCACCTGGCCCCTTATTTTCACCCTCATTTCCTCCACTTTTATCATTGCCCTTTTTCACACACCTTTTTAAAGCCCTTTTTCCCCTACTTTTTTCTATCCTTTTCAACCTTTTTCCTCAAGTGAGTGAGTGAGTGTGTGTGTGTGTGGGGGGGGGGGGGGGGGGGGGGGGGGGGGGGTTTGTCTTTATCTTTACTTGTCAAAGGCCTCCATTTGCTCTCAGCCACAAAACTTGGGTTTCTTCTTCTTCTTCTTCTTCTCCTACCCAAGACTAACTTACAAGGCCCCATGCCACCACCCT
>Ga0209208_10010287_pt1 | contig 12158 bp, 9 predicted proteins | sample S1TSphfallax_3_FD_187694 | JGI IMG/M metagenome (GOLD analysis project Ga0209208, IMG submission 187694) | Host-associated microbial communities from peat moss isolated from Minnesota, USA - S1T2_Fd - Sphagnum fallax MG (SPAdes) (version 2) | ecosystem: Host-associated > Plants > Peat moss >...
ACCAACCGCAATCAAGCATGACAAGACGATGAAAAACTGCACATTTTGTCCACCACACAAAAGCTCAGTTCACCAATTGAAGGGTTCTCAACACAATGCACAATATCATATCCATGGATTCAGATACAGACATTCCACACTACTACTTCAGGGCAAGAAATGCTGCAAATTTGAGCATTCAGAAACCCTCAAGAGAAACATTGATGACAGATAGCTGAGTAGTAGCATAAGGAAGTTGATCTCTCAATGCATGAGATCCAAGAGATGGGTGCTTACTGCAGAAGGGAGGCTATAGTCAAAAAGGTCAACTCTCAGGCCTGATAACCAATAGTCAACAAAGGGCCCCAACAGAACGAGTGAGGCAGCTTGTACAGGAGCTGTGTGCCCAAGAAGGTCGAAGGAGCCCAACGAGTACTTCTTTTGTAGATGGTGAACATACTACAGTCACATTCAAGCCCCACAAATCATGTCAGGGAACAATTTCTCTGGTCTTTTGCAATGAAAATGATGAGAGAGCAAGCAGTAATCCAGCAGTCCAGAGACACCAGGAAATTGTGTCACCTTTGCAGTTGGTAAGCAGATATGTTTTAGCATTATGGGACTTACATATTGTTGCAATGCAGTGCTCCAGACAGCAACAACTGCTGCAATGAAGCCTTTTGTATTAACACTCACGTCACTAACTGTGCAGATCGCAACACCCACCAATACCACCATTATGCTCAGCTTTGTGTCTCTTGAGTACCCAATCTTATCAAACACCACCTCAAAAAAGCATGACACTGGTATCATGCTCAGCTTGGCAATCTGCACAATTCCAACAAAAACTCATGAAAACAATAATGTCAAATATGGCTGCATCCCAACCAAAGGCATTCAGCCACAAATAACTGACAGTGGCAGTGATGCTACTGAAAATTTGGCAATGCACTTTTGGATTATGAAAAACTTGTGATTGTCATGTCTGCACTTTGCACCAGGCGTTTCAAGCTATGGCAGCTTCTGTGGTTCATTTAAACTGCTGGAATAAAGAAAATCCAGCATGATTAGCTTGTGATAAATTCAAAGGAAAAACTTCATCAACTAGAAAGCCTGTGGAGAAAGATGCCAATAAAAAAGAGAGCTCCACAACACAGAAACTCTCGTCTTCTCTAGGGCCTTCACGACGGTCTCACTTATCTTTATGTACATCTTCCCTGTGTTGTGGAATGGGCAAATTTTGTACCCTTCAACACCCTTGAACTTGACTTGTAAATGGTCCTATTTTTCAGGATCTAGAAACTGACAAAAAGATAGCAGCAAGATCGAGTAAGTTTACCTGATAGAAGCCGACAGAATTCCACATCAGGCTAACATTCATGCCTACAATGGAAAAATTTGCACAGAGAGCAAACTTCACAAGGTCAAGAAGCGGCAGATGTGATGGTTGAATGTATCCCATACACCTCAGCACAAGCGTCATGAGTGTTGTCATTGAAAAGTGAAGACCTGTCAATGTTGTTGCTGCAATAAATTCCACCGATACTAAACCACATCAGTCACAACTCATCAAATCAAGTCCTGTACTGGAACAAAGCACTGTTTGTAATCGTCTTAAGAAATCAACTTTGTTTCTTGGGAACTGTATAATCCATGTTGAAGATCACAACATCCTGTCATTGAAGATCACAAGTGAGTGTGTCAAGTCACCACTATGACACATTCCAGCAAGTTGGCAAGGAGAAAGAGAAAAAGAAAACCCCCAAGTCTTCTAGTGAGGTGCAGCTGTGAATTCTAAGTAATGCCAATATTTTGAGGTCAGGGAACAAGACTTAATCCCATCTGAGGGAGAAAAGAAAAACAAAAAAAGATTCGTAGAACAGCAGCAAGTTCATGTCCTCAAGCAAAGACAAGGACAGGAAAGCATGAGTCAATGATCTGAAGACACACACACACAGGGGAGAAGAAGAAGAAGAAGGAGAAGGAGAAGGAGAAGGAGAAGGAGAAGAGGGAGTCAACAGAAAGGGTACAAACCGAAGCTGAAGCCATAGTTCGCCATGAGCTGCTTGTTAACCATGATGATCCCCACCGAGGTTGTAACATTGAACAACCATGCTCCGACATCAAGAGCAGCTTTCCTGTCTGCCTTGCTTGTCGGATTCCGATCTGGTTTTCCAATCGAAGGTGCCATCTCCCTCCCCACAACACAAAATGCAACTCACGCTGTCCAAGTTACCCAACCTTTTCTTCTCACTACCATGGACCGACTACTACCCTAACCTCTATCCTTCATCAAAACAAAAAAAAACACACACACACACACACAGACCCTTCTGCTAAGTATTTGATGTCTTCCTCTTCCCACCAAGTAGAGACGCGTGAGCTTGGAGACGCCAAATGAAAGCTTTATCCCCCCCTTTTTTTTTCCTAACAAGACTTGTCAAGCCGAGACCTTTGTTCTCTTCTTGCAATCCACCCTCAAAGATCGAAACTTGGACCTCTTCCCCCACCGCCACCTCACAGCTGCTACCTTTTTGTGTGTGTTTGTTTTGGCAATGTACTTACATACAAAGCTCTTGATCTATGTACTCTGAAGCCGGATCTGGCACCTGATCTACGAACACAAAAGCTTCGAAAAGCGACAGCTTGGACAAAACAGGGCTCAAAAGACGAAGCAGCAGCAGCCGAAGAAGACTAACAGCAAAAAACAATGAGGGAAATGAAGCAGCGAACAATAGAGGAAGAAACAAAATGGGGTGTGCGTGTATGTGTGTGGGGAAGAGAGTGCGAGAAGAAAGGAAATGCAGTGAGGAGAATGGAGAAGTTGTGAGCTCTATTTGTTGGAAGAAGGACACGAGAGAACACAAATGGGGAAGGAAAGAACCGGGGGAGGTGGGGACAGACAGACAGACAGATAGCACACAGTAGCAGCAGCAGCAGCAGCAACAACAACAACTGAAGAAGAGAGAGAACAACAACAACAACAACAACAACAAACTCTTCTTAGGAGGAGTGAAGGAGAAAGCTCTTCCAGGAAACTGATGCAAAGCTCCTTCTGGTGGAGGACATTGCAAAACACAAGAAGAAGAAGAAGCTCAAAACCAAAACCAGCAACTTTTTTTGCTCACCACCACTAGGCCTACTCTCCTCTTTTGTTCTCTCTCTCTCTCTCTTCTTTTGCTATTTGTTCTTCATTTATTGATTGGCTTTCTGGTGTAAAGGCAAAAAGGAGAAGAGAACCCAAAACCCATTTCAATTTTGATTTGGTCCCCATATTTTGAGGAATGCTCACCAGGTGTTTGCTTGTTTTGTTTGGTTTACTACCAAGTACCTACTATACCTATGTGCCCTAGTACAATACTACCCTTGTAGGTAGGTACCCTGCTAATTTAGCACATTGAAATGGGGGAATGCTTTAACTTATATCATACTACAACAACTTACAAGCCCAACTTCAACACCTATATGTCCAATAATTAATTAATTAATTAATTTTGAAAATTTCCATGTGTGGAATTTTTTTTTTATAAAAAAAGAAAGTTCTTGAATATTCCAAGATACACTTTATTTTCCTTCACAAATTTTGTTCTTTGAAACTTCTTTTTAACAAACATCTTTGTTCTTTAGAAAAATTCAACATATATCTACAAATAAGAGTGTCAAAGCTGCCAAGGTACTTCTTCCCTATGGTATTCAACTCTAGAGAGATTCCTAATGGCATATATAATGATGATGCAAAAGGCCCTTGAAGTAAGGAATGGGTATGGCTCTTTTTATGGGCCAGAAGTGAGAGAATTTCTTTTTGGGTAAAAGTTGTCAATTTTTTTTTTTTTTAATATTTGGTTTTTCATTTGTGTAGCCCAAAAAAACATTAAAAAAAAAAGGGATGATTAAAGATTTGTGTATACTTCATATCTGATTTATAACTAGATTTGGCTAAACCTTCCTTTTACTACTCATGGTCACCCACTTTTTCTATGGATGATCACACCACTTTGGCTACCAACAAATAATACAAACAAATAACTCCTCAAATTAACATTGATTGGAAGCCTCGCCCAACCCTCCTTAAGCCTGTTTCAGGTGGAATGCATGTGCTGTACTTTCAAGAGCTGCAGTGTACTTAAAAAAAACCTTTGACTGACTTCCTTGCCAAAAGTGACCATCAAGCATGAAACCATGAGTGGAGTGAGTAATGAATCCATGAAAGGAGAAAAGTATTTTTTTTACTTTTAAAAAAATTTTAATATTTAAATTATTGATTTTAAAGTTGGTATTAAAGATGGGTAAAATATGAGAGAGAGAGAGAGAGAGTATGAATAGTATTTTGTGTACATATCCAAACCTTCATTTTTCCTTCTCAATTTTGCAATGGGAGTCAAAGTGGCTATCATCCGTAAGAAGATTCACCCAAATTTGGCTATAAACAAGATATGAAAGTAAACAAATCTAAGCATCCTTCTATATTCTTGGCTACCTATTTGCAACGTATTATAAAAATCTGGCAATTTTATTTTTACTGTAGATGAAACTTAAAGCTGAAATTAAGCTTTGGGAAGCATTTTGGCGCAAATTTCAGTATGCAATTAAATCAAATGCGATTTTTTGCTTGCTATCATTGTTGTGGAATTGTGAAATTCTACTTTCATTTTTGCTTGAATTGTAGTATTTTGGCAATTGGACTTGAATGATTCGCAAGACAGTAGGTATAAGCAAGGGAAATGTGTTGAAACATGTCCCACATATTAGCCTTATCTCTCTCTAAAAGGCAGTTTTGGACCAACCTACAGTTTCATCCCCTGTTTTTTTTCCGTGTTCAAACTTTCATCTTGACTTTTTTTTCACTCATGACCTGTTTTGGTGAAATCAAGGGTTCTCATCCCTAGTTTCAACCACTTACACATAACTTTCTTCTCTTCAGATTTCATTGTCTTATGCCATATAAATCAACCATAAGACATGTTCAGACTTCAGACCCCGTGGCCTAAAATCCTGCATGGTTGGTTTCTTTCTACTGCACACTCTATGTGGATTCGGATACATTAGGTGAAGGACAACCTCTAATGAGTTGGATTTATTGTTGACTTGAACCAATTCCAAAGTGGTGTGGTGGAATGATACAGTTTTTTCTAGGTTATAATCACTCAACCCGTTGATCAGAATTCCATGATTCCAATTATAGTTTGTAGGTCGACAAGTCAAGCTTCATTTTGGAATGGATAGTTCCTTTGTATCTCATATTACAAAGCTTTTATGTACTACGGAATGGTCAAGCCCTGCCCATTATCTTAGGTAATGCACAAGGAGAGCCTGTTAGGGTGACCTAAGTGACGCACCCAACATAATGGGCACGGCAAGCCATTCCATGGCATTAAGGTCTGTGGTAGCAGATGCAACAACTTTTCAAAAATAGTCATGTTCAATAGACACATTTTGATCACTATTATGAGTGTATGATTAATATCAGAGGATTATGCCATATAATGTGATCAAGAAAATGACATAATTCACACCTGACCCCCTCCTCCAAAACAACCGTAATCTTGGTGGATATGGACGGAGATCTGAAGTGGGAGCTTTGGCAGAGGAAATACCTTGAAGAATTGGTGGTGAATGGAATCAAAGCACCCAGGGCACCATGAAGGATGGATGGTGTCTAGACATGAAACATTTTTTCTTTATACACATGACCTGATAACACACACACACACACACACACAAACACTACTGTGGTGAGCTATGTACTAACCATCCACAACCATCTACTCGCCTAGTAGCCACTGTGTGCCTTACCTACTTATCATATGATCACTAGCATTCCCTCTCTACTTACTTATGGTACTTACAGACTTAGTAGTTACCTAGGCAGTGCTGTGGGGAAGTAGGAGCATGTACAGGATAGATTACCAGGGTGGACCTTTGATCCATCCACAACTGAGTCATAAATGGGTTTCCAAATGGATTGTGCACCAGCGGATGCTGAATCACATAATCCCACTTAGCATATTCAAGCTCTTCTGAATAGTTTGCTTTGCACTGACCACGCAGCTCAAGCTTGTCTGAATGTTAGGGGTTGAAAGCAAGGACTTTCTGACATTCAAAAAACTAATTAACCTTTCATGCAAAAGTTCCTGGATGAGCATTGAACAAAAATATGTAATTTATATTTTGTGTGTGTCAATTTCACACTGAAAAGATATGTTGGTATTTGGTGAGCAACCAGTGTTGTATGATTAGTACTGTTGCACTTACCAAACCCATTGATGAATCACACAAAAAAGTGCTGGTACATCTAAGAAACTGAAGTAGTAGATTTGTACATACTTATCACAGCCACTGTCCACACTGCCCAGACACTGCACAGTAGTAGTAGTAGCAGCTGCTACTTCTGAGCAGCTGAATCAATCTTAATCCAGTCTTGTACTGGAAGTTGTTGAGTGGGGAGCATCTCCACCAGTAAGCAGGAAAGTAGCCTGTACAATATATTTTAGATGAAGTATAGCAAATCATGTATCCCACACATGTGGATGTGAGTATCATCATGCTCATCCTAGTTATCAGTCTGAAAGCACTTTACTTAGTTCCTGAATCTTGACATTTAGATGATGATGATGATGTTCTAGACATGCTTTACAACGTTGTTCTAGACTTTCTTAATGCTATGCTATTACTGTCAAAGCTTAGCCATTATCAGTTTTTGCCTAATCTGTGATCTTAAATTGGGTGGAGTTGGACATTTAATTACCATAGTTATCTAATCTTGAATCATTTACTTAGATCGTGATTCTTGATATTCAGATGATACACTTTTTGGCATATTATACTAGACTTTCCCCAATGCTAGGCTACTCCCATCAGACAGCCCACTTGTGAATTGCGATTCTTCAGTAAATCTGTGATTTTGCAAGCAGTTCCCCTCCATGAGCATAAGTCAAATTGGTCGATCCAATCCCACCAGACATTATCTCTGGAAAAGAAATTGAATTTCATATGCTTGCTTTTCGGTGTAAGTAAGCTGAATATGAGGTCTTGAGAAAGGGATAAGCATATGTTCCCAAATAGATGCATCCCTCAGTTTTACACTATTTAAGGGCCTGAACTTCATCTAAATTACAGTTTCCAGACCCTTATACTGCAACTGGTGGAGCTGCTCTAGAGTCTGTTTGAATCCTTGACAATTGCCAATCACACTGGAAGAAAGAAGTATGGTGTTACAGTCAGAGGATGAAGAAAAGTTAGGTTATGAAGGATTTCCTATTGATTACATGACTTTGTATGACATCTACACTAAATCTTTACACCAAGCCCACATGCAGTATCCCTGGATTCATTCAAGACAACTAGTGATGAAATCCTGAACCCCATGCAAGATATTGAAACCAACCTGTGCTTGAAAACATCAGCAATAATTTACAATAATAGGGTCAGTGCAGCCCCCTGACACACCCACACCAGAATTAATGTGCATTCTGGACACATGAAATAAAACAGAGAACTAAGAACTTGTCCTGGTCTGCTTATCCAGCACTGTCAAGTGTGAAGGCTGCAATTGCAAGAGCAGTGAACTGTACTTAAGTAAAGCAGTATGAGAAACAAACATGCCCTTTCTAGGATTAGCCCAGAATAAGTGATTTTGGAGTTTCTAGATGAAAGTGCCATGGGGAAATTGCTGACCCTGACAAGTATGACCAGATGGTTATCTATGGAAGAATATGAAAACCAAAAGCTTGGAATGTGTATATTCCGAAAGGGATGTAAGCAGAGTGGTAGATAGGAGACACTGCCCATGCCCAGGCTTAAAACTACAGCTCAATTTACAGTATTAACCTTGATGAGAACACAATCAACAAGGTTCATTAACAAAGCGTCAAACCAAACTCTCTTATAAGTGGAACTTTTCAATGTCAGAGCACCACATTTGAAGAGAAAAGCACCTTGAAATGTTTAATTATTGGCAAATTGTATAATAAAAATGATTGCTGTTGCCTTCAATTTTAAGTTAACACCATGCACCTGGGGCTAGGTCGAAGGTGCGAGTAAGGAGATGAGGTGCAGCATGTAAGCTATCAAGCATCCCAACAAAGCTCCTGCAGCCACCTGCCACAGAAATTCCTCAACTGCATCAGAAGATCTCCTATAGGGTCCAGTAAAGGATCCATATGCCTTCTTAGCATACCAAACTCTAGACTCCTACAAAAACCTATGACAAATCAGGACTCTAAAAAGAATCAGATCCATTAAAAGAGCAACTTTCAGTTGCACAGCTCCATATTGCCAATACCAAAATGCACCACAGGAATGGTCATGTAGTTGGACTAATTAGTTGGGAATGTAGACATCTTTTGCTTGAAACAGCTAGCACATTGGATGAGATGTTCTCATGGGAGCACAAAGTGAGAACAACTGGATATTAAGCTTCAATCTCATCACCATGTTTAACAAGCAGACTGTTTGAATTTTCCAACTTGGTCGTTCATTGGTAGTCTACCCTGCTCTTCCCCCTATGTGGCAAGTGCTGTATTGGGCTTTTGTAAAAATTTCCAGTCCCTTCATCAAGGCTAGAAAACACCATGAAAGGAAAAGGATACCTGGGGAGGTGTATGCCCCAGAAACTCTCTAAGAGGCCGAATATCAGCAAGTGGGTGCTCCGGTGGAAGCTCGAAAACTATTTGATTTAGAACCTGCACCCATTTCATTGTGCATCCCCCCCACTCATTATTCCCTGAGACAATTCTATTGCATCAATTCACAGGCAGATTGCCAATTGAGTTCACAGAGAAACTCAGCACACTGTTACCTCAATACAAGATGATTTGTCCAATCTTAATTGTTTGGCCTCATCAGGGAGGTGTGTAATCTCTGTTGTTCATCAGAGACCCCATCTAATGGCATGTTCAGACCTTTGTTTACACCACAAGCAGAGCTACTATGGGAAATAACAGCTTCTAGACATTTGCCAGCTCCCATCTACGTTAATGATTATATGCATAGTCACAAGCCATTGTCTATGCTGACAGACACCTCAAAATTGACTGGTACATAAAAATGGGAATTAAGAGAACACTGCTGCTTGACATTGTACAATGCATCCCTAGGGTTCAGTGATACAAACAAAGATTGAGTTGCTGTAGAGCACAGTTAAATGGTCTATTATGTGAATGTTCAGCTTTGACCCACTTCATCTTTAAAGAGTAGTTGAAAATTTTGGACCAGGATATGTCTGAAAGCATGCTCAAATGACATTTAAAGCAAAATCATTCTATGAACCTGTCAGGACTTGGCATTGTGCCCAGGTTCCTCATGGAACCAACATGATAAAGCTGGGTCAACTTGATTAAAGAACTCACAAATCTCAATCAATTAGAAGAACAAAGAGGCACAAGGATGTGGTGATAACCTCAGCTTGTCGACCAGCCTGCAGCCTGACACCTGATGCATCATACATAACCTGCATAAAGAATTCCCACACCCACAAAGCCCACCTTCACAATTCCTTCCTACCTGGCCTTGTAGAAAACCTCTTCCTCCATTCTTCTCCTCTTTCTTTCTTGATAGCATAGTGATTTCTCTGAGTTTCTGAGGATGCAACTCTCATATTGTTTGGTGCAATGGTCTTTTAAGCTGGCCACACTACATTCATAAATTGTCTTTCATGTCTCATCTTGCCTTGTGTGACTTTAAATGTTAAACCCCTTCTTGCTACTTCATGTTATCCACCTATTAGGAGCCATTAATGCATGGCAGATGCAGGTAAGATCCTGGACTGAGCATCTGCAATCCATATCTTTTGACATCACACACAGGAAGCTACAAAAGTTTTGACAAACTTTCTTACAATGCTGGCAAGAACCAATGCGATTGCAAAAAGGGGTGACGCAGGACCCTCGCGAAGACCAATGGCACAAGCAAGGCCCATTACAGTGGCAGAGTGAGAGGATGGCATGCCCCCTGACCCATACAACCTCTTCACATCCCAACGTTTCTCCTTATACCTGCCCACCTACCACCTTCTTCAGCAGCATTTCCACAACCTTGCATATCCTCACCAAACAGAACTACGGGCATGAGTTCTTCATCCATGAACCTAAATCCACCAACATGGTCCAAGGCTCTAACTTCAATATAAATTCAGGCTGTAAAGCTGAGGACTCTTTTTGGTCTTGTGCTTGGAGGTTTGGCCAAACTCCTCTTGCAAAGAAAGCTTTGGCAAAGAATTCCTCCTCACAAAGAATTACCATTCCACAAAGTGCAGAACCCTGGCAGTCAACAAGCTTGTGAACTGTAACAAACCTACTTCCCTCCTTAGATTTAATCCAAAATGTCATCATACTCAAACATTGGCATTCCTCATCACAAGGATTCATCTGCCAGCCATGTGCAGGAACCCTAGGAGTTGACTCAAGGATGTTTGATACAACCATTTCTGATTATGCTACAACTATCACAAAGCCCAAGGAGAGATAGACAATGAGCTTGGTCTGTATTCCTACCAAACACACCTCTTTGTAAACACAATGCATACTAAAACAGTAAAACCTCTGAGATTACTGGCTATTCATCAAATGTGACCATGGCAACTTGGCTGTATACACCTGCCTGCAAGGGTTTGGGAGTGGGAGCCCTAGGTTACAGTTTCATCAGAACACCAAAATATCGCAAAATAGCTCCGCTCTTCACTTGCTGAAAAATGCTTCTTACTTTCTGGATGGATCCAGGAAACTCACTCCCTCAAAGAGGAAAGACCATCCCACATAAATACATACATACATAGAGAGAGGGGGGTGGAGGAGGAGTCGGGAGGGGATCTCTTCTACGAATCTCTTTAGTTTATCGCGACCAGGGGATGAGAAGCACAAGGGAGGCGAGAAAAGAGATCAAAGGAGTACCAAGTGGTCAAGACCTTGAGCGACTGAGCCACAGCAAAGGCCACAAATGCCGCAACCAGGGGTAGATTCGTGACTGCTTCGTACTGCGACTTCACCATTGATGCATTCGCTGCACTGGCTGCGCGTGCTATCTCTGTCGCTGTTGATCCCATTTCTCTGCGCTCTCAGATCCCCTTTCCAGTACTAAATATTTGAGCAAACCAGTAGTTGAATCTTGAACCGCCACCTCGCACCTGGAGGAACAATAGTGCCAAGTGGGGTTCCCGAACATTCCCCCCACCTAGAGCCTCGACCTCCTCTAACAGCAGCAGCTATTAACGACGCCACATAGACAGAAACAGTGCTAAGTCAGTTTCCCCGAAGTGTGTTCACCAAAATATGACAGTCTAGAGAGGGATCCAGCGAGAGCAAACGAACACAGCGAAAACTAAAACACAAACACAAACGCATCATCATTCTTGCGCTTGTTTCCTCCGGACAAACAAACAAACAAACAAACCCCCTTATTTCTTGATGCTGAGCATCACTACGAAATCAAACGAAACTCTCTGATAATACGGCAGTACAAAAAACAGATTTTTCTCAGCGAAAAGCCCACAGTAGAAGCAAACCAAAAAAACCATGTCGACCTTGAACGAATCTCCTTTTCTTTCTTTGTCCAAAAAGCACCAAACAAGGTGATGGAAAAAAGCAACATACGTACCTCTCTCTTGTCGTTTCACTCTCTCTCTCTCTCTGTCTCTCTCTGTTTCGCTTTCTCTCTCAGAACTTGGATCTGATTCCCGGAGACAACATTGCCATCAACTTGGACACGGCAGGAACGCTTGGGCAGATGCGAATTCGCTGTTGCGCAACGCGACGATCGATGGGGAATTGCAGCAACGCGGAGACAGAGAGAGAAGGAGGAAGTCGGGGAGAGAGGGGGGCACAATAAGACTAGGAATAAGTAGCGCAACAGGAGGGCACACAGTGAACCATGAAGGATGAATGATAAGTGGTAAAAAAAACAGTTTTCTGTTGGGTTCCAGTTCATTAGCTAACCACGGTGGTTGGTTAGCTCAGTTGGTTTTTTGTTTTTGAGAGCTATTTCTTACATAATTGGTTACCAAGGTGAAACTAAATATTAACTCAGTAGTTGAGGTTCATCCACAACTGAGGAATAACGGGCATCCGGTGGATGAATGGTGTGCTGGTGGGTGCTAGTTCACTGTGGCCATATAATGTTCCTAGGTACCCCCCCCCCCAAAAGTGCCATATTTTCAGTCCCCAGATTGCGCGTTGCCAATAGTTTCC
>Ga0209208_10010288_pt1 | contig 12157 bp, 8 predicted proteins | sample S1TSphfallax_3_FD_187694 | JGI IMG/M metagenome (GOLD analysis project Ga0209208, IMG submission 187694) | Host-associated microbial communities from peat moss isolated from Minnesota, USA - S1T2_Fd - Sphagnum fallax MG (SPAdes) (version 2) | ecosystem: Host-associated > Plants > Peat moss >...
CATTTTTTAGTCATCCATATTTGGCAAATGGATTCCATGATCCAGGGTTTTTTTTTAATAATTTAATTAATTAATTATATATTTTAATAAATAATTTTTTGACATGGAGAATTTTGCAATTTCCCCAAAAAAATCAGTTGAACTTACACTAGAGGAAAAAAATAATTCTAAAACTTTCCCATTTTTTTGGGTTGGGAGAATGAAAAAAGTTATTTTGATTTTTTAAAATGAAACATTGATTAATATATTCATCCAAAAAATGAAATATTGATATTCCTATTTTCTGATGTTGGGTCATTGGCTAGCGTCCCAAGAGGGATTTAGCATTAAATGGCAACAGGTTTTTAGAACCCATCTAAATAGTTTTTTAAATGCTACCAAACTAAAATTAGAGTCCAAATGTGGGCAAAAGTTTTGAGACTCCCTTTTTTTTTTGGTTGGAAATTTGACAATTTTTTGCAGAAACCCTTTCATTTTTCACATTTTGGCGAAATTTTGCACTCAAAAAAAACCCCTGATTTTCCATCACTATCTTGGTAACAAGCAACGGTGTATTGCAATTTGGCATTATTATTAATTTTTAAAAATTCATAACAAGACTTTGATTTCACATGTGAAACTATGTAATTAAATATCAATTATGTAGTTTCTTTCACATTTAATTTTAAATATCTATTTAAATAGTTGAAATAATATAATTATTATATGAAAGTAATGACATAAGAAAACCAAAAAATAAATTTATATATTTTTATGTAATTTAGTGCTTAAATTACATTCACATGTGAGATTACATAATCAATAAAAAATTTGCATTTACTCACATATATAAGTGATATATATATCTCACATATAAGTGATTTACAAAAAGACCTCCAACAAAAACGACCATTGTGAGGTGCTCTGAGTCACTAGACAAAAACTCAGGAAACCATCAAACCCTGTCTTTCTTTTTTTCCTGAGCGCCTCCACTGCTGCTACGTAGATTTTCACTGCTCCTACCTGTACAGCTATTACAATTCCTCTCGAACCTTGTGCATTTCGAACTGAGTTTCAGCATTTCCTACTGAGATTTAATAAAATTTAGAGAATTTTAAATTCACACCTTTTTTGGTTAAATTCACACCCTTTCTTCGCGCGTCCGATTATATGCAGATTAAATTTGAGTGTGTCTGTCGCACCCCCTTGATGTCTAGATGAAAAGTTATTAATAAAATTATGATATATATTTGGAAAAAATTGTATGATATAAATTCTAGATGAAAAGTTATTAATAAAATTATGATATATTTGGAAAAAATTGTATAATATAAATTCTCAATGAAAAGTTATTAATAAAATTATGATATATTTGGAAAAAATTGTATAATATAAATTCTCGATGAAAAGTTATTAATAAAATTATGATATATTTGGAAAAAACTGTATAATATAAATTCCTAAGTCAAATGAACATAGGGGGGGTGGGGAAGACACACTCAAATTTAATCTGCATATAATCGGACGCACGAAGAAAGGGTGTGAATTTAACCAAAAAAGGTGTGAATTTAAAATTTTCCTAAAAATTTCATTATTTTGCGGATACCACTAAAAGAGGTGTTAGGGGTTGAAAGGAGACCCAAAGACAGGGTGACTTTACGGATATCTCTATTCCACCAAAAGGAATTTGTCTATTTTGATTGGCCAACGATAATGATTAGATCCTTCAACGTTTCTGGTCTCCATTAGATATACATGATGGTTGGAAGCTTGAGCCCGCAGTTAGTTATCATGGTTGCTTGAGGTAGTTTTTCAATCTGTCAGAGCTTGAAGGAGGAGAACAAGAATTTGCAAGTAGTAGTTGCACATTTGCTTCTAATGAGGACAAAATAAGCAAGAGTAATTTGCAAGCAGTGAGATGAATGAGGAGGTAGCAAGCAGCTATTGAAAACTCGAAGTCCGACAATACAAACATGGTTGGAAACACTCAGACTCAAGAGTGCAACAATTAGGGTACAGCATCTGGAAAGCTAGCTACATACATGTGCATATTGGCAATGCCTTGAACTGCAATATCACCATACTATGAAGCTTTGGAGGTCTCATAATTGATCTCTTTCCAAGGGGTGTGGTGATGATTCCTGTTCTGCAATGGATTGAAACATGGAACCATGTTCTTAGGGGTTGTCTTCCAGGAGGTAAGATCTTTCATATTCTGACACTTGATGATGCAGTTGCCTGAACTATTGGATGCTTCAAACCCTCACATCATGTACAAGCCTCTCTTCTTGATACTAGCTGATCATTGATGGAGCTTGAATGTTTTTGTAGGTCACATTATGGCCAATTGCGGAAGCTCATGTGCAAGGGAAGCTGAGGGGCAGGATGTGCAAGAGATGATGGACCATAGATTACAATGGAGGAGGCACTTATGGCAAGGTTTGCAGGAAAAAGTAGGTGGTACTGGTAAGAACACACTAGCTTTGACTGGACCCACTCCAGATTTGCATGTCTAGAAACAAGCCTTGCCTGCGTGCTTAAGGGAAGGTGTGACTAGTTAGGCTCCCATCTTCCTAGCAAATATAACCATTGATTGGTCAAGTCCTATCGTTAGAAATTTGTGTAGTGATACATGTCTCGCAGATCCCTGGTATCACTTCTAATTACAGAAGCTTCTCAAATGTGCAGATTAGATCTGCATCAAGTGCAAATAGGGAGTGTGGATCTCTTTGTCACAGTTCCATTTATGCATGTGCTCATTTTTGTATTCTGATAGAGATGTGGGTCCTCCCACATATACAATCTCCAGGATGTTTTAGCAGAGACTGCTAGTGACAAGAAAACAACAAATGCTGTTACCTCCTTGATGGGCACCATGGTAGAGATTCACTTAGCTTCATGTGGCTCACTCATATGTGATTCATAGTATGGATTTGATCAATTTCTGTGGAGAGCTCTTAAATGGTTGTCCACAACTTGTTAATTTAGAGTTCACATGATTTCTTGCTGTGATGAAGCTAATCAATTTTTTGGCTACAATTGTGTGCCCAAAGGGTCTTATGAAAGTTGGGAGATTTTGTCATTGTGGGAGAAATGGAACCTCCAGGGCTTGGTCTTGTGCTGGAACTTGTTGATCAACATAATGATTTTTATTCTCAACCTGGAAGAAGTTTCTCAATAGCAGTCTCATGGGAAACAATCTTCCCACTTGCACACATGTGTGGCTTCAATTCTTACTCTGTATATTGGAATCAGATCAATGCAAAGCAGATGTATTTTGGGACTTGCCCTTCTGTTGTTTGTGGTGGTTTACAGTTTAGACCCAGTGAACTACATGTCTTTCAAGGGCAGGGATCAATGACCAGAGGCTAAACATTGTCCTTGAACAGAAAATGGTGATTTTGAAACTTATGGTATTGGAACTGGGAGTGGGAGGGAGAGTCAGACCGACTCCATGTTGAATTGTATGCATCAACTCCCTAATCTCAAAATGCCTGATTGCTGGGATTGCTGGAAGAGTAAGTTCCTATATCATGAACACTTTCTTCATATCTATCTAGCTCTTCTTGCATGATGGCTGATTTGAATATTGTTTTGATTTGTCCATGACAAGTGTTGACGTTTGCACAAATGATCTTTGAAGCTATATATTAAAGAGTCACTTTCAAAGCTCATGAAGAGATTTCATCACCGAAGTAGGAATGATGTCCTAATTTTCAAACCCCTTCATGAGCATAATACATAGTACCATGTGTCACATTTCAAGAAAGAAAACCTTTCATGCCCATGGACAAGAGAGAAGGCCAAAACTTGGAAATGAAAAGCAGAGAGTTTTGGGAATATGGTGTGGTTTCATGTTGTTCAGTAGTTCCTGTTCAGGTTTTGATCTTGCTATGAGAAGTACTTTCACATATGAGGAGGGGCTTTGGAGGCAGACTAGAGTACCTATATTGCTTGCAGAGTCTCATCACAATTTTTTGTGTTGGGAACTTTTGGATTTTGGTGCTACAAACACAACATGATGTTGAAAAAGAGATAAGAGGAGCTTTTGGATTTTGTTGCTACAAACAGAACATGGTGTCGAAAAAGAGACAAGAGGAGCTTTTGGATTTTGGTGCTACAAACACAACATGGTGTTGAAAAAGAGACAAGAGGAGCTTTTGGTTTTTGGTGCTACAAACACAACATGGTGTTGAACAAGAGACAAGAGGAGCTTTTGGATTTTGGTGCTACAAACACAAAATGGTGTTGAAAAAGAGACAAAAGGAGCTTTTGGATTTTGGTGCTACAAACACAAAATGGTGTTGAAAAAGAGACAAAAGGAGCTTTTGGATTTTGGTGCTACAAACACAACATGGTGTTGAAAAAGAGACAAGAGTTCATATTGTTTTTTTTTTTGCCCAAAAAACGTGTGATGGAATAAAAATGTACTACATGTACTTCAATAAATGTGCACAAATGGTCATGTAGAGCTCTAGTTAGTTATGTAGTTTCACATCTTTAATTTCATAAGTTGAAAAGATCCCATATTGTTTGGAGGGAGGGATGGTTTTTGGGGTAGAAGGGTATACTTGATATCTTCTAATTGAAGATTCTAAATTCTGTAATTTTCAAATGCAAATAGATTACTTGAATATTTGTGAACCAAATCAAAATCACTACACTTATACATTATTTATGTGATTTTCACTTTCACCTTTTGCCCTCATGTATTGTACTATTTATCTATGTACAATTTTTGTTTTTAAAATCATCAAATTTGTGACAAAAATTTCCCAAAAATTTCCAACTATCCAAACTTTTGCACCAAAAAAAAGAGGATGATACATACATTGATCTTTTTCGTCATATAGAGCTTTTGCTATGAGGAAAATCACAATTTCCACCTTAGTAATTTCCAACAATAGTAATAGTTATGATTTGTATTGTACATGGGTTTGTGTTGGAGTCAATGGATGATCCACAAATTGCTAAAAGCATGTGAAGTACTACTATTGTTGTTCGCACCTTTTGGCCTCCTCTTTCATGTGCTTTTTTTTTACAAGAGTTTTCAACAAACACTTGACTTCCCAATTTCCTTCATGCAACTTAGAACATTATGTGAAACAAGTTGAATGGGTGTTGCATGTAGCATTACAAATGGTTGTAGCCTCCTTTTAGACCTCAAAGCAAGCACCACAAAATTAAACTTTTGATTTCTTTGTCTCATGTGAACAATTTTTATTTATGGAAGTTCATGTTCATCATTCTCGACCTATTCAAAATTATGTGCTTTAAATCCTTCTTTCACTCTACAAATTTGGAAGGTGATATTATAAGGATTGAAGGCTACATCAATTGATATTTCTTCTCTTCAAATCATGATCAAGATTTTTTTTCAACTAATTGAACAATAAGATCATCTAAGTTGATAGTATTTCACAACTCATGGAATTTTATAAGGATTATGGAGTGCTATGAAAATGTAGGCATTCACTTTTGGCTCTTAGCCTTTTAGGGTTGTGATTGTGTTTGTGGTTTGCACTTTATTTTTGCATGTGAATTTAATATGTGTTTCATACATTTTAATTCATTTTGAATGTCATATTGTGAATGCTTAAACTTGTAGTGTAAATGCATCAAAATCCATAATTCTATGGGAACATTAAATTTCAATTAATTTTTTCTTTTGGACTTTTGTATCATCTAGCAAAAAGTATTAATTCAAGCAATGCATTAAACCCTTTGAGACCTTTTTTTGTTTTGCAATAGTGGATGGGGTCTTTTCATTTGTGATAGACCTAAAACAATGTAAAGTTCAAAATTTCCACCTTTTGGGCCTATTTAGATCAACAAATATTTCTTAAAGAGCTTCCCATGGCTAGAAAGCCTACCATTAACCATCACTTTTGTTAATGCATGTGGCTTAAACATTGTTAATGGGGACATAAAAGGATGAGATGTGCATTTGATTACCCTTTGAAGAACCTTGTTCACAAGTCAACCATATTGTTTCAATCAATGAAAAGGTTGCAATACATTGTGGTCAAAGATAAAACCTACAACATGTTGATGATTGCAATGTATTGTAATCAAGGACAAAGCCTAAACATGACCAATGGATAAAAGATGATGACACAAAATCTTCTTTATATAATTGAGTCCCATTGGATTTAGCAGATGAAACAAAGATCACAACCTAGAAGGCCATTGGAATGGGTTGGGGTGCTCTTCATTTGTACCGTGATTTCAATCATGGGGTGGAGGTGTATAATGTTTTTTGCATTTCACAATGATGCCATGGTTGGAAGTTCAATTGTTTTTAACATTTATAGAAAGCATAATGCCCACCCTCCAACATTGAATAACACATCCACATATTTTTCATCAACTTGGAGGCAAAATACACAAAGATTACCATTGGAAATTGGGGATTTCCCAACTTGGGAGCTTGATGGCGGGACTTGGTTTGGACCCACCTTGTAAGACATCTGAAAAATTCACAAATCCATGCATGTACAACTTACACTTCAATCCTTATATTCCTCTATCATGTCCAAAAAGCATTGTGAGAAAAGACTTAAGGAAATTTGATGGCCTTATAACCTCTTTGCAGTGATGCACTTTACATTGAAGCATATATTGGCAAGCCACCCATATCCATGGAATTGCTCTTGGATACAGGCAGCACAATTACTTGGGTCAATAGTCATCCTATTGATGGAAATTCTGAACAATCATTTGACAAACCATCCTTTAGGACTAGACCTGAAACCTTATTGAATTGTCAAACGGATAAAATATGCACAAAATTTCAACAAGGACATGAAGGATGCAAAATGGAAGATGGGTATCGTTGCAATTTTCAAGTGCAATACTTAGATGGATCAAAGTTTGGAGGCGTCATTGTAAGGGATGATGTCCAAATTACATCAAATGATGGTACTATTCGCCAAGTTAACATGGTATTTGGGTAATTTTCAAAACCTTCACGTTTTAAGATTTATGTTGATACGTCATTTCCATTTAATCATATTTGTAAATTCAAATATGAAACTCATTGGAAATTGACTGGAGTGTTTTGCAGATGTGCATTCAAAAGTGCAAATTATGTGGGTCGTTTAGATAAGTGTTATAAAAAGCCCATCCAAGGGGTATTTGCAGCAGGGGACCCTGGCCTTCAAGGACAAGCCTTTTCACAACAATTACATGAGCTTGGGGTTACCTCACATGATGCGGTAGGCTTATGTCTTCAAGATCAAGATGAAATTGAGAGGACCAAACCAGTGGGTTTCTTAATTATTGGGATGCAAGGCATGCGTAGGCTTGACAATTTTGCATGGGCACAATTGTATGCAAGGTATGAGCAAATTGTCTTTAATGAGGAATACAATGTTTTACATGGCACATCCAATAAAATTTTGAAACCATATATATATCCATGCAATGTTTGTGTGTGTTTATTTTCATAATTATATAATGTATCGAGTTTTCAATGCAATTGAATCTAGGGTGAAAGATTTTCAATGGATGCAAATAATATCAATTCAATATGGAGCTCAAACTACTACATTATTGAATACAAAAAAGGATATTGGCACGAAGGAGGGTCATTACTTGTTCTTTGACACAGGCATCCAACGATCAATCGTAGACATAAGTGTATGGGACACAATTACACAAATGGTGAGATTGCATGTGTGCACATTTATTTTTGAAGTTTAAGGAAAAGCCTTGACTTCAATTTTGTAAACAAAAATATAGTGAAATTTTCATGGATCTTACCTCCTTGATGACATTGTTGTAGTTGATACAAGATGCAAATGACCAAGGCTTTTTACATATATGGTTCCCAAGTGGACCTCTTGCAACAAACAATTTTCTTTGTTTTCAACACCCAGAATTCCGAATTGAACTTTCAACTATGTGAGTTTAGTGTAATTTGCTTTATAAGAGATGGTATAGTTTTCTATTTGGTCTTCTCTCCCAAAACTTGATCTTTTTTGATAACTTGGACATGGCTATGCATGTCACAGGCAATTGTTCAAACCCTTTGTATTCACATTTCAAGGAATTGAAGGAGGCCAAGCACCCACATGGACATTACCATCCAAAAAATACTTCGCATATATGGTAAAGACTTGATGAAACCTCGACAAACATAATAAAAGAACACACACCCACCCAAAAGGGAAAAGGGAGGTACAAAAAGAGAGTAACAATTAGTGGTTTTTTTGTTGGTGAATTTCCACACTATTGTGACAAAAATAAAATCCATTTGCAAATTTTGTCCACCTACTTGACAAATTTGCAATTCAAAAAAAAAAAACCACAGTAACAATGTTCTAATTGTCCAAGCCTTCACTTTTTATCGCACTATAGATTTCCAAAAATTTTAATCTCAAATTGCCTCAAAAATTGACATGTACAACAAAAGTTCTAAATTTTCTTTACAATTGGCTTTCATTGTTGGTATAGCCGAACGAGCATCCAATCACAAGATGGCCATTGACAAATGGACCAGCTATTTGCTTGAACATGCTACGAAACCATGAAATGGTTGATGAAAAGCGAGCAAGTATTCTTAGTGGTAAGTTATTAACCATATTATATGGTCTATTTGAGTTAAATCAAAGACATATTTCAAAATCATTAATGTCATTCATTTTATTTGTAAAATGATGCAGGTGGCTTGATGGAAGGATATTTCGTAATGTTTGATTATAGCGAACACCAAATTGGATGGCAAAAAAGCAAATGTAGAAGGCAAGATGTAAACATAATGTAAGCAATAAATTGGGTTAATCCAAGTTGGGCTATGTTGTCCTAATGGATGGAGACTGGAAGAGGACTTTCATTGACGAATTTGGCACTTTTTTCAGAAACAAATCCTTTGTATCAGTTGCACTGGACTTTTTCCAGTTGACAATGCACAAAATTTCGCACCCCAAAACAAACACTTCTCTTAACCAATGTATAGTGAGGTCAAAAATTTGGCACATGTTTACCAAAAGACAGCAAATTTAGTCAAAATTACACTGAGAAAACAGATTTGTCCAAATTTTTCTTCAAAACAAATTGGCCTCCCAGTTTGCTAAGATTCACTGAAAAAGAATCGTTGCCCCTCAGTCATTCAGTTAATTGATAACTATTCAGATGAGAGCAATAAATTGCAATGGAGGAGGGACCTTGTATGGCAACCTTACCTCTTGGTCTGTCTACAAACTTGAAGGTGTTGATTTGACAGAAATCCAGATGGTAGGGTTCGGGGAAAATCTAAATATACCTCCTGATAAGATATCTGCATTTAGAAGGAAAATGAGAGCACCGCTCAACTGAATCTTTTGAACTTGTTTGGAAAATAGAAAACAAAGGATGACCAACTATGCTCTCTTAAAGATTATGACAAAAGGAGGTTGTGTATCAATAACTGATTTTGTACCCAGAAAACAAAAATTGGCATATGACAAACTACATGAATTCAGAGAGTTGTTGAAGCATTTGCCAGTGCCTGCTCCTCTGCGTCCTTTTTCTCCAAGAGCTTGAGAAAATTGCCAACAATTTGCATACCATTTTCAGTCCGAATACTTTCGGGGTGAAATTGAACACCCTGCGTTTCACAACCCAAAGTCTGGATTTTTAGGGTAAATAATCAACAACACCAAGCTGTAAAATATGGGTTTTTCATGAACGACCACCAGTGTCCCCTTGCCTTTGGGAATTTCTTTGCTGACACTAACTATGTTGAGGTAACAAATTAAGTGACTCATGTATGCACCTAACCCTCCTCCCCTTTGCATTGAAAGGAACAAAGGTAGTAAATATTCACTTGAATGTGTTTGTGGATACGATGGCGGACGCCCATGACAAGGCCATCCTCAGTCCAGGCTGTAATCTCAAGCTGGTCCGAGGGAAAACTTTCCTCCTCTATCACCAAGCTATGGTACCGGCATGCAGTGAAAGGGCTGTACCATGCCAAGAGAGCAAGCAAAGTTAGACATGACATTTGCCTAGTTTAGTAATAAAGTCTGCATGCAGCTCCTCTCTTCTATTGGTTCAGAGGGGCATCCATCTGCCACCAGAGAAAGTCCATGTTCTCTGTCAGCTTCTGGATAGATGCTGCAGAATCTGTTGAGGAGCTGATGACTAGTTACGATGTTCTTAGAAAACTGTACTCCTAGGAGTTTGCTTGTATAATCCTTGTATCTCAATTGCCACACACACAAAATCTATATCAGGCAATAATATCAGGTGACAGCAATTTTTACTTAGGAAGGCCATCTAGCAGGCCAGGCTCCCCCTTCTCATCATAGAAAACAGCCGATGTCTTGCCATGCATCACACCTTTTGGAGCACGCACGATCTTCCCTGCAAGCAGTACTCACACAGCTGGCTATTATGAAAAGAAACAAAGCAAACTAAAACCCTATCTCATCAGTAGTGGAAATATTGAGATTAGGGTTTTCACTTCATCGATACTGGTAAGAATGCACCACATGAAGATTGTGCCAGAAGTACAAGACAAAAGGGATGAGCATTAGGATATTCCATGCATAAGAAATTCATGAACAAATTGCAGGAAGGAGCAAAAGCTTAGTGACCACAAAAGGATGGATCCCTTAAGCAGTTTGCCAAAGAGAACATCCACTTGTGATAAATGGGCTAGTGGCTCACCTCCATAGGCCTCCCCCATGCACTGCAGGCCCATGCATACACCAAATAAAGGGATGGAGGGCCCGAGCTTCACAACAGTCTCCAGTGAAATTCCTGAATCTTGAGGTGTGCCTAACCTTCCCAAACAGAGAACCAAAGATCATAAAAGAAGTGCATAACTTATTATTGACAAGAGAACACAGTCCATAAACCCTAAAAATCAGATGTTGTGAGTGAGCAGGAGGGGAGAGAGAGCACCACTAGAAGAAAAAGCAAAGAATTACAAAGATCCTTGTATGGAAAAGCAAACATGCAGTGCGAAAAAAATGACAGGCTGCCCTACCAGGTCCAGGAGAGATTAAGATGCCACGGGGATTCTTCCTGTAACAGATGCAAGAGCAAAACCCCCCTCATCAATGGCCCTACATAAATTGTTCACTCAGAAACCTCATTCCTGAGCTCTTTTTCTTACTGGGTGTAATGAATGATTGGGACAAAGTCATGCTCCAAATTGCAACATCCACAAAGTAGAGCAGCAGAGATTCTATGCCCCACAAAAGTAGTGATGATGATGATGATGATATTTGCCAAAGCACATTGTCCCAGACAGAGAAACACCAATCAAACCACCAAAAAGCAGACAGACAGGCAGGCAGCTGAGAAACCAGGATTTTTTTTTGTTTTTTTCAAGGGCAAGGAAAACCCTGGTATCATCACTCTTACAGTCGAAGCTCCTCAACAGTGAGATCATCATTGCGGTACACCTCAATCTTGCATCCCAAGTTTCCCAAGTACTGCATGAAGAAAGCAGAAATTCCCATTCTTAGAAGAAAATGACATACTGCAACAACAAACACAGTGCCATTTGTGGGGTTTAGGGTTTAGGGTTTGTAGTGTGAAGCTCAATCTGAACTTTGTCTTGTCCTACATTCAACCAAGAAAGGAGATGGTGGATTGACCTGACAGAGGTTATAGGTGAAGCTGTCATAGTTGTCAATGACAATCACAGATCTCTCATCTTTTCTCTCATGCTTCGTCGTCACCGATGCTTCTTCCACCGCCCCAGCAGCAGCAGCTTCCACTCTGACGGCAAGTCCCTGTCTCCCCCTTGATGACGCTAATGTGGATGCAAACCTTTGCAGCCGCAAAGACCCAACTGCCAATATACTCATCCACAAACGAGCATTCAAGATGAAGCCCTAAATTCGACGACAACCCATTGGGACAATGAGCTATGATCTGATCATCCCTTCATTCTCCTTGAAGTGGTTTCGGATTTCCTGCAGAGTTTCCAAAGAAAACCCACCTTGTACAGAACTGTGAAAGATTTCTCAAAACTGGAGATCAACAGACCATTACCATTCACAGATCGCCACTGAGTTGTTTTCTGAGCGTCCTTCAAGCCCTGACAAAACACGCCCATTTTGCTCGTGGCTTTCTCCACACCCATTACACCCACGATTGCCCTGGCCATCCCTGCAAACACTTCAAGAATCTCTCTGCTCCCCTTCCAGTCGCCCCCCCCCCCCCCCCCCCCCCCCCCCCC
>Ga0209208_10010290_pt1 | contig 12157 bp, 7 predicted proteins | sample S1TSphfallax_3_FD_187694 | JGI IMG/M metagenome (GOLD analysis project Ga0209208, IMG submission 187694) | Host-associated microbial communities from peat moss isolated from Minnesota, USA - S1T2_Fd - Sphagnum fallax MG (SPAdes) (version 2) | ecosystem: Host-associated > Plants > Peat moss >...
TGTACCTGCTGAAATACCCTTTATATGTGAAGGGAAGGCATATACTCTACATGAATATCAATTCAGTATGACCACATGGAACTACGCATTGGATCCTTCATATGTGAACCCCAGTGCAATATCAATTACCTTTTGCCAGCAATGTTGTCAACATGAAGCATATAAGGCAGTTTACAATGGTTACATATCCTCAAATCCCCTAATGCAGTTGACAATGAAGGTTGAAGAATTGTGTCCTGCAATTCAAGGTCAACTTGATAAATTAACAGTGGGAAGATGTTTGGCTGCTCCTATAGGATATAAAGCAAGTCTTCAATTTATTGCTACTGAAGATGTTGCATAAGTCTTCCATTTCATGCTACGAGAGATGTTGCATTTTCAGCTTTGGTCACATGAACAATATCAAGGGTTGTTGTGGATTCCCCCTAGTACATTTGTAATTGCCAAGATCTTGAGTCAATCACAAGACAATTATTGTCTTGCAGTTTGGAAATCAAGAGTATATGTCTTGCAAGAATTTGTAAGGCACAGAATAGATGCAAATTAACACAAGGCATGAATTTGCCAAAGGCAGACCTCATGATCATCCATCTGAGTTGTGCCTACAGGGGTGAAGAATCCGTTTTGAAGTATTGAATCTGGTTTAAATATGTTTAAACAGAAAAAAAAACCTAAAGTTGGAAAATTTGTAGAAATCAAACTATGGCACAACATTTGAAACTATTGCTCCATTGAATAATGAAAAGATTATGCTAGTAGTAAAATCAATGAACAAGCCTTTGGATATTGAAGGAAGGAAGAACTTTGAAAGTTGTACTTGATTTGTAAAAGAATGGTAAATTCTCTCCCTTGTGGTCTCTCTGGAGGTTGTTAGAAGAACAAAAAATCTTGATAAGAGGAAAGCACATTGCAATCTCAAAGTTCTCACCAAGCTCTATCCATGACTCCTCAAGAATCCTTGAGGATTTTGGGAGAAGAGAAGCACCCTCTTGTTCAAGGTTTTTTTGTGTAGTTCTCCTTACATTATTATTACTCAAGAGCTTGACATTTGAAATCAGCAACTCTCAAGGTCTTTCCCACAAATTCATAACTACCAAGCTATAATCCCAATCAACTCCAATTTCTTTCTCACCAAATGTGCAAATTTGAATGCTCAACTTGACACATCAATGACCACATTCCTAGCTCATGACATCCCTTATCCCATTCTTCGTGGATGTAGCTGAGCACAAAAAGAATTAATCCCTACTTCCCTTATTTAATTCCACCATACATGCAATCTTCAAGGCCATTTTTAAGAGTCATGTTTTGGCCACATAACTCATTCTTAAAATACATTTCCACCAATAACTATATAATATGTATGTGCTCCAAGCTTAATTCCAACACTACACAACAACAAAAGAATAGTAAAACATGCAATAAAGTGAACTTAAGTCCCAATATGCGCTTGTAACCCATCAATTCCAAGTGAAAAAGTAACCACCTTCAACAATTTTTTTGTTCTAAATGTAAAGATGGACCATGTCCAAGAATTTTCCAACTTCACCCCTACCAAACAAGCTTGACACAATCAGTTCAAGCTTGCTTTTGTATGTACACATGTTCACTTTCATTTTGTGTACATGCTCACCTAAATTGCTTTAAACAATTGGATGACACAATGCTAGACAACACAAAAACAAAACAAGCTAGATGAAAACTTAATGCAATGTTACATGTCATTACATGCATGACCACATCCATATGACATGCATGACATTGGACAAGGTAAGTGTGTCACATAACCTAATGGCATGGCAATAATCAGCAAGGTGTTGGTACAATAGTGTTGGGGAAGCATAAATGGAAATAATGGGACCTAGTGCAAGCAAAATATGCAAACTTCTCTTTGCCACAATATAGACCCTTGGCCTATGTAACATCAAGTCTTGGTTGAATTCTTTTATCAAATACTTTTACTATGATTTAGGAAGCACCTTTAAATTTAGGAAACTATTGTAATTAGTAGTAAACGTTACAATATTCTACTAGACTTCTAAGTCAAATTACATTTAGAAGGGGTGTGTTACTACATGTGGTCAAATAGGAGGTACCATTTTTTTTAAAAACAAGTTCTTCATTCCTTAGAACACACTTACTGAAGGTTTCATCTAATCTAGATATGAAAATAGTTCCCTTTCTTTCTCTTATTACTAATAGCCTAATTGTAAAATCAAATCATAATATAAACTCTGTAGCATTGTTGTGGATGAATATTATTTTATATTTTCATCTACAAAAATTACGATATATATTTTGTGGTTGATATAGGCATGTTGCAAAACATTAATGCAATTATTTTGAAAACATCTTTCAATATATCTAATGTGTTTTCCTTGTATTTGCTACCTTTATGCATCAATAGTTCTTTTCATATTGGGTTTTGTCATAGGTGTGAACTAGCTTGAAGCATTAAGTTAAAGTTGAAAATTATGTACACTCATTAACCTCTTGGTAAACTCAAAGTTCAATAATCAAAAACACATATTATGAAACTATGAAGCACATCATGTAATGTGTACATGTATTGTTCACATGACACAATTTTTCATGTTTTCAAAGCAGACCTTGTTGATGTATTTGGTAGGTGCAAATTTTACATTAGAACTGCTACAAACTTAAAAACAATACAAATTGTACTCTCAATAGTACTTTCAATACCTACAACCTATTGTTTCAACTCATTCAAAATCATCTATAAACAATATTCATGCATTTTTTTTTATTGCAGTTACTATTTTATAATTTCCTAGATTTTGAAGTATCTTAGATAAGCAAAATCAGTGATCAAAGTTTAGTTATTCATTCAAAAAACGCTACGGTCTATAATATATTCATTATTCTTCATCAATTTTCTATTGCTCTCTTTACTCAAAATTGAACATATCAAACATGTGTAGTTTAAAATGTAGAAAACATAAATGAAAAACATGAAAAATCTATGGTTCATAATTCAATAGAACTTTGAACTTCATGATGTGTCTTATTTTACCTCCAGCAACTCTCCAAGTCTAACTTTGTCTAAATAAAAAAACAATTTTTCCTTCATCAAATTCTAAAACTACATTTGAACTCTTTTCCCTCCAAAAGTAATTTCAAAATCAAATTGATCAAAGGTTTTAATCCTATCCTTCAATCAAATGTTTCCATATTGCCTTGTTAGACCTTTGCCATTCACCAAGTGACAATATTATATGTAAAAGTGGAACCAATGTGGAGTTTTTATTACAAGATGTTGTTTGCAACTTATTGTGGGATTACGTTTTTTGGTACAAGTGATGCTTTCAAAATCAATGGCGCGCATCACACACTCAATTAGTAGGTTGACATTGAAATCAAAATGAGGTGTTATATTCTCAAAACATGCTTTTGTTCCTTCTTAATATTTGTAACTTGCTATTGTTCGTCATGGCATTCATTTATATGATTTGTTTTTTAAAACTCTTTAAGAACCTTACATCTTATTATTAATGTGGTTATACCTTAAACGAATTCAACATCTCCATATATTTCAAATTTTGAACTTTAAAAACTCTTCATCTCAATAAAATCAAGAAAACTAAACAATCATGCAAACAATTTGTCACATGCAAAGATTGTTGCTTAAACCCACATTGCTTAAATGGCTAGGTTTCAAATGGAAACCTACATAAAAATCTTTGTATGTGTCTTCAATTTGAAATGTAAATGCCATTTGAATTCCTTAACAATATCAAGGATGTTGAATACTGTACACAAGTTGAAGATGCACGTTTATAAATGAGAACAAGACTTGGATTACATAAAAAATAAAGTTGAATATTAGTTCCTCTGGGTTCCTCTTAAAGCTCTTGCAAGGTAATGATTAATTAATCTATAACTAATATTGTCTAAGATCTTTTAACATTGTATGCATTGAAAAAAAAAGTCATTAAGGAAGGTAGCATCAAAACTAGATTTGTTCAATTGAATTTCCATTATTTTCAATAAAATTTTCAAATCTAGTTATTATATTGAGGATAAACTCTTTTGTAAAAGACCATCCTTGACGTTGAAAAACATTTTTAACTATTATAAGCTAGGGTTAAGTTCAACAATAAATAATCCTTACAAGCCTTAAGTGAATATTTTAGAAAATGAGACATTGAGGTGCTCAAATCTATGACAAATTCATATGTCAACTATCAAAATATTCTCCTTTTGGTGATAATGGTGGTGAATTGTGTATTGGCATTTAGGATCGATTAGACCACCATCATGGCTAAACCTTTTCGTTTAGTTATAATTAAGTAATGTACAACCAATTTGGTCATTACATCACAAACTTCTAAAATCATGAAATTTCAATAAAATTGTACGAAATTTGTACAACAATATATTTGTGCAAAATTAATGGACTTCAAACTGTAAAAGTGACATGATATATATAATTTTTATATAATCGATGCATTTTTAAAATTTATGATGTTTTGATGTGAAATATGTACAATTTACATTTTAATTAAATCTATGCAATTATTGTTATGTAATTTTGAATAAAACTATGTAACTTTTGTGTATTAAACATGAACATTCATGTATGTCATAAAAAAACAATGTTTCATTTGTTTGAGTATTTAAAATATTGAATATGTACAAATATCATTCATATTAACGATAACATGGAATTCATGTAATGTTTGTACAAGCCTATGAAAATAAGATTTTGCACAAAATTTGTATAAACCTATGAAGCTTGGAAAGTTTGTGATATAGCCCTTTTTTATGGTCAAATTGTAATTGATCCAATGTATGCGAGTATTTGATGATTTTTTTAAATCTTGATGTTAATAAATTGTATGTAACTCGAGGTACGTCCATATGATTAAATTAAATATTTAAATTTAAACTTTGAATGAATTTCATTAAAATATTAATTAAAAAAAGCTGATTATTACTTTTTGAAAAAAAAACTACTTTCTTGAAAGTAATCAAACGTGTCTGCACTAATGAGTGATTCATTTTTTGGGGAAAAAAAATAGTCCACACAAAGTTCATTATATAATGTTAATAGAATCTAATATCATTGCATCAAACTTTCAATATCACAAAATTTCAATAAGATTTGTGTGAAAATCATAAAACAATATGTATGTGCAAAATTTGTCATTTTCAAAATGTAAATATGGCACACACACACACAATTTTTATGTAAATAATGTGTATTTTTTACTTGTGATGTTTTGATACACAAGAAGAAATCTTGGGTTTTTCCACTACCCAAATCCACTATGTTTTTAATGAAATGGGACAAAGTTCACTAATATGCAATTTACATGGTTTTGGTAAAAACAAACTAATTGATTAAGACATATTTAGTGAAATATTTTTTAGTTGTTTTGGGTAGTGTCATGTTACACTAAGTAAATTGTAATTAAAAAAAATTGACATGGATATTATGAACTCCCAAGGTAATATGGCGTAGATTGACATGCCACATCATCATGTAACGCGTTTTAAGCTTTTTCAATATTAAAAAAAAAAATGAAATTCCGATCATGGATGGTAAATTTTTCATGGCATGCCATAACAAAAATACATGCTGTGATTTAATATTAATAAAATGATATTTTTTGGATTTTTTTAACAAAATATTTTGAAGATACTCACTATCATCATGCATGTTTCATATATCATATTTATGCATGATACATCAATGTATATACATAGTACATACATTAATGCACACATTCATCAAGGTTTGAACCCAAGATTTCATGGAGATGCACCAAGGTCTTATTTTATCACCAAACCACTTCAAGTCTTCAAAAGGTAAGAACAAAGTTTAATTTTATTATCTCAACATGAAGCTATTTAAAAAATACAAACTTTAACATACATTTTCTTTTTCAAAATTTATCCAAATGTTACAAATGAAAACATGATCTTGAAATTTATTCAATAATTTATTCATGAAAATGATTATAATTATAATTATGCAATATGAAGGGTTCAAAAAATAATTTAAAATAACATGTTATGAATAAAAAGAAAGCTACAAATCTTTTTTGTGTAAACTCATCTACAATATTCATAATTGGGATTGAGTTCAATGTGAATTAAAAAATCTTTTCATTAAATCTTTAACAAAGATATTTCTATTGTGTAAAATATATGTTCAATTTCTGAAAAATTGTAAGTTTTCTTTTCTTCAATATGATTTTGTACATTAAAAAAAAAAATTTGTTGCGATGTTATTTGAATTGTTATCACCCATAAGTAGTTTTACCCATATTTGCCTAATTATAGAGTTACAATTTTTAAAAAATCCTTTGATATTACTTTGAAAAAATATCAATTTTAAATTATATATATACACATATTTATTTATATTTATAATTATAAAATTGTTTTTGGAAAAAAAAATTGTTTATGTGGCCCCCCCTTTAAATTGGAAAAAATTGGTCACTAGAAGAAAAATTAATTAAATAATCAATATACCATTTTGTTTCAACATCATATTCTTTAACAACATTAGTTATAGACTAATAAAAATGATTAATTACACAACTTTGAAAAAAATATCACAACATATTATTTATGTTATTTTTTCTAATAATGTAACAATACATTTTACTATTGTAAAAATAAAAGAAACATAATTTTGTGATATTTTGGAATTAAATAGTTGGATTGCCCTCCCCTGCCCTTTAGTCAACAATATTTGGGTGGCAAATTTTCTCAAGTTGGTGGTTCTTTTTGGGGAAAAATTTAAAAATAATGAAATTTCAAATTTTTTTTTGAGAGGGGGTCATTCCTTTAAAAAATAGAAAACTACATGAGTAAAAATATAAGGTGTTATACATTAGTTATTGGGTAAAAGATACTATTTATTCAAAAATGTATCTATAATTTATATAGATTATGTAATAACTAATAATTAAAACACATACTTAATATATGTTGGTTTGAATATGTGTATATTCAGAAAATTAAGTAATAATAGGGTGAGAAACAGTAGGTTAAACAATCATATAATACATTTCAAAAAACATTTTGTTTGATGCATATGGTATCTCCACTGATGCTTAGTATGTCACTCTAGATAATAAAATTGAATGTCTAAATTTAGTTGTTTTTTTTGGCAACCCCATCAATAAAACTATAATTAAAACTATGTTTATGTGGGAATTACTAATAGCAAACCACATGGACAAGTCATTATGATCAACCAATTAGAAATACTGAGCCATAGTTAAGTTTAATATATTACATTATCGAGGTGCACAATTATGTTGTACCTTTTACCAACCACAACAAGTTACACAAATTTGGTGCAAAAAAACCAATTCCTTGAGCTAAACAAACACATGTTGGCTATTTCACAATAAATTTTATTATTTAGAATCACATACTTAGCACTAGTGGAGATGCTTTTAAAACTCCAACACCTAGTGACCCCCTATGAAATTAATGCAAGTTCAATGAATTTTTGTTAAAAACTTTGAGATCACAAATTTGAAAGAACAAAATGATTATTCATAATGAAATAATGATTAATAATTTCAATGTCAAAACCATAAATAGTTCCAACATCAAACTTACTTTAAACTTACATCAAACTTGTAATAAAACAAGCCTAACAACAAATGTTAAATCATGGTAACAATAAAAATGATAATATACCCAATTTTAAAAATAAAAAAACAATCTAGCTAAGATTTATATTTCTAATACATCAAGAAATAAAATGGAGAAATAATTTAAGGATTTTTTTTGAGGTTTTGTTATTGTGGCATCATAAACATTTGTATTAAAAAACTTGGCCAATGAGGAACAAACTAGGGAAAAAACATAATTTTAAATTTATGTAAATTTACAAATTTAAACATTAATTTTAATATAAAAGTTTACATGGACCCTAAACTTCAGATATATGAACATTTTGACTTGATCTTTAATTCAAATATTAATGTGAAACATAACAAATTTTTATACATTCATTTAAAAAAATTATGGTGATTGTAAAATGCAATTAGATAGTAATGGATTTAACACATTCAAAATGAATGATTCAATTCATGTGCAAATGATGATAGTTCAAAAGATGTGAGGTCTTTACAAGTTATTATACGTGTTTTATTAAATTATGATAAGTGTTATATGCAACCTATGAGCAACGGTTTCAACATGATACAAGTGTACAATTCAACTCATGTACCATGTTGATAATTGAAGAAATGTCAAAAAAATCATTAATCATTATAGTGCAATGTGTAAATAAAGTTAAATGGTACTTTAATTTTCACATCAACAATTTAAAATTATTAAAAAAAAAAGTAAGGTGAATTCTTCTGTAAGTGCAAGGTGCAACTTATGAGTAACATTCTTTATTTATTATCAAACCTTGATTCAATTTATACTAGATGTTAATAGTTGAAAAGTTGTTAAAAGAATGACTAAACAATATTACCACTCTTGCAAGGAGTCTAGGGTTGAAATGTTTTCCATGTCAATTTTCTTTTCATTATTATAAAATTCAACATGGAGGAAAAAATCCAATGCTAGTGAACAAGGCATTGGAATAAAATAGATATTACAATTTAAACCAAAAAATGAGGTAACCATTCATGCATTTACCTTTAATTATTCATTTTTAATGTGACAAACATGACCATAGACTACAATATCCTTGCCTCTTTGCCTTTTTTAATCTTCAATTGTACTTCACCTTATGACTTAATTTTTAAAAATGTAGAAGTAGTTTAAAATCCTCTATGAGGAACCCTTTTTAACTACTTTGCAAAATTGAAAATTCAAGTCAATCATTTCACTTATTTGCTTCTAATCTTGTTTCTAACTACTCTAGTGAACAAACATGCCCCACATTTCCGTAGTTCAATAATCATCCTTAACCCATAAGTGGAATGTGATTTCCTTTTCCACCTTCCATATTGAAGGTAATTTGGTCATGGAATCTCTTCTTCAACATCAAATTAAACATATCACATTCATGTTTGCACAATTAATCTTTAAGATCACTTCCAAAACCCAAATTGGCCTCCTAATATTAAATTATATATGAGTACATACATGATGATGTTGAATGTTTGACTTGACCTTGAAGCCATTATGTAAACTTGACACATTAACACACAAGTGAGATTTTGGGGGCAATCTAATCCCAATGTTATACTAACTTAAGAGCTTGTTCTAATCCCATCCCATACAGGCTTGATTCCATCTTGAAGAGCTTGAAGAACTTCAGGTGGTCTCCAAAACCCTGTGCCCACCACATCGGCCGAACTCTCATAGTCCTCAATCTTGAGGTAGAAATACAATGTCTCCAAAGTTTCCTCCAATCCAATTACTTCTCCACGACGTGAGTTCAAAGGCAGCAAAGGCGTAACCAGGACATTTGAAGCCTTTTTAAGTCTCTATGAATCAATCCGCAACTGTGCAGGTCCTCCATCCCTCGTGCAATGTCCATCATCATCTTCATGGGTGTAGTGTCGCTGTAGTCAAACGGCATACGCCCATCCGTGCCCATCGTCCACATAGCCCACATAGCGCACACCATGATCGATGAAGTTTCGCAAGTCGCCACCCATGCGTTCCATTAGTATCCACGCATTGTCGAGATTGCCCGTTCCGACACCCATCACTTTGCAAATTGCAGAAGAGTGCTCTCTCACGAGTCTCATCACCTTGTCCAGTCGCCTTCGCAATTTCAACAAATCAACTTGTCCATATTTTAGCCTTTTGACAACCACAGGCGTTGAAAATTTGTCGTAAGCAGCAAAGAAAACGTTTGCTTGACCTCCTTCGGCAGTCTCATCCTGTAAGCTAAGATCCGCTGGATCTAGTCATCACACTTCCTGAAAACACTCCTCTAGCAAAAAATCTTGATGTTGCGGATAATTTGCAAGCTCATTCCAATGCTCCTGGGATGCAGATCCATAACATGTAAGTTGCCTTGGAGTAACTACTTCAGTCTCCAACTCCTGAGTAATTGGTGATTTGAAGCGTGTGCCCTGCCTTATACTAGTCGGTTCCTCGTTCAGCTCGAACTTGCTGCGATTACGAGTGTTTTCCATCACCTGTTGATTTTGGCCCCTCGACCGAGTTCAGGGATGTAGACATATGCACTGTAGAAATATTGAAAGATGAGAGACGTCTCCTCTCTCCACACCCACGCCTTCGAATCTTGCTAAAATAAACGCTCATGAGAGGAAGACTGAATCAAAGGTAGGAGAGATGGCGCTGCTGGCCCCTCAGAGTTGCTTGACCTTGATGGTAGACACGTAAGAGACCACGAAAGACAGATTGAACAAAATGGCCACATGAATCGTAACTAAAACCATTAGAAAGAAAGAAATAAAAGCGACGGAGATGCAAAGCAAGTGAGAATGAGAAAAAGTAATGTCGGGGAGCAAGAGAGGAGTAAATCCGACCACACAACATACCGACTTAAAGGTAAAATGCGAGAAAATAGACCTGTCTATAATGCTTGAAGTGTGTGAGACAATAAGGAAATGCGTCAAGGAGTTGCGTGAAAGAACCGGGACAAGGGCCGTGTGCTTCTGTGGGTCCCAAATCCTTCCTCTGAGAAATTTCAGTTTTCTCCTATGTCGCGCTTCACGTCGTGCAAAGGCGTCTTCCGTGTTGTTTCACGGGTTGTTCAAAAGTTTGTTTTTCTGAGTGTGAAGTTTAGCGGAATTGTGGTACTATTCTCTTCTTTTGCACCCTAAGGTCAACAAACGTAAACAGTGAGGCCAAGCAGAATATGCGCTAGAGAAAGAACAAATGAAGGCAAGCTCAATGATTCTGCCAGGATGAAGCGTTTCAAGTTATTTGAACACATCCAGCTGAAGATTGTGCATGAACTCCGACTAAAACTGAAACGAACAATTTTGGGTTCTTTGAGAAATATATGCAGAAGTTTCCAATTGATGCCGCATTGCTCGATAACCCAATTGCAAAGATTAAAGCAGGGAGCTCGAGAGAGGAAGCGATGAAAGCTGCTCCAATGCGCGCGACCTGTGACTCTGCCCACAAAGCAAATGGGTCAATTTCGAAGTTGCTCTGGGGGCGTCAACTTCGTAAACCCTAAACACCAATTGCCCATTCCCCCCTCTCTCTCCTTGTGTGTACCCCTCTTTTGAATCTCTTCCTGTTTCCCTCTTGCAGAAGTGGCTACAGAGCAAGAATAAAGATTCCCATGTATTGCAAGAGTCTTGTATGTGAAGAAGAAACAGAAATTGCAGGACATTTTTTTATCCTCTTTTGCAAATTTGTCAAATCAAGATTGTATGAGTGTTGTCTTCTATCAAGAATTCCAGATTTCAAGAATTTTGTTTCTGTGAGCAAGAATTCCAAATTAGGTACCTGAGAGATGTTACAGTGACGTTTTGATTGCAATAAAACCTTGGTGTGGACAACTGAAATGATTGCCAAATATGTCAAGTATTTTTCACAGTAGCAACCATTCCTATTCAATCTATGTGGCCTTATTGTAACATGAAGATAACATTAGTGGTAAGGTCCTACCACCAGGTGTGGCTTGGCCTTGAGGCTGAATGAAGCACTGGAAAGATGCTGATAACCTAAATGCTTTTATGACAATCATATAACCTGTCACAACCAAGTGACAAGAGTAATGGCGTTTATAGATAACTTTTCATGGTGCCACTGTTACAAACCATATATATAACCAAAGAACTTTCTGTGTGCTACTTTGGTTTTCCAAAAATTTCAATTTGTCTAAAATATATGGTTGCTTTCATCACATCTATGAGGACTACTGTTACATTGATCCCAAAACTGAATATGCAACAGACTGCTTCTTCTCAAATATTTGAGATTGCTAGTTTCTTCCAAGCAAACAATGTAACGGTGCTTCAGTGGAAATGTAAAGTGAAGAAATGTAGATGATGCAAAGCAGACTTCATTTCTTCAGTCTTGACTCCTCACACCGAATTAACTTCTGCAGGAACTTCCCTCCATTTGCATAATTAATACTACAAGTAATGTGCAACGATTGGCAACTGCGTTTAGAAGAGCATATTGTTGAAAATGATTATCAACTTCAACCTTTTCACCCTTTGCTCCATAACAAAGTATCAATCAAAAAGTCACATGTTTCTTTCACTACTAC
>Ga0209208_10010291_pt1 | contig 12157 bp, 12 predicted proteins | sample S1TSphfallax_3_FD_187694 | JGI IMG/M metagenome (GOLD analysis project Ga0209208, IMG submission 187694) | Host-associated microbial communities from peat moss isolated from Minnesota, USA - S1T2_Fd - Sphagnum fallax MG (SPAdes) (version 2) | ecosystem: Host-associated > Plants > Peat moss >...
TTTGAATGCTAAACTCCAACTTAGGTCAGAGTTCATTTTGAAGTAAGAAAACCCCAGTTGGATTTATTTCAAAAAAATTATAAATGTTTAGCCATACCTTATTTTCTATTTCCTAAATGTGGGTATGTCACAGTGTCCGAAGGTCACGGGTACCCACTAGTAACTTATAATATATTACTTTTGTACCGACAGCAGAGTGGGCTTTACGACTTGGAAGTGGTCTGTACAATTTAGGTGTTGTGCCGCCCTGTGAAATCGGCCGACTGTCAAAGGAGACTTCTGACGCATCTTAATGTCCGGTAAAGCCCTTGATTGAAGGCAACATCAAAACTGGGTCTATGCTCAACTACTGCCTTTCACAAGCCCTTATTTCAGTAATGCTCGCGACCTGGGGCTTACCAGCTCACGTGAGCCCTTATTTTGATACCCTGGACCTAGGGCTTTGCCTTAATGAGTTGAGTCAAATTAGGGGAAGGTCCTTGTGCTTCCAACAAATGGAAAAAAAAAGGGGGGGGAGAGGAAAGACCCTGGGAAGCAGTTTTTCCTATACTTTTGAGGCAGAAATGAAGTGACGAATCAAGGAGGTGAGGTATCTTATCAGCTACATATTCTTCTGATCTTTTGGATCAAGCAGAGTCAGCAATGGCGACCTTTCGGCAACCTAAACGGTGCATAGGACACTGGCTAACATTTTAAATTGTAATTGCAGATCTGACCTGGGAACACCATTGCACCCTCCACCCTGAAGTTTGTCTATACATTTGAACTCGCAGTGTTTCTTTTTGTGGAAAAGTGCTGTGCGAATCATACAATGTGGACCAATTGACCCTAAGTGGTCATATTTTGAGGAAAATATAACTCTGAATTTGCCATATTTGGACTAAAGAGTCCAGCACGTCACCAAACTAAGGCAGGAATCTTTTTTCTTTCTGTTCTCCTTTCTGACCTGCAGCCAAATTATTTAAAGTAGTTGTGTTAAATATTAAAGATTTTATTTTTAAAAAGCTTTGTGGTAATACAATGGTGTGGAATTTGAACAATCACATTTTGATTATTGATGTATCACAATTGCAAAATGCCAAGAAATGGCTTTTGATACTTGTATGTTTGTTGATTTTCATGAAAATTGATTGAATATTAACAACTTACAATTTTATCTATATGAATGCAACATTCCTCATGGCATCCATGACTAGAGCATATGACCATGTAATCAATATGGACATGTTGTTAATGCCATTTTCTAATCATGTATAGTCATTTTCCCCATGTTTTAACATAGTGGTAATCAAGTTGAATGTGAGAAAAACTAATATTAATGGACTTGTTCAAATAGGGATGCCAAATAAATTTTCTCCAAGTAAGTAGTGATTATAATGAAGAGATACAATATCATTGTAACTATGGAAATGAGATATATCAACCAATTAACAATTCTCTTGAAGATAGTCTTTCAACATTGGGATTATGATGAAATAATCAATACATTTCACTTGTACTCAAGGATGGGTGGAATTGTATATTAAGTATGACTTATGATTTTTTTGGTTAAATTTGTTAATTTATAAAACAATGGCAAAAAGGAGGTGGGAATAAAGGTTTTGCATGGGAGCATACATACAAAAAAAAAAAAATAGTTTAGTCGTAGCACCATTGAGTATATAAGGAACATATTAGGTGTTAACTTTTGCAAATTTGTTCACGTATCTTATATATTAATTCTTTTGTCTGTTTGTGACGGAGCTTGGGTCCGTCATAGAAGGCCGACCAGGCCCGGCCCGGCACTCCTGGACTCCCGGATTTCCACCGACCAGGCCCGCTGTGGGGGGTGCCGGGCCAGGTCCGTCACAGAAGGCCGACCAGCTCTCTGGTCCCTTGCACGGTGGAACGGGCACGGCCATTCTCTGGTTCCCAGCACGGGGGGAGCATGGCCTGGAGGAGGAGCGTTGCACTGCTGCAAGCGAGAGAAGAGGAGGAGGAAGAGGAGAGAAGAGAAGAGAGATCTTGATTGGAGCTGATCAAGATCAGGATCTCTTTTTTTCTGTTGCGACTCTCTCATGTTTTCAAACAAGAAGTTCTGTCTCTGGTTTTCTCTCGCTGGTGTTGCTGAGGAAACCAAATCGTGAAGCAAAAGCCTGGCGGAGGTGGTGGTGGTGGTGTTGAAGCACGCGACTTCACAGTGTCCGAAGGTCACGGGCACCCACTAGTGATGAATGATTTGAAGCAACACATATGATACATTAGCATAATGTTTAATGGTGATTTGAATGTAGGATTTGTTTTTGAAAATTATAACATTGGAACAAACCAAGGAATTGTTAAAACAATATTATCATTATGGTTGAACATGGGTTGATTTCATGCATACCCCAAAAAATAAGCTAACAAAAGATACATGTAATTGCTTTCTAAGTCAATTCCATGAATTATTGAAAGTTGTACACAATTTGATTCTTGTTGAACTTCATGGTAGAACTGAGGTGTGGATGTTTAAGAAGGGCATTATAACAATTTATATTGAGGAATTAACAAAACATAGGAAATGGTTGCCATTTTGTGTTTTTTTATTAAAATTAACAAAATTATCAATATTGTCATCATACCAAACCATTATGTTCCTCAAGATGGATATTGACTTCATGGATTAAACATTAATAAAATTCTACTAAAATTGATGCCTTGTGATTGGGTATGTTACTAGCATGAACCCAAAATATATTATATGTATTTAATATTTGTGGAAATAAAATCTATTATATGCTTGCTGAATATTTGGAAAATGAATTATCAAATGTTAACCTTAAAGACATAAGGAAATAATGGAAAATGAAGCAAGGACGGAAGCAAATGTAGTTGATTTGGGGTTTTGTTTATTTGATGTATTTTATATCATATATCCTTGAGGATTCATTGATCAATTACAAGTGCATGGATTACAAAAGAAAAGTGCAAAGATCAACAAAATGTTTGTGCCAAAGGTTGAAACATTTATTTAATTAATTATGGACTTAAATGTTTTTCTGGACCTAATTTAACTTGTTGGGTGGCCACAAACCCTTTTGATAACCATCGCATATTTGTAGATTTTCACAAGTTTTAGAAAAAGATGTAGTTTTTTCCCTTCATTTTAAGGTGTCTTTTTCCTAATGTGGATCTTGATTAGCAAAAGTTGAAGAAAATTATCATTGATCTATACAACTCCCACACGTAATAACATAGATAATTTATTTTTAGTAGAATGACAAATGAGTTACAAGAGATTTATTTACATACACCAAGAGAATCATTCATGTTGAAAATTCAAAAAATTGTTAATGAATATATAAGAACTAATTTTGAAAAGATTGCACATGAACACCAAAGTGTGGTGTATACAACATAAAATTATGATGATTGATACAATTGAATTTACCAAATATAAATAGTGGTTATCAATGATAATGTGTGTACTTATTTAGTTGTTGAGTATAAAAATGTTTATTACATATCATAAAATAATTCTTATCAACAAATGAAAGTTTTGTAAACCAAGTATTAACACCTTAATTGAAAAATGGATTTCCTATGATTTGTTGTGGGCACCTAGAATCACAATTGAAAATAATGTAATGAAAACAAAAAATAATGAAAAAATCACCCTTTGGTGTGTCCATTGCAAGAAGGGTTACTATCATTAACTTTACTAAATTTATATGAGTAAGAAGGTTATCAATTGAACATGAAGGTTAAATGAAATAACTGAAATAGTCCTACCAAAAGCCTATGTTGAATAAGGATAAGGCTCGCAAGGAAACGAATGTCTAGAGAAACCTAAGGAACCAAATGAAAAATGATATAAAAAACATATAATTCCACTATTACAAATCATGATTTTTAAATAAGTTCAAGTTGACTAATTTGTCATTTTTGACTAATGGACATGTACATTTTGATTAAAGGTTATGAGCTTGAAAGACACATGTATTTTTTGAATGATCAACGTGACTATAATTATATTTTTGACTAGATACATTCACTAGTAGGAGCCCCCCCTTTTGCAACTATGTTTTCAAATACATCTTGACTATAAAACATAGTTGAAAGTGACCAAAAAAAGGTTGCAAAATGTTTTTTGTAACTGAAAAATATTTTTCTCAACTACAAACCAAAAAAGTTAACAAGTACAAATTGATAATGACATTCTAGTCGAAAGTGTTTGCCACATGTCAACACCACATCAATAACCATCACTAACTATTCTAATTGCAAACTATCTTACCAACCTAGTCATGAGATGTTGTCAACTTCCTTTGACTAATGGATGAATTTCATCCATTGACTACATATGATGTCAACAAGATATTTAGTTACAATTTTGACTACATTTCAACTATGTCAATTTAACCAATGATGTGGTGACATGTGGCACACCCAAAGGACTCCACCATTGATTGGCCATAGTAGAAATTAAATCAAAATGTTAGTTATGTTGCAACTATGATGGTCAATGCATTTGGCTAATGGTGGGATGACGTGTGTTGTAATTTAATATAATAAATCATGGTATGTTTGACAAAATGATTTGAAAGTTTTAGAACTCCAATGGCGTTGCTATTTCAACCTTGTTACAAAGAGTTATTGAGCCAAGGGAAGTTTTTTCCATTTTTTCCAAAGTGATGTGCAAAAAAAAATTAAATTTTTTTTATTGAATTATAAGAAATAATTTACTTGAATTTAAATTGGGGGTGCTTAGAATTTGATTATGAAAATATATCTAAAATATATCTAGATGATTTTCATTTATAAAAAAATTCCCTTGACATTTCATTGTTTCATAACATACAAAAAATATTTTGTTATCTCACATGTTCCACTAAATATACAAAGAGTAATTTCCTTAGTTATCATGTTATAAATTAGCATGAACTTGACGAGGGTAAACACATGGTTCAATGTTGAGTCTTACATGATAATGTAATTATATTACAAAAGCAAATTACAATAGACAATGAAATATGATAACACTCAATCTTCTTGTATATGATAGCCACACCACTTACCTCACAAAATTGAAAAAAGAAAACCTTGATTTGGAGGTGCTACTGTATATGTGTGTAAGCTATTATATCTGAGCAGTTTAGGCTTTCTTGGTTTTACATTTGGGAGTCGATGGTCTAGAAATGTTCCATTCTTGTTGACTCCAGAAGTTAGAAGTTAGAATTATTGCTTCACCTGATCTTCCGCTAGGCTATTGCAGGTCCACCACCAGAAGTAAAATTGCCTCTACACTACACTTTGGAAGAACTAACGATTTCAAATAGCATGAATTTTGGTCTTCAGAAGACGCAGGGAGAAAAAAAAAGGTGTGCTTCTGGTTGGCTGGCCATGAAAGCTTTCACACTTTGCAAATTTTCATGAATTTTTCATGTTCGTGGGTAAGGTTGGGGAAACCATTAACACTTTACAGTGGTTTATGTTGGATGTGATGATAGAGGCCAAAAAGAGGGCCTGGATAGATCTGCTCTTAGAGCATCTCCACCCCAAAATTGTAAACAACTCCTTTATTTTAAAATAGAATACCATTTAATGATCACTGTCCCCACCCACAAACGTCGTAAAAGTCTGTATACACACTCAAAAATCATTTATGTCTTTACATCTGGACGAGTAATAATCACTGTCCAAATCCACAGTAAAACTGGCTTCTAAAGGGTTAAAATACCACTTGCAAAGTGAACCATCAATACCGGAGGGCAGTATGATTTGCACTACCTATCCTGCTGAAAGATATAATGGAAAGGGGCGTTTGCCAGTGTGGGGGTGGAGATCCCCTTACACTTTAAAAATCCACCCACTTTATTGTTCACACTAGTGAGGGGCATACCAGTACCATAATGGATTTGGCACTTGGGTGCGGAATAATTCATTCATTCATTAAAATGCATTTTTGGCATACAATAAATGTTTTTTCATATTTTTGGCTTGCATTTTGAAAATAATTTAATATTTTCAACATGAATGAGGGTCTTGATTATTTTTATTTTCATACATAACATTCATGAATTATATTTTTTCAATTTTTAGTTAAATGCCTTCATGTTTCTTTATTTTTGTTTGCCATGCCTCAATTCACTTTTATAGATTTCAAATTGCAACAATGGATTGCATTACGATACATGTAAGATTTGTGTTGTTGATGAAGGGCAATGATGTTTGGTGAAATAGTTTTGAAAACAATCTTGTGTTGGATTTTGACATTGACATAGGATAAGTACTCATAATCAAACATCTCCCTATAACGGAACACCCATTATATATAGAGGAACAACCCATGAAAGTACACTCATGTATTGCCCATCCTTAAAAAAATGACCTATGGTGGAATTCATGATCTAATAATATAATGTTTAGAATTATGGGAAGATCAACCATAAATAAGGGTTTGGTGTTTAATGATTGCAAGTGTGGATGGGGGTAGGAAAAAAAAGGGTTGTACAATAATTGCATGAATTATGTTTTGTTATAGGGTGTCTTTTGTCCATTTGTTGAAAAAGGTACAAGGTGGGGTGAAGACAATGCTTGGTCATAAGGAATTTGGTGGTCACTTTAAGAAATACTATTTGATCAAACACAATGGCAATCATCAATAGAAATCATGTTGTTTGTAACTAGTCATTATGTAACTACATGTAACTATGTGTCGTATGTAACTAGATTAGTTGTGTGTGCAACTACAAAATTGATATTGTATAATTTTTAGGCCATACAATTGTGTGTGCAATTAAAATGTAACTAATAATTCACAAAATGAACACATGTCATAAAAATCATAGCCAAAATTAATACATACTTATATTAATATATCTAATATATCTATCTAAACTATGTATAATAATAATATACATTTAATATTAAGGTTAAACCCATGTTAACTATTGTTATCCAGAGCAAAACATTAGTTAAGCATAAATTAAACTCACATTAAACAAAGTTAAACTAACCACTATGCCTTTTTTTTTCCTCCGGAAGGATTAAACAAAACATACCTACATTAATTTTGGTTAAACTGATCATGGGTAAATTAGTTTTCATTAAATTAACATAACTAAATAAACTAATAAATTTAACCTTCTAATTATTTTAACCATGGTAATTTAGCCAAAATTATTATACCCAATATTCATTTAGTCAAAATTAATTTAGTTATCATTAGTTTAGTCAAATTTAGTTTAGCTAAAAAAATTATATTATTGAATTATTAATTATTATAACTAATCCTATATAATTATTTAAAAATTTTATAACTATGATTTTAATTTATTATTATAATATTAATATACATATGGTTGGGATGTTACACTAATTAGCTTAGGTTATGTTATTTTGATATAATTTAAATGATAATAATGAGTATTATATAATAATAATATTTTTAGTATAATTAATTTCTTTTACTATTATTTAATATATATTATTTAATTTCTTTTATAATTTTTTTTTACATATCTATAGTTAATAAGTTACACCACATAACAAGTTACATTAGTTAATTTATAGTTAATTGGTATTAATTATCAATGAACATTAATATTAGTAGTGATTATTGAACATTATTATTATCATCATTAGTTGTTAATAATAATATCATTATTTTTTAATAGATGTCATTTTAATTTTAACCATATTAATAATTATGGTAATATTTATGGCTAGTAGGCTACATTAGTTTATCATAAATACCCTAGCCTAGGTTAATTACTAACTTAAGGTAGCTATTAACTTAAATTATGTAATATTTATTATTATTAATTATTATAGGTAATCATAATTATTAAATTAAAATTAATAATATCTATATTCATTAACCAATGAATATTATCATTATATCATATTTTTATTACTTATTAAAATTTACTTCTGATAATAAAATTAATTTAATTAATAGGTAAACTATGTTAATATGGCATAGGTAGCACATAGTATTTGCATGTAGTGTACAACTACATTGGTTGCACTTGCAATTGGATTTTTTATGCCATTTTTTTAGCCTTAGATTTGAAGTGTGCATATTATAATATAAGTAATTGCATTTCTCTTGTTCACAAACCAAATAGCAAATGGCATTTGGGATGGGCCAATGAAAGAAACTCAACCTTAAAAGCTAAAGCCAAACACACAATAAGATTATTTTTAACTTACTTACCTAGCTTAACTTTACCGTCCTATGTACCTAGGACCTACTTATGACCTACCTACCTATCTACCTATGGCCTACCTCCCTAATTAATTAATTAATTAATAATCAATGGAATTGTTTTAAAAAAATTATCACGTGTCATCACATAATTTGCCTTCATAAATGGACATGTGTCAAAAATTGATTCACATTTTATTGGATGACTGAAATATTATTAATTTATCAATAATGATGAATATTGAAACAAGGTTTAAATGTCACATGTCACCATGGGTAACCCCCGTAAAATAATATAGATATATAAAATATAAATTCATACCATATATATTGTCCACACACATATTGTTGTATGCAATTGCATGTGTTGGATGCAACTAAAAATAAGTTGCATACAACAATTGTAAAATGACAAATTTTTTTTAATGAACGTTTGGTTATAAGGTGTTTTAGGTTTAGTTTTGAAAATTGTTGGACCATTTGGTCACATGAATGAAAGGCATGATAAATGTTTGGTTATAAGGGTTTTTATCTACATTTCTAAAATTAGTGGGGGCAAGGGCAAAAGAAGCATTCAATTATGGGGTTTGTTTAGACCAATTTGCAAGGAAAAGTCCCTACGCATCAAAATACACATTTAGGTTTAGGTTTTAAGAGAAATCTTGAGACAACACACATTTAAGAAGGCATGCAACAATGAGTTAATGCATAGCAATTTGACCAGTTCCAATGCAAAAAGTACCATAAAAGTTATTAAGCCTTCAAGCAATCAACCCCAAACACAATATGATTTTTGGATCGCAAAAATCAATAGCAAATGAACAGTCTAGAAAGGTGCACTTTGATTATGTTTTGCACCTTTGTGAAATTTGCATTTCCCTCCAAAATAACAAGAACCCATAATAAGCATTAACAGAGCCCCACATCTTTTCCCAAGCATTTCAATTATCTAAGTATGTTATAATAGGTTTGAGAAATAGAATAGAAAATCAAGTTGCTAATGTCAAAGTAGAACAAGGAGAGGAATCTAAGAGAGTAAGAACAAACTTTCAAATTTACAACAGGTTTCCAATTGCTAAAGTGAAGCAAGTATCCCAAGGAGAGGGATCTAGAAAAACAAAAGGTAGATTTGAAACATCAAGATAAAATCCCAATTGTCAAAGTGGAACAAGTAAAACTATATATATATTCACAAAATCCAAATCTAAAAGATGATGTAGGAATTAGAATCATAAAAAAACTTTACAACTAGCTCATTTAATAAATTTCTTTACTACCATTGGATCCAAAAACCTATCTTTGTAAGCTATAAAGTAATTAGATCAAAGGGGGGCAAATCTTAGCTAACTCACATGCATCACACTTTGCAATTCATTCCAAGAATTTGTACATATGAAATTGATAGCAACCTAAAGTGACGGGATTTCTCATATTTTCATGTTCTTATCATTTCAGCTACAAAAATGAAGTCTTATGTTTTTCAAGCCTATCCAAATTTGACAAACTTCTGGACTTCTTGGTTCTTGTATAATAAAGAGGAAGGCATACCTCTAATGGGCCCAAAGCGCACACCCCGTACTTATTGGAGGCCTCGGCGGATGTCTTCCGTGTTGTAGCAAATGCTTTTGAACTATTGTTATTAACACTCGTCACCTACATCCTTTGCACTTCGAATAGGGGCAAGCCATTGTTGTCATGCTATTTTGGTGGGTTACATGTTGTTCACAACGCCACACATTTTCATCTGGCCATTGGATTCGAATTTGGTGGGACAATGGCATTGCACGTTGCGGGATGTTCGCCTGCCCTATTGTATCCATGACCTTAGTGCTCTACGAAGGTCCTCGCTCTACTATGGTAGTTGCGAACTCCTTTGCAATACTAAGCCCAGTCATGAACCACATTCCACGGCTGTCGCTCAAGCCATTGAGTCGCTTGGGTTACATTGGGTCAGGTGGTTAATCGGTCTAAACTGACCATTCATGTACACCGAGTGGTGGGGTTAAGTTTGCAATGGTCCATGGGTTCAACTTATGAGGGTTTAGTGGAGCTTGCACACTTTTGTAGGAAGACAACCCCCATTGTAAGTCCAATCATTCAAGTACTTAGGTGTAGGTGACTGTGGAGCCTCACAAGACATCTGTTGATGATGACCTAAAAAGTGGTGCAAAGAAAGTTCAGGTTAGCATGTTGCACTCCATGTCCTCTTCAAAACTTGAATTTGTTTCACTACAATCAATGTTTAGTCAATGTGTTAAGCCCTCTTGAGAATGCCCATTGAAGAAATGTGACTAGTTACTACGGCTTTTTCCCATTGTCCCAGGAAGATATGAGGGCAAAGATGGAGATCATGCTAGACCCAGATAAGCTGCAGCAATTTACCATTGCAGGAACAGTAGTAGAATTTTATGAAACTCTTGCTGGCAGGAAATATCCTCAAAGTGGCATTGCTTAGTGTGACGGCCTCAGGTGCAAAGAAGGCTAACAGAAAGGGAAAAGCAAAAGGGGGAAAAGCTGGTAAAGGAGAAGTGGAAAGCAGATTAATCCAAACAACCAACGTCGAAATTTTCAACAAAATTTAGGTGATGGATTCGAAACCTTTGCAAGTGGGTTTTAAAATTTAGTCTAACTTGCACTGTTTGGACATAAGCAAACAGGAAATTTTTTCCTTGACTAAGCATTTATGGTTTTGACAATTCAAGTGCCTTAAATTTTGAGTGTCAAATTATATGTTGGGGTATATCTATGAGGGAACTTAAAAAGGATAGACTTATACAGAATCCTGCTATGTCAGTTCACAAGATCTCCGTAAATGCTAGCTAACATCATGATCCCCTTGCATCTGGATTCAACGTTCTGGTATGTATGGGTCATGTTTGTTTCTTCCAAGGTCCCCCCACAGACATAGAGAGAGAGGAGACAGGAGGACCTAAGGTTGTTGTTGGACAATACTGATCAGACCATGATCATCACTTTTTATTGGGATTTCTTTTGCAACAAGGACTAGCAAGTGGACTAGAGACTTTGTGTGGACAAGCCTATGGAGCAAAGAAGTACGATCTGGTGGGAATCTACTTGCAGCGAGCAATTTTTGCCCTGTTTCTCGTTGCCATACCCATATGTGTGGTTAGCTTCTACATGGCACCCATCCTTGTTGCCATTGGAGAAGACCTTGCTGATTGCAGCTGGTGCACAAGCTTATTGCAGGTGGCTGGTGCCTTGCATCTTGGGATATGCTTTCATGATGCCACTCATCAAGTTCTGTCAATCACAGCACATTGTGTTTCCATTGATGTGCTGCACAACTGAGGCTTTCTTGTTGCAATTCCCTATGTGTTTCTTGCTCATCACTAAACTCAAATTGGGTTATCAAGGAGGTGCCATGTTGACAAGCATTTTGATCGTACTCGATACTGGCATTCATGCCACTTTCCTGCAATTCTCATCCAAATGCAAAAAATCTTTGAATTCATTCTTGAGCGAGGGATTGCATGATTTGACTGGGTTTTTCAAGGTGGCTTTACCCTCTGCTCTCATGATGTGGTAAAATCCCTTTTTCTGACCAGCAGCTAAGACAAGACCTGAATTGAAATTTTATTTTTTTTGCTTTGATGTTAATAATGGAAGCTTGGGGCTACATGGAACTTGCAGATTCTGACCTCAAATTGAGATTTTGCTTTTGATCTGGCTTTTCAAATGGCAGCTTGGAGCAATGGAGATTTCAGATTCTGACTCTGTTGGTTAAACTACTACCAAACGCAGAAATAGAAATGGCAGCGGTTATCATTGAATATGTACGTATGTCATTGATTGTTACTCTTGTTGAAGTTTGTCGAGTTTGCCATAGCTCGTGGGGTTTGCAGATCTGATAAACAAGATTGAAGTAGACTTATGGTTTGAAAAACAACATGATGGTTAGTAGTTTGAAGAGAATGATTTCTGATAAACCCATGGACAAATTGCATAAATTTGGGTGTTATGAAC
>Ga0209208_10010292_pt1 | contig 12156 bp, 9 predicted proteins | sample S1TSphfallax_3_FD_187694 | JGI IMG/M metagenome (GOLD analysis project Ga0209208, IMG submission 187694) | Host-associated microbial communities from peat moss isolated from Minnesota, USA - S1T2_Fd - Sphagnum fallax MG (SPAdes) (version 2) | ecosystem: Host-associated > Plants > Peat moss >...
CTCCTAGAAAGAGATAGATGGATAGTGCTCCAATCTGGGAATTTTTAACGAAATTTTTCAACTAAAAAATCATCCACCTCCCTGACATCCAGATTGAGTCCAAAGGGAGCTCCCAAGAGCTTCACCCACTCTCTTTGGCCCACTTCCATCTAAACCCTTCAGCTCAGCTAGGTTTCTGTTCCCCCATTTTGCTATTCCAGTAGGCCATGGACTTCGCCATTAATGAGGAGAAAGTTGTTCACGAATTGGACTGCATTCCTCACACTACCTTCTTCACCTTTGGATAGTAATGGTTATGTCATTGGCATATTGAAATATTGCCTTCTATTTTACACCCTCCCGAAGAATGATCACTTTGATTTTCACTTTGATATCAGCATCATTCATCATAAAATTAAGTATTTCCTCTACATTGGTGTTGGATTTGGGCATAGAATTTTTGCTTGAACTTGATTCCATGTGTGAATATTATGTGTGGATGTGCTGGATGAGAATGTTTCATAGAAATGCATGCATCTCAATGAGAAGTTCTAGATCTACCAAGGGAAGATTTTGGTCTGAAGTTTGAACAATTGCTAGGCAAGTATATGCATTTTAATATCAATCAAAGAAAGATAAATAGGGTTTTATATTTTCCAAAAGGTAAGGGTAGGATGAATTTCATTATTTATCATATGCATACCATGCACGTAATGCCCTCACCCAAATTTTTTAACACTAATAATTGAGGGCTTTACAAAGAGTAAATTTCCCTCCCACAAATAGGGAGGGAAATTATGGATTGCTCAAGGGATCTCCCTCTTCTTCATCCTGTTTGGTAGGTTTTCTCTCTTCTTCAAGAAATTTCATTTTTCATCCACTAAATTACTTTTTTTCATCCTGAAGATGGGCTCCCGGCATTAGGGGGTCGACACAAGGTTACAAAATAACACATTTGAAAATGAAGAAAGACAATTCATGTGCAATTTGCATTGCCAACATGCATATATGAAAATTTTAATATCTTACACAAAACATTTAACAAAACATAATCCAATCAATCAATCAATAATGTTAAGACTATATTCAAAACATTTTTATAATGAAAAACAGTAGTAAATATCAAGGGGTTCCAAGAACATACATGATAATGTTTTTTCCAAGGCAAATTAATGTAATGAATTAAAAAAAATGTCAAAAGTAAATACATTCAATAGTTAACAAATCAATTTTTTGTTTTCGTTTAGGTTGAGATTTCACAAACCATGATGTTTGCAGTTGTGTTCTTGGTAGTATTGGAAGGCTCTTGATGAATAGGGTTGTAATTTCAGATCAACCGGGTATCATGGTAAATTTTTTAAAAAATTATGTTGGGCATTTTGTAAGAAAGGATCTTGCTGTTTTTTTAAAATGCATGTTTGATGCCCAGTTATAACAAATAAAGTGGCCTCCATTTTGATGTGTTGAGGATTTTATGCAATGTTTAAATATGCAATGCAGGACTATTGATTTATTATTTTAAAAAATCAGTTGCTGAGTGTGATTCAGGGTTTAGGGTTTTAGGGTTTAGGGTTTAAACCCTAGTGATTTCTTTTTTTGCTAATTTTGGTTTTTCCTAATTGACAAAATTGAAAAACAAAATCCTCCTGCTACTTACAACACACTACCTACAGAATGACAAAATTTCTTTTCAAAAAAATTAATTTTAAATTCACAAATTTTTGTCACTTTTTTTTTTTTTTTTGGTTGTGTTTTTGGGTTGCTTGAGCAGGTCATTTAGGGTTAGGGTTAGCAAGAGTTGGAAACCCGCTCTGCTGTTGTTGCTGCGCAGAGTCGTAGCTCGAAGTTCAGCGAGTCTTGCTGCTGTTGCTGCAATGGGATTTTTGCAGTAGGATTCTCTACTGCTCATAATGGCAAAGATAGTAGTTCTTCAAATCTTTTTTGCTGCTGTAAAGAATTTCTTTTTGCAACAGTTGTAGTCCGGAATGTGCGGGTGAAGAAGGAAGGGGTTTGTGCGTGTGTGTTTTTGGGTTTTGGGGAAAATGTCTTTTCGGGGGCGAGGTCGAGGACGAGGGGGACGTTTTGGGGGACCTCCTGGCATTTTTCCTCGTGATGAAGATGGGAATGTTGTCATACCCAAGAAACAAGAAGGACCTCCCCCTCTATATCCGGTATGTGTGTGTATGTGTTCATTTCGATTTTTTTGAAGGTAATTTCTGCTGCTGATGAGTTCTTGGAATTTGCACTGTGCAACATGTTCCTTTTGCTCAGAAATTGATGATCACAGCACCCTAATGGAAAGATGGCCTTAGCCGTTTACCTTCTGGTTACAAGAGCTTGAAATGCTGCGATTGTTGTTGTCCCTCAACAGCTTGTGCATACACAACACAGGATTGCATGAATGAACACTGTTTTCTGTTTCACCCTTCTTTTTAGGGTTTAACAGAACGAGAATTCAAAGTGAGTTGTACATTCTGGGATGTTTGTGCATGAGACTAGTGAACTGTGAGCAGGCAGTGTGCATATTTCTGCATTTTTGGACAACACTGCTGCATGTACAAATTTGAAGCAACGAGGATCATGACACATAGTAGAATGTGAACTTGATTCACAATAGGGGCAGGAAAATAAGGTTTTTGGGGTTTTGTAAACTACAGGAAATTTTTTTAGGAATAGATATGTATTACAATGCCGTGCTACAGAATTTGGCAACTCTGTAGTGCAGTATAGTTTTGCCATATTTGAGTCAGAATATCATACTATGTACTGTTGTCTGTCAAAACATGCAGAAATTACAGCAGCTCCCAGACTTGCCCACCATTACTCCCAGGGATGAGATGCTAATTAAGCGGCGCCGACAGTTGGACCTTGCCTTAAATTCATCACCATATTACATTGAGAAACCCAAAGCAAAGACTGGTATGTAATTTTTGTAGTCTTATGTCAGGGCTAAATTCTGCAAGCAGGTCAAGAGAGAACTTGAGTGCATATTCCACTGTGGTTTTATGTGAGTTGAGGGTTGATTATGTGCCTTCAGAAAATTAGCTCAATATCCATATTCATACAGAGTTGCAGGGAAGGTACCATGAAGTTTACTAAAGGTTTGAGCTTGATCAAACCCTGATAAGAAGTTTCGATTCATTGTTTGCAGAGGGGGTTGTAGCTGAAATAGATCGGTATTCTGATCGGTATAGAGTGAACATCAGAGCAAATCGTCCACCTCTATCATCAGTGCTTAAACTAGCACCTGCATACTTTCCAGTGGAGCTTTTGGGTCAAGGTTTACATTGTTGTTCCCCCTTCTCTGTTGGTTAATGCTTTCTTATTTTTTCCCTTATATGAGAATTTCATCATCCTCATCTGTTTCTAAACTAAGAACTTAGTCATGTAGTCATTGACAAGCATTTTTTTCTTTTCTTTTCTTGTTTGACACAACTGAATTTCTTCTTTTATATTTCTGATGTTGCGAGATTAAGTCTCAAGTACACTCCAAGAAGAGACTTCATCAGCTTTCCTTCAGAAAATTTTCCCATTTTCTGAGCTAGCAATGAATTGACTTGATAGTTGCCAGTCTCCAATACTGGGTGTACTACCCACATTCCATTCAAGTTTCATGGATTACTTGAAGCCAATTTCTTGTCTCCCTTTTTGTCTGATTCCATATATGTGTCTTATGAATTTGTGATTGCAGTGTATGTGTGGACAAGGTTAAATAGTGGTAAGGCATTAGATGCTGGAGTTTTGCTTCTCAACACCTCTCACCACTTGATAAATTGGATGACAACAGGTCGGGGTCGTGGAAGGGGCTCCCAAGTGGCTTCTTCAACACAATGGACACTGCAGACAGGCCTGGCAAAGAATGGTGAGAAATTCAGTATGAAATTTCTAAATGCTTTTCTAGGCAGTCTTTCCATTTACTGTTGAAATCAAAATGCACTTTATGACTGACCTGCAAACATCCACTCATTGGTCAGACTGACTGTACACACTCTATGAAAGGATGGAGAACAATGCAGGTATTGTGAAAAGGATGGAAGCAGATCCTGGATAGAAAGACAGTTTTCTAAGAGATGTGTGACTGCTGCAATCCTACAGATTTACATAGGTTGGATCAACTTGCATCTCTTGAACAGAGACATGGAAAGGATGAGGTACTACTTTCCTTGACAATCAAACAGTATGGAACATGCACAATCTAGGCTAACTCAGAATCTCTGTATTGCTCCAATAGTGTAGGTTAAAATCTAAGGTGCCAACTCTCTGTTGATTATCCCTCTGTTCACTTGGTTAGTGACAGTGTTGTTCTATCCTCTGATCCAAAGCATGTAAGTTACATTGTTTGTATTGTGCCTTGGGAAACATAACAGGAGAAAGGGGGAAAGGAAGGGGAAGAGAAAAAGCCAGGAGAGGGAGAGGGAGAAGGTGATGAAGAAAATGAGGAACTTGAAGATGAGGAGGAAGAGTTTGGAGATGATGATTATGCCCAGGTATGTGCAAACTTTTGTGCCTTTGTAACCTTCTCTACTGATGTGAAAAATGTAACCTTGTTCTTCAGATACTGTTGGTCTTTGCATTCTTGTTCTCCAAAGCTGGGGTTATTGGTTAGGTTCAGCCTTAAAAGGGTGTCAATGATAGACTCCTTTCAGACTTGGGCAAGAACTTAGCTGGTTGAACAAAAAATATCTGTGGGTATTTGTGACAGAACTTTGGATTTGATGATGATGATGAATACCTGGATGTTGATGATGGTGGTGATGATGGTATGCTTTTCAGAACCCTGACTTTCTTCACATTGTATGCAACATGATTTCACTGTGTGGCATGTCATCTGATCACTGTTGGATATGTTTTGATGCCTTTTTCCATTTCATTGTGAAGCATTTTGTCTGCTTGGATCTTTCCATTGACCCCAGAAAACACCTACCTTTGTCTTTGACAGAAGGGCCTACATACTAAGAAGGTGCAAGATGTAAAGCACACAAAACCTGGCTCAAAGCATCTTCTGAGTTCTGCATCTGTTGAAAGGTATGCTTCCTTCATTTGTAGGAATGTCTTAATTTCTAAATAACTGTCTTCAGATTCCTTAAGATTTGCACAAGTTAGCTTTCTAATTGAGAACCAAATCCATCTAGACATACTGGTTTTATTTTGCATCCTATCTTTACTCCCCAAGTCTTCCTGTTGCTTCCTGACTTGTGACAGAAACTCAGTATGCAGGCTAGTGGGTACGGTGATAGATAAGTTACTATCATTACCTGTTACTATTTTATGGTCCCTAATCAAAGTGGAGGACTGTCTCTGCTGTTCATACCACTAGTTTCATTGTTCTTTTCATTCTAGTTCTTCTCTTCAGTGTTTTTGCTTCTTCCCAGTTCTTCGGTCCTGTTTCTGGGACATTTTCCTTTGATTGAATACTCAGGAGAGTTATATCTTTACTACCTAAGGCCTAACATGGGTAGTCACATTTTGTCATGTGGGTTGCACTGTTAATAAAATATGGTCAAGATTTTGACTATTTTTTGTTTCAAATATTTGAGCAGGTTTTTTTGCCTTCAAAGAGGAAGAGAAAGCAGATGAGATTGCTGATAAAATGGGCATGTTTAGAGCTTGCAAGCCAAGGAGCAAGAGGGGACTCTGTTGACCAGATGTAAAACCTGAGGGCATAGGGCAAAGAAGTAGAAATGTCCAAGGATGGTATGCCCACCTCTGATGTAAGCTAGATGTATAGGCTTCAACTTCTTTTGGAGCACATTATGCCATCAGGAAACTTTTAGCATCAAAGATAGGATTGGTATTATAAAAATATAGTTTAAGACAAAAGATTTTTAACTTAGCATTTGAAGCAAGATGGATGTTTGAAGTTTTCAGCATTTGGTTCATAAGCTTTGAAAAAGGGTTCTTGGGTTGTTGTACACTATTAATATGATGTCTCATTAAATTCCAAGTGAATGGGCATGCACTTGTTGGTTTTATAATATCTCTTATAACAATCTGATTCCATGGCATTTTGGGGGGTGTTTTTTTTATTGGTGCATTGTTTTCCTCTCAACAAAGAAATCAAGCAATTCAAGTTTTTTGTACTTATTACAGTGATGAAAAACTAAAGTTCTACTTCCCGTCCCATTATTACCTACCCAAAGCCTTTAATCCCCATCATTAGAATTCTTGATTCTTCCTCTTCTAAGTCTTGATCTTTTACAATTATTGCTTCAGTTTCTTTCTTTTGCCAGATAAATATCAATACTATTTCTATTTTACTGGGGATTTTTGGCAGTATGTTTCAATGTCATGTTGGATGATATCCGCTCTTGTCTAAATGTATAATAATAACGAGCACAAAGTTAAAAGACATATATGCAAAGTAGACTGGAACTTTGAAGATAAGAAAAACCAAGTGCACAAGTGTTGTGCAAGAACCCTGTCTGTAAATAGCCATTTCACATTGAACTGTCTGTTCACTCAAACGACTAAGAAAACAGATTCAGACCACAAAATCTAACAATCCCATTGCCCTGAGAAGAAAAGTCCTCAGGCATAGACACAACCCTATTCTGCTGAACATTGAAAGTAATTGTCCCTTTCTCTCTAAAATTTTCACAAACCTACCAAACCCTATTGCAGATTTAATTGTTAGTTCACTCAAGTTAACTAAGAAAAAGAATTCAGACCACCAAATTCAGTAATTTCATTGGCCATAACATTTTTTCTTCACACTTACACACGAGCCTATTCAACACCCTCTATATATTACTCACTAATACTAAACACAAGACTATTAAACACCCTTTATATATTACCAACTAATACTAAACACAAGACTATTAAACACCCTCTATATATTACCAACTAATACTAAACATAAGACTATTAAACACCCTCTATATATTACCCACTAATACTAAACATTGTCTGCATACACATGGTTAAAAGGGATCTTTGAACCAGACTTTGGTAGCCTATTCACTATGGTTGAATCCATAATATGGCATTTTAGATGGATAAGTTTCAGAAAACTGACCCACAATTTCATTGCAAGAAGAATTGTTAACAACTCGAAGGTAAATTGCTTGTGTTCTCAATTTCAAATCCATTTAGGAAATCTGTTTACAAAGATGTTTGTGTATTGACATTAAATCAATAGTCCCCCATTGTTAAGACACTATGGACTCATCTTGATTGTGGTTGAACTCACCAGTTCATGTCACCCATTTTAAATACCCAATTGAGGTATATGAAAGTTGATTTTATCAAACTAACTACTGAAAACCATGTAGGTATTTGGAGATCAGACGAACAGACAATGAAACTCCAAGCTCTTGTAAGGGCGATGGTGGACACCCTACTGTCATTCATCAGAAAGCAACAAGCTCCAAATGGCGACTGTGAACCCACTACTACCATTCATCAGAAGGCAGCAAGCTCCAAATGGAACCCACTATTGCCATTCATTAGAAGGCAATGAGCTCCAAGCTCAGAAAAGGTCATAGTGATCACCCAGTGTCTATATTAGATCATGAAGACTCTAACATTGTTATCATGTTAGTGGGCAACAAATCAGATCTCAAGCACCTGTGAGGCATTTCAACTGAAGATGCAAAATGTTTCTTGGAGAAAGAGGGTCTTTCTCTTATAGAGACATCAGCTTTGGAGTTAACAAATGTTGAGAAAGCCTTCCAGAGGATTCTCACTGAAATATATAGTATAGCGAGCAAGAAAGCCCTAGCTTCAGAAGAATCAACGATTGCAGCAGGCTCAGGAGAGGGAACTACCATTGTTATGGGACAAGATACAGACTCATCTGACTTGAGAAAACAGGGTTCATGCTCTTCCACATAGATGGATGGCTTAGGTGCAGCAATGTTCTAATTTGCTGACAATATTTACAAGTGGGTGTGTCTACTATGGAGTGAAACATATGCTCTTAGTAAGTACTCATGGAATCTATGGTGCCTCTGAACTTAATAATCACTCTCTTAGAAGGGTGATGGCAGCAGATTCTATTCAAAGGTTCACTCAGACAGGTCCTTAGTGAATGTCAACAGTTCCAGTTGAAGTTGTGGTAGAATGGTGGCAGCAACAGGTTTGAACCTTTGAACCCCTTACCCTTTTCAGAGGCTCATGAAGGCAGGTTCTAAAGATCTGGTGACTAAAAGACACTGCAGTTTCTGGAGATCTTTGATTCAGCCAAACCAACAAGGTCTAGTTTTATTGCGTGGTCGCTAGTGACCAGAAAGAAATTTGTTGGTTGGATCATAGGTTGTTCAAGTACTAAAGGTGGGTGCACAACTGCAACAGTTGATCTGAGAAAAGGGTTGTACACTATCTGCACTTTGGGCTTCATGAATCTAATTACAGAGCCAGAAATGTTTTGTGGATATTGTGGCACTGAGCTGCTTAGATTGGCTTCACTGATGCTCAGTATGTGACCCAGCAAAAATATTTCTTGCATCCAACATTAGTTATTTAATTTTTTTCCAACCCCACCCATAAAACTAAAATTGGGACTGCAAAAATGTGGGAAACTACTGATAGCAACCCAATCAGCAGTAGGTGTTTGGCTCTGTTGTGCCTTTTACCAATCTTAGCATTTTTCCAATGCAGGGCCACAACCATTTTGCTAAGCCAAACTGGCATGTTTTGACTTTTCTTCATTGAATTTTCTTTTGCTGGGCCACATACTGAGCACTAGTGGAGCTGCTCTCAGGGGCAGTATTCTGGGTGGTAATGTTGTGGAGCTAATCGGTAAAGCCCCTGTTGGTTATTAGTGCATGAAGGCCACTTTCTGCCCTTTTGATTCTTCTGTGGGTTGGATTTTTTGATGCAGTCTCCTGAAGTCCAGCACATATCCTTCTTTGTAGGTTTGTGGATGATCCTTTTGTCCCTGACTTTCTGAACTTTGAGAGTTTTATGTACCTGGATAAAAACTCTTTTGGTGTTTGCATACTATACCTACAATATTTTGTGAGTTCAATCCTACTTCTACTGACTTCTCTTGTAGCTTCTTGATTTAGCAATAAACCAAATTCCTCAAGGTATTTCTTGTGATATCTTTGATAAATGTACTGAATTGGAGTATGCAGGTGTTGATATGATCTATATGTGTCATGTTAATTCCAATATCTCTATTACTGTTAAATTGGGTGTTATCAATAGTCAGTTTTTCAGGTTCTTGAGACTTAGTGGTTCTAAAGTTTTCTTTGTGTCATAGATGGTTGGTCTTATTATCCTTCTGCACAATAAAGTCTACCCTCTAAAGATTCTCTTCAAGAGGACAAGGGGTTTGCTTGGTAATGGGAAATCTCTTTTGGAATTTCAGTCTTCTGAAGGATTTTGTACAGTCTTGTAAGTGGGGAGCTTTATGAGTCCCACTTGGTCCTTGTTTGTCTTCTCCCTTTTGTGTGTTCAATTTAATTTTTTCTTCCTGATGTTGTGTGTCCTCTTTTGTTTATCAATTTTTGCATTGTCTTTTACCTATGCCTTTTCTTCTATGGTGTTAGGTACTAGCCAGTGTCATGGCTGAGTCTTCCCATTGCTTTCAGACTTGTGAACTTGCAACAGAAACTCAGTACACTTGAACTCACACAACAGTTCCATTGAAAGTGTTATTCTGAGGTTTAATAGGTCGCCAAAACATAGCACAATTCTAGAAAATGTTGTCTACTGTGCTCTCTAACCTGTAGCCAAATTTGGTTCTTTACTCTTGTGGATGGTTGCCATTCTGGCTTCATCACAAAATTGAAAAAAAAAAGGAAAAAGACTCTGAGCAAGACACATCCAAACACAAGAGAAACACAATAAAGACCTAAAGCACAACAACATATACGAGGGCATCATTGTTTTCCTAAAATTGGAGAGTATGTTTTTGATGGGTGAAAAATGACCACGAGCCACCAAGAGAGCACACATCAAGAAACCCAAAACATTGCTTTTCAGAGACAATCTACATTGACCACTAGGCTACACATGTGAAACCTAACCAGACACAAAGGTACTTCAAATGTTCAAACATACCATGGTACCTTGGCAGTAGGACACTAATGAAGCTGCCTTCACACTTGGTGTTAGGGACTCAAGTGCTAAGTTCTGTAACACCATGCTAGTTGTTTAAGATCTAGACCTACTCACCATAAAATATAATGTTAGGTTTTTACATTTTCATTCACACCTATGATATTAAAGTGCCTATTAACAGTTTGATTAATGTTTAAATTTAACATTTTCTCATCATCATTTACACTCAATGACAAATTATTTTGCAAATTGTTTTTTTTAATTATGCCAGCTAGGTGATACATGGATAAATGGGTGGGTAAATAGGTGAGGCAAATAAGTAAGTGGGTTGGTGAGTAGATAGGTATGTAAATGAGTGAGCAAGTAGTAAGTAGTGAATAGGTAAAGATCAATAAATAAATAATAGGAAAGTTGGTAGGTAAGTTGGTTGATGGATGAATAGGTGGATAAGTGAAAAAAAATTAATTATCTTCATAGTTAACATTCACTTATCCACTTGAGTGAAGATAATTAATATTTTTTTATTATTATATTGAATTGACAATGACAAAATTTATTCAAATTTTAATATCTTTCACATTTAGCTTTAAAAATTACAATATCATCTCCATACACTTTACAAATGGAAGGTTTTCCATAGAGTGCACCTTGCTCTCCCTCAAATTTTCAGTTTTGATTTTAATGAATTTTCAACAAGAAGATATTCAATATTCAATAACTCTTGCAACATACATTTCAACATTACAAAACCACCTTGATGCACCCCTACTCATCAAGGGCCTTCCACTAGTACCAAGAGTTTAACAAGGGGTGCAACATGACAAAACAAAACAAACTATTAGGTGATAGGATTTTTAAAACAAAAGTTTAATAATTTGTGTAAATTGGTGAAGCTCAACTAGCCAATGAGATGATGACATGGGATATATTATGTGATGATGATGACTTGGAAAGCCAGAGGGCTAAGGGAAGTGACAATTGTTGAAGATGATCCAATAAGTTGCGCAATGCCAACAATGGTTAGTCAAAGGTCATTTTAAATATCATGAGATTTATTTCTTGAAGGAAGGTCTTAGGTCTTTCAAAGAGACTTGACCATAGGTGTGTTAGTTATTACTTCAAGAATTTAATTTTCTAATGTAACATCTTTGGCAATCATCTCAAACAAGACTAACTTAGTGTCAATTGGGAAAAACTCGGCCTAAATTGCAAAAAAGAAAAACATTACCCCAAACCTACAAAGGTTGTGAAAATGTGATGAAATTCCCTTGCCCCACCCCTTCCCCCAATCTCAAGAATTTGGTGAATTTTTCTCTTAAAAACAGGGAATGTTTGACAAATTTAAAAATAAAATAAAATTTAGGTTTGAATTTTCCAAGCTCCAAGGTTTCATCAACCCTTAGAAACCTGCAAAATTTACCCTTCCATAGATTGGTTGGTATTTGGAATGCTAATCAAAGCCCTTGTCACCAAAAAGAAAAAAGGATGTGATTATGAGATGGTAATCCTTAACATTTTGAATGCAAGATCAATAAGGTTTATTGGAAATTTCTAAGGAGCAAAAAGGAGGTTGCAACAAATATTATTACCAAACCTAAATCCTTCTAGCCAAACAAACTTTATAATTCTAGCTCTATGGACCTCAAGGGATCAAACCTCTCTTGATTTCTTCTCAAGGAGCCAACTAGTTGTTGATGAGTGTGGCAACTCATCATTCAACAACAAAAACCCCACAAATGCTACCCCAACATCATCATGTAATTTCATTCAAAAGTTGGACAAAAACTAAGAATAGAGCGGGTAATTATGACCGCTTAAACCTCACAATATCCTCTTGTTCCAAAATCCTGGAGCTCCCATTTTATCATAGGTACTCTCTTCTTAGATTGGACCACATTACACATTCACATTGAAAACCCCCCAAAATTTAACATAGATGATGATTACCATTACAATCATTCTAAAAATCGTTAAACTCTTTCATCAATTCCCTTGATATAGTCCCTAAAAATGCAAACTCTAGACCTTCTATTCCTTTCTTAACATTCATAGCACAATGGAAAATCAAGCACTAGGTTCAAAAGAATAAGAAGTCCAAAGGGATTTCTGTCCACAACTGATTACTATCAAAATCCAAACAAACTCCAAGCTTCATAATTAAAAGAA
>Ga0209208_10010293_pt1 | contig 12156 bp, 9 predicted proteins | sample S1TSphfallax_3_FD_187694 | JGI IMG/M metagenome (GOLD analysis project Ga0209208, IMG submission 187694) | Host-associated microbial communities from peat moss isolated from Minnesota, USA - S1T2_Fd - Sphagnum fallax MG (SPAdes) (version 2) | ecosystem: Host-associated > Plants > Peat moss >...
AAAAAAAAAAAAAAAAAATTAAATTTAAAAATAATAAATAAATAAATAAAAACACTACTTCACCTCATGTGGGCTCTTATTTCAAGAATGCCCCAATCCGAGGGTGTTACCATTCACAAAATGTGCACTTGACACCCATTTAGGTCATATTAAGGTGCATTCACATGTGGTGTTAAGGACTCTAGTATTTAAGTGCCCTAACTCCAAGCTAGCCCTTTAGGACCTAAACCTATTTACCAGGAAGATTTTTTTATATTAAGTTAACATTCACTGAATATTGTTAAACAACCACCCATTTAACATCGGGTGCCACCTAGGATGCCACCTAGATTTTCACTTAACATTGACTTAACATTAGGTGTGAATGCACCTTAAGGCATTCTCCATTTACACTGCCATAAAAGTGTGGAGGGTTTTTAATGTGATATTAGTTGTGAGTGACTTGTGGATTGAGGACTCCTGAGAGTGGGATACCTAACTAAACCTGGTAACCAAAAGTCTCAACCCTAGAGGGTAGGTTAGGTTCAAGTGTAGCCAACCTCTTGGCTTATAATAACAAGGGGTGTGTCAATTACATTGTGGCCTTGCCATTTACATTTTAAAAACATCTTAAGGCAAAAGAAGAATTATGGAAATTCAAATATTTCCTCATGCAAAAATATTAACCTTCAAAAAATCCTCTAAAAGAAACCAAAATCCTTCAAGAGATTATAAATCTATAACTAATCTCAAGCTTCAACACAAGCCAAAATATCATCTTTCAAAAATCCTCATATAAAAATACACCTATTGTTACCTAGGGTCCAAAATCCCTTTAAGCTACAATACTCTATAATGAATCTAAACAACAATATCATCGCCTTGCTAGGCAAGACCAAAAAACTCCTCCTGACAACAAATCCGAACAAGTCGTGCTTTGAGTGTATGCTATCCAAAGAAGGCTATACAAAACAAAAGAAAGAAGACAAAGTCGTGAAGCACCAAACAAATGTAGTATGGAAGCTCCTTCTTTTATGGGTTTAAAGGGACTTCCTTTTCTCTTTTGTTATAACTTGAAGTCACAACATGTCAAATGCATTTCAATCTTGTACATTTTGTGTGGAACCCACTAGCCTAGTAGTTGGTTGTAGGGAGTTTCAACTTTGTATAGATTGTGTTGAAAATGTAGACTAGGGTTGTTTTCAACATTGGTAAGATTTGATGTGGTGTTTTGGCCACTAGAGAGGTAGGGAGGGGCTCTAGAAAATATTATATGAGGTCATTGCTCAAGTTTATTACTTGGGTCATAAAGAAAGCATTCGTGTGGTTTTTTTGTTCCTTTGTATTTGAAATCAACTCCCACATGCAAGTTGCCCTCATCCATTGAAAGGGACCTTCCGCTATTTGCATGCAAACCTTCTACTATGATTCGAATGAAAAATCTTTCATATTTTATGTTGGGGGAAGATTTGCTCCTACAAGCATACATCCCCCTAAATTACGGGCCTATGTGATTACAACCTTCAACATCTTGGAGGCCTTTTAAAGTGTTGTTGAAAGATAGACTAGTGCATGGATATAGAAAGTAACTAAGAGTGATGAAAGAGAGTGAACAATGCATAACATAGTAACATCGTAGTGTAACCTAGTTTGAACTACATATTCTCCCTTTGTAGTTACTTGTATTTAGGTCTATGTGTTTTTCTTTTTTGTGTGCTTTCATCACACAATTTTGCATTCAAGAGCTTTTGCTTTGTTATTGTTTAGGTGTTCCGAAAGTATCAAAAGAAATATTATTTGTTGAATATTGTGTTGAAAATATTTTGTTATACTTATGTGTGCATTATATGTGTTTTAGATGCATGACATCCCTATGCAAAAAACATGAAAAATTGATTTTCACATTACTTGAAAAAGGCAAAAAGTTCATTTTTGAAATAGAATTGCATCATGTTTTATTTTTCAATTTTCAAGCTTGCTATCAAGGGAGGGCAATTTAGAAAATGTATTGCAAGGCTTTAGAAGGCTACTTGTGCTTGTCTTCTTCATGGATATGTTGGTTATAAACATTTTTTTTGTATAGAATTGGAGTTAGAAACTTTGTAAGATTTGAAAATGCAAAAAGAAAGTTAAAAAGAAAAAAAAAGTATGAAAATTATGGTAGATGAGTTCAATAAACATTTTGTCCATTTAAATATATGCATGGAGAAAATTAGACTTGGAACCTTTGAAACTATAGTACAAAAGAAGATTGAGTAATTGATTTTATACAAGCTACTTAAAATAGAAAATTCAGGTTGTTATTGAAATAGAAGCTAGTTAAATTTATAATTAACAACTATAATGATCATATCCCATGTGAACAATGGCTCCACCCTTAACACTCCCATGAGACCATTTGTTTTGCAATTGCCTTTACAATTGTTGTTAGCACTTTCATTAGTTAAAGACCATAAGTTGGGGAACAATGTTCACATGTTCAAAGCATTTTTTACACCTTTCAAGCTTAACTTCATATACTTTATGACAAGGTGAGTTTTGTCATTAAATCATTTTTAAAATAATGAAATGATTTTTCTGTGAAAATATGAAGTTGAGGTGTTGAAAACCATCATAATTATTGCAAGCTAAGATCTGAATAATTTCACTCTTATGAAAATGTCATAGTAGATCATGAAATAATTGTTATTATATATTTGTAAAGAAATTGAAATATATATATTTTGTTTTGTCCATGTGAAAACTAACCCTAAGCTTTAGATAACTAGTGCAAGTACAATTGCTTGTGCTATCACTAGATGAATATTTTATTTCTCTAAATTCTAATTTTTTAAGTTGGTTAGTTGGTTGCAATGGAATCAACCAACCAGGTGAAAAAACTACAACATGGTGAGTCAAAATATATGTAAAGGTTTTTTACTACTAAAACCCCTTGTCAATATGACCATAGAGTTGAGTACTTGGGTTTATTGTGTTGTGTTTCATCCAACAAGAAGGGGATGACTAGAGTTAATTTTGCATATATACATATGAGTAACTTTTTAGTATTATGTTTTTAATAAAATTTCATGCCTATCTGCTATCATTTTAGTCATTAATGAAATATGTGAAATGGATGTATGATGATGATTATTTTCATCCAAGAAGCAATATGATTATGAAAAAATAGGGCCAATGAGAACCGACGGTGATACCTAGAGCTACGACTTTTGAAAACCATTGGCCAACGATATATATATATATATACCCTGCCCTTACCCATTATCCATCTGGTCTGGTTTAAAGAGAAGAACTATAAATTTTAGGTGCCAATAATAATAACCTAACAACCTTTTTAAGTCAATTTTTTAGGCAATCAACTTCACACAATTTGTTACATTAAAAACCTCCCTTTTTTCTTTTTCTTTTTTTTTTGCTTTTATCCGTTTGGCAATGTAACCATTTAAGGTTTAGATTTTTTTTTGTAACACTTGTTGATGTTTAAGTGAGCAATGAAGTGACATTAGGGTTTTTAAATTTTCATTTTGGTGATAATAACATATTAAAAAAATTCCTTTGGGGAAGTTGATGGACAATTTTTTTTGGGTTTCTTTTTGACAGAATTAAAACATTAAACCCAAGTTTGCATATGTTGTATATTGAGAAAAAAAAATCACTATTAAATTTTGACACAATTTTGGGTTTTTGGTCAATTTTCCTAAATTTGAACTAGTGTGTGTTTTTTTAATCTTAAAAAAATAAATTAAAAAAACAGATGTAGCCAAATTATTGGTCATCAACATGAATATTTAGCGAAATTTTTCTATAGACCATATATGAAAGCTAAAAGACAATAAAAAATCTTTTAAAATTTTGGCTACATGTTAGAACCTATTGAAAAAAATTAACAATTTTTTTTGGGGGGAAATATGGCAAGTTGGGATCTCCCCCACCCCCTTCCCCCCAAGCAAAAATCATTTGTATGTGTCAAAATCATATTTTTCACGTCAAAAAAAGTGAAAATTTGTGCCAAACAAAATTGGAATGATGGACAACTTTCACAAACTTGTTGATTAATGTTACATATATATGAGATGATTGTTAATGATGTTATATATATAAAAATGAGGGAAAAAAAAAAGAAAAAATTACATTGAACTTTGTAAATTATGACTCATTTTATCCCCCACTTGTTGATATTAACATATAATTTGGTGTCTACTCACCTATAGAAGGTGTGCAAGAATAACCTTACATATAAAAATGAAGGATGGGAACCTATCCATCAAAAGTACCAAGCAAATGAAAACACAAGTAGACACAACCCAAAGAAAAAACAAAACCAAACAATTAACAAAAAATAAGGAAACAATCTTATGCAAATAGGACCCATGGCTACAAAATGCCAATTAACGATAACAAAGAAGACCTAAAATAAAAAAGTTGTCATCTACCACACATCAACTAGTGACAGAAATACACTAGCTATGATGTGTGGAAGAAATGAGGAACCCCAACCAAATGTAGTAGTTCGTTGAAAAATTGTTATGGTTTGCACATGATGCAAGGCTATGGACACATGTTGTTAATAACGAAAAACAAACATTGAGAGGACTAAAGAAAACCGATGATGATGTGCAATGGTGGTTTGTGCACAAGCACTCAAAAATGAATCAAAACAAGAATGAAGACACCCATACGTTTCAATAGTAAGGGGAACGAAGTCATCACTTAGTGCTCATTTAACATAAGATTATGTTTTCTCCTAAGCAACCATCATCGCTACGTGTGATGTTGTCATTGATGTTTGCTACACCATATTTATGTGGATTTGATCAACAATGACAATGTCCATCAAAGTTTGGAAGTTATCTTTGGTGGTAAGGATATCCACTCTTCATTGGGTGTGGCGGGGGGAAAGGTGGAAGACTTCCCTTTAAACATGTGCTCCACTCTCCAAAGCAATAGCTATGACAAATATCCCAAAGTGTGTTGTGGGTTGTTGTACATTCACTCCTATAGGGGCACCAAAACAAATGGGAATTTAGATCATCAATGGTATGACCACTATGACATCATGAAAGGTGGGCAACTATAAAATGTGGCAAACCAAATTGGGTATGTAGTCTTGTAAGAAAGTGGGTTAATGATAAACGAAATGATGGTGTGGTAAGACGAGTTAATAACCAAGCATTTGCCCTTAGACCTACACATGAACATAGATGTGTTCACATGATATCCGAAAGAGCACCTACTAGAAGCAAAACAAACTTTTCTATTCATGTAGGGAATCTGTATAAAAAAAAATTGCAACTGGTGATAAAATTGAACCACTACGCTTTCAAAAGGTGGGACTTGAGAATGAACAACTTGGGGTAACATGGTTTGGACATTTTATAATGCCATATCGAATGGGGAAGTGTCGATTTCAACATGTGTTATTACATCTAAAAGAATAACATGATCATCCTGCTAGAAACAAATCACAAATGTAGGAACAATCAATGCCCAACACCCTAAGAATGTGGGGTCAACAATCCAAACCATAGAAAGTAGGCCAAGTTCAGCCAAAGAAGTAAGAATAATTGTCGCAACCCTAATCTTGGGTTTGCGACCAAGGCAAGGGCTTGCAAGGTTGCGGGCCAAGAGGGAAGCCCATGAGTGAAAGAAAGTGTGAGGGAATGAACCCTCACACTCCCAAGGGAGCTTCCACCTTGGGAGTTGGAGTCTTGATGGACTCTTGAATGTTTAAAAAGTGATTGCAGGGATCAAAATTCAATGGATCTAAGAGTTTTTTATACCATTGGAAAGCTATTGAAATGTAGATGTTTAAAATGCCTTGCATGACCCATTTGAACATCTGAAACACAAGTTATGGCCAAAAGAAAGATCGGGAGTCAAATTGACAATTTGACTCTCAACCACTAAAATTCAAGAATCGACCTGATTTCCTTATGTATAGGTGGCGTGCAACATAGCGTTGAAAAGCTCTTGACAAGGGCTATAACTTTGCTTTAGACCTCATCTCAATCGAAGGTCTGCATGCAAAGTTATGGGACCCCAAAGTCACGGGAGTCCCGAAACAAAATGCCATTTGGATGTGGGCCTCGTGGAAAGGCACATAATATATTATAAGGGGGAAGGTGGTGGCTTCCCCCAAGTCTAGGCTGTGGTGAGTCTTGTGAATCCGAGTTTGCCCATGGTTTGTCCTAGCACCAAAAGTGCTCTAATTATGCATTAACCACCTTGTGTTGGTTTTGTGTAGGTCCATGTGAGTAGTTGATGTTTGTCATTATTCTTAGTCCCATCCTGCAGCTCCAACATGCCCTTTTACCCCTCCAAAGTGCTACGAGCCAGGGAACGTGCCACAACTCCTTGCTTTTCCATTGTTTTCAGTTTGGATTCACATTTGAATCCCTTAAGGAATTTGGGAGCACGTCAATAATAGCCTAATGACAAGCTAGGTGACCAATAGAACCACCAAAAGATCCCACACCAAATAACTTTTCCAACATAATTATGGTATGAGTGTCAAATTCAACATCATGTTATAAAATACATGGAAATGGGAACATTATACAAAATAAGTAGCTCGAGTGTTGGGCATAACATAATGAAAAAATTGCAAAAGTTGTTTGAAGATTTGCAAGCATAAAAAGACTAGATCTTGTCCCAAGATCTTCACGAAAAGCTTCAACAAATGATGTGGATTCCACCAATGCACCCAAAATACAAAAACCCAAGTTGACATAAAGAAAGCTAAGAGGAAATGATATAAAGTGGTTCAACCCCTGTGAAGACGAAATTACACATTTTGATGGCAACACTAAAAGCCCTAATGCTAATAACTCTTTCTGCAATCGTAAAAACATTGGAACCACATCTAATGCGAGACCTATATGCGTATCATCCACCAAGAAAAGAGAAAACACAAATAGAACGAATTGTTATTGTAAAGCAAAAAGCGCAAAGGTGAACCAAAATAAACAATGCTCCCAATGGGTCCCCCTATCATGTACCTAACTCTGACAAAATGATTATGAGATCCCCATATTGAAAAATTTATGAAAAATAAAATGGGGATGGGCATGCATAAAATTGTTAAACAAATGGAAAAAGTTGATTTCAAAAACCGGACGAAAATCGTAACTCCTGAAAAATGGCTAACTATGACATCGAATTGAAAACATTATGAACATCCACCTATAGCACCACCCAATGTGGGTGCAAATCTAACATTGCTTGAACATCATGAACCATTATTTCACGCCTGCCATAATTCGCTATACCAAATTGATGAAGATTAAAAATGGTTTGTGAAAATATCCCTAAATTGAAAAGTCTGAATGTGAACAATTAAATGATAGATCACCACATTGATTGTGATAAGACATATGCCTTTAGATTGCTTCTCCAACACTAAGAATCAAGATGCGAAAAGCAAACATGATATTGAAAATGAAACACGATCTCAAGCAATGTGCACACATATTTTGAAAAAAAGTCAAAGCCACTTGCATAATCATTTAAAACAAAACATTCCCATAGGAGCTCATACATCATACCCAAGGGACCACCGAAAAAATAGAACCATACCAAGAATAGTAGTGAGAGGTGAGTATGATCACCCCATGAAAATTTTATTTATTTTAAGCACATTTCAAAAGTCTTGAAAGTCTTCATGTTGATGGACAAAAACTTCAAGTTCTGACTTTTTATTCTGAATCCATGAAAGTCACAATGGAGTAATGAAAACACAACCCCCCACAAACTACTAGGGGCCAAAGTCTCTTGAACCTAGCTATACTCTAAAATGAATCTCAACATTGTATGAATCCTTGCTTGTCTACCAAGGCACAGCCAGTAAAGCTCAATTCTCCCTCACCCAAAAGCATATCCTTGAAGCTAGGGTATTCTATAATGAATCTCAAACACCATATCACTCATAGTCTACTAAGCATGGCCAATAAAAGTTGGATTCCCCCTCACTCATAAGGCATAATAACAAGTCCACAATATGGGTTTTTTTTAAAAAGGATTTTGTGATGTAGCCAAAGTGGTGATCATCCAGAAGATAATTTAGCCAAATATGGCTATAAATAAACCAAAAATAAAGTACAAATCTTTAATCATCCTTCTATGTGTTTGGCTACACAAACTAAATATACTAAATCTGACCAAAAAAATTCAATATTTTTTTTTCCTTGCTTCTGGCGACTGATTGAATACCTCCAAAATCAAAAAAAAATTCCAATATTTTATTTTATTTATTTCGCCTTTTGGCGAAATTCCGCCAGTAATTTTTTTCTTGAAAAAAAAAACGCTGATTCAACTTTCCCCCTGTTCAAAAAGTCCACTGGTGTTTCCCCCCTTGTTTTGGTCCCTGTTTTGATCCCCTCCTCCCTCGCAGCAGCGCGTCGCGTGAAGATTGTTTGTTTGCTTGCTTGCTTGTTTGCTTGCTTGCGTGCTTGCTTTGCTGCTGCTCCTATTGCTGTTTCTGTTGTTTTTGTTTTTCCTCCTCAAAGGGTCTAGGTTTAGAGTTTTGGGTTTGAGCTGCCCGGATCTCTGGTACATTGTGTGCACCAACTGTGGCATTTTTGTTTATTTATCAAGTCGGCGAGGAGGTTTGCAGTGGCGAGTCTTGGAAAGCATGGGGAGCTTGGGTGGGAGAGGTGGAGCGTCTAAACTGGTGTTAGGCATCAGCTTTGTCTTCTTCATTATCGCTTTTGGCCTTGCCATTGGTGCTGAGTCTCAACGAAGCCAGGTTTTGCTGCTTATCATCATCTTCTTCCCTTCTTCCTCCGCCTCTCTTTTTTTCTTTGCTTTCTTTCTTGTGTGTGTGTCTCTCTCTCTGTCTCTCTCTGTGTCTGCGTGTTTAGGTTTTAGGGTTCAGGGTCACTCTATCTGTATCTTCTCCTTCTCATTCCTTGATTTCTCGGCTGTCTGTTTGTGGTCTTCAAGGCAGATACATGCATGCATGCATGCATACATGTCGGTAGACAGACAAACAGACAGAGAGCAAACAAAGTAAATTGCTTGCTGTTGTCTTTTGTGGAATTGTGACATTGGTAGCACAACCCTAATTTTTCAAGCACCCTAGATGTTCTTGTCTTGGCTTTCTGCAGAGACAGAAACATTTCAAGATCTGGACTAGGGTTATTGCTATTTTTTAATTTCTTTTAAATCTGCAGACATTGTTGACAAAAGGAGACTATATATCATTTAGCTCCATGGCAGAAATGTGGCAGCTGGACCCAATTTTGTCATTGGTGAAATTGGCTGTTATGGGCACAAATTCTTCCTGTTCATGTCCCATGCTTGATAGTAATAGTTTACTTCCTACATGTGAAACCTTCAAGAGATTGGAAAGTTCAATGAGGAATGCAAATGTGCTTGCTACTGTGATGAAGTTCCCTTGGGACAGTAAGACAGAAACAACTGATGATGGTTATGGTGCAATGGCTTTTCTCTGGCAGGCTACACAAACAACAGATGCAGCTGGATATTTGATTTGTAAATACAGTGCCACCACAGCAACTGGACTTGCTGTAGGTGCACTTGTCTGTTTGCTGGTTGCCCAACTGTTCATTACAATTGTCACACGATGTCTGTGCTGTGGGGTTGCTTACAGTCCTGGTGCTGCTCGTACATGGGCCGTAGTTGCGTTCATATTTTCATGGTAATCAATCCTTTAAAACTCTGTCTTCTTAATTGTCTCATGGATTACAGTTTTGAATAAAGGACACAATTTGGGTGCATCTGCTAATAATAATAAATGTATTGTTTTTTGCAGGTTGGTTTTCATTTTGGCGTTTCTTATTCTACTTGTAGGTGCAACTGCGAACGAAATACATACACGAGGGTATTACAATAGGAATGTGACATGTCAGCAAGTAAAGAAAAGCTTGTTTATTGCAGGAGCCTTCTTGACCTTCATTACAATGGTGTTGAGTGAGCTTTACTATATTCTTATATCCAAGGCTTCTTCTTCTGCTGCACCGTATGGTGCTCCTCCTCCTCCTATAGGATTGGCTACTTATGCTTGAACCGGATATCATCCAAAAACTGAACAAGGATTCCAGTGTCTTCTCACTCTTGTCTAACTAAAGTTCCTCTTTCTACCTCTGATGACCCAACCTACTTGTATTCTATTTCAAATTTTGATCCAGACTGTATTCTTTTGTGGATGCAAAGACATTTGTCCTAAAATGGTTCATTAAATTGTGAGGTGGAGAGGTTTAAAGTCTCTGGGATAGTTGCTCATATGCTTGTTCTGGACATTTTAGCAGTGAGCTTGAAATGCCAGTGATTAATGCAGCCTGTGGGACAATGCCAGATTGATGAGTGCTCTGCCCCTTTGAGAGTTGAATCCCATGTTGCTTTGGGGGGCTGGGGTAGGGATTTCAGTGGGACTGGGTGACAGTCAAACAATTATTCCCTTGCATTTTTTATGACAATGTAAATTTGTGGTGAATCCTTGGGAGTGATGAGACATGGTTGAAATTGGTCATGAATTTTTGGAATGTAGGGTTTTAGGGCCTGATCAAACCAGCAGCCACCAGCGTCACTGGAAGCCTAATATGGATAAACCCCATGTGAGTTGACATTAGGTTTCACCTTGGTAACCTATCCTGTGAAGGACAGATCCTGTACATAGGTGGGTAGGTAGGATAGTAGGTGTTTACTAGGTAAGGAGATGCATGTTGATAAGTCAGTACACAGGTAAGGGCTAGCAGGCTGTTAATAGGTAGGTATTAGACAGAAACTGAGCTAACTGCCATGTTTAGCTAAGGAACTAGAACCCAATGGAATTTTTTTAAGTCTTTCCTATACACCCACCATCCATTCCTCATGGTGTGCAGATGGCTGTTGGTTCACTCTGGCTGGGGTGTAGGCAACTTAAGGGCCAAATTGCTGCTGTCACAGGGTGGAGCAAAGCTACTGAACTCACAACAAGTTGTATTGTAGCTGTATTTTCTCTGCACTTCCCACGTTTTTTGATTACATATGAGTTGTGGGTAGGAAGTGCCCAGTTATTCTAGCTGTAGCAAAATTTAAGTGTCAAGGGGGAGTACACATATGTTTCTCACTTCTTGTGTGTTCTCATTTAAAGTGATGTGGACAATCTCCTCAAATGCTGACAAGTTCCAGCTGACAAGAAGTGAAGTGGATGGGCCATGAAGAAACAGAGCATCTTGGCTTCAGAGTAGCATGAAATTACTGAGGACAATCTTTTCACTCCTTTCTCTGAAAACTGGGCATGACAAAGTCAATCTATTTTTGAAGCTCACCAAGTTTTTGCACTCAAGTTCACAAAATCAAATCTCCCTTTGGTCAGTCAGTCTTTCCCATATCATTCATGGACAAATTCATGTCAAAAACTGCTTGTTCAAAGGTTTGAATGACACAAAGAAAAAATCATTGTTGAACAATCCCTTATGACAAGTGCATGAACAACAGAGAAGCATTTAGAATATGATTGTGCAATAAAGAATTGCACGTTGTTAGAAACTAACATAACCTCAGAGCTGCTCAACAGGCAGGGCTCTACAAACATCACAGCTGAAACCCCCTCCTATAGACACTGGATTGAATTTATTGATATGATCTGATCTGATGCAATGTGTAACATAGCAATCAGATTTGTAGTGAGAATTGTGTGATAAGCTTCGAGGATGAAGAAATACTAATTCCCCAAATCTCTTTTGTGCTACAAATTGGCAAAATCTCAATCATCCACTGCTCAATGCTCAGAGTTACTTTGAATTACACTAAGTTTATGGTTGCATCATTGTTGTGTTCAACTCATTTCATGTTCCCATTTGGTCCATTTAATGATTTAGATCCCATTTGAATGCTCTGGGTCCTTGTTCATGCTCATGTTTTCATGTATGGTTGAAAAATTTGTGTTTCAATTAATTTTTGCTATTATTTTCATTAATGTCATGCAGACTGGGCAATTCTTTTTGTGGTGATAGATTTTGTGCTCATAACACTAATTAGTTTCAAAACAATTTTTTTAATTTATAATTTCATCATTATTAGTTTGTTATTAAAGTCAATAGTCGAAGCAATATAAACCATAATTCATTAAGTGCATCATGTACACATTATGTGCAATTTCATCATTTCGGGTGATGCTTGCAATAGTGTGTTTATTAGTGCATGAATTCAGTGTTTTTTTTTTCTTTCAAATTT
>Ga0209208_10010294_pt1 | contig 12156 bp, 10 predicted proteins | sample S1TSphfallax_3_FD_187694 | JGI IMG/M metagenome (GOLD analysis project Ga0209208, IMG submission 187694) | Host-associated microbial communities from peat moss isolated from Minnesota, USA - S1T2_Fd - Sphagnum fallax MG (SPAdes) (version 2) | ecosystem: Host-associated > Plants > Peat moss >...
CACATCAAAATGTTCACAACCAATAACATGGTCCATATAATTTGCATAATCAACAAAATCACCAATTTTGATGATTAGGACAGATTCAGAGGTTCAACCCATCACTACCCTAATCAAAGCAAAAATTAAAATCTAAAAGCCTATGGGGGTCAAATTGCTTTGATCTTTCTTTCATGACCATGCCTTGACTAGGTTTGGCAAAACAGAAAGATCCATCTCCATAAACTCCCATCACCCAATAAAATATTAAAACCCTAAAATGCCTAGCAGCCATAAAGACTTTGAGAATTGGAGAAAATGGTGTAAAAGAAGATCTGATGGTGTCTTTTGATGTAAATAAGCTTTTCTTAGAGATTTGTCAAATTCAACCTATTACCCCTACTATATTCATAAACGAAAAACCACCCAAAATAGATACACAATGTGTATCCGAAGGACTTGAGAAACCAAGCACTCTCTTCCATCATACTCACTTAATCCCATAGAACTTTGTTTTGCCAAACTTAGTCACTCTCAAGACCCCTAGTGATCATCATCATCTCCCCAATCACAAGCTCCTACTTCTATTGTAAAATTGTCGCTTTTTGAAAGATGCATAGCACAATGGAAAGTCTATCATCCCTCAATATTGATGCAACCCACACGTATAGGCATTTTTCCTTCAAGTGAGTCCCATCTTAATTCTAAAGCTAAACACTTCAAAAACCAAGTCAAAGAGCCAACATTAAAAAAAACAACAACAACAACTAAAAAAAAATTAATTGTTCATAGCAGAAACTTTGTTGTCCTTTAAGCTTCAACTTCCATTCAAACTTAATTGACATCCAACAAAGAAGATCTAACCAACCACTCCACACCACACAGAGCTCACCTACACGAAATTGAACGTCATTGTTCATAAAAACCCCAACAAGCTCATAACTTGCAAAAGAACAAGACAAGACAAAAACATAAACTCACAAGATCCACTATTAGTCACTATCAACTGCCAAAATTTTATCACCTTCAACTTCTAGCAGATGATGGTACTATACATATCCATTAGGGTTTCATCCCTAATTTCTCATCACAATCGTTTTGGCCCTCTCCAACGTTGCATTGTTTGCTGAGGCTGGTAAAAGACACAGCAAAGGCCAACACCGACCAGAGAAGAGTGTAATAAACATGATGTGAATGCCGCTCCCTTTTACTGATTGGTCAATCATAAATTAAAACTGGGACTACAAACAGGTGCTATTAGAAGTCTCCCATCTGTTTGCAGTCCTAGTTTTAGTTTTATGGGTGGGGTTGGAATACAGTATATAACTAAATTCGGATGTGAGAAATACTTTCACAGGGTCACATACTGAGCACAGCTGGAGATGCTCTTACACACTAACGTAGTGGTAACTTAGCGGTGGGAAGTGGTTAGTAGTTACCTACTTAGTAGTCACCAAGTGCATTTAACTACTTGCTTGCGTACATAGTAACGACTTAGATTCCATGCCTACGCTATTACATTCCTCACCTAGTTACCTATAATACTTACCCACTTATGTAGGTAGTTGCCTAGGTAGTGTGAATGGGAAGTAGGAGGGCTTACAAGATAGGTTGACCAATCCACAACTGACTCATTACAGGTTTCTCATGGATGATGCACTGCTGGTTGCCTATTCTTTTGGCAATTTTTTGACAATTTTTGTTACCTGAAATAATGACCTTGACACATACAAGGGATTTTTGGTTTTTTAAATGGCCCTAATTCGCCAGATTTCAACATAAAATAAAATAAAATAAAGTGCCAGATAAGTTCTACAACAGGTTCCAGCAGAATGGCCAAATATAAAAAGATTCTTAGAATTTGTTTACTTTCATATCTGATCTACAGCCAAATTAGGCTACATCTTCTGGTGGATAATAACCAGTTTGGCTACATCACAAAATTAGAATAAATAAATAAATATTTTATTTATTTATTTATTTATTTATTTATAAACCCAGGTGGGCAGTAAGTACTGGGTCACATAATCTTGTATCGCTTACATTTCAAGGTGTACAGGTAACCTACAGGTGGTGGTCCTGCATTATATAAGCAAGTGAAAACTCAAGTCAGGTGCACACATATCTGACCAACATCCTACTCCCACTCTTTTTCTTACATAGCCTGAAGGCTGTTTTTGACTCTTTGTTTGTACTAACTTATCTTAGGAGACCAAAAATTCCAGCTGTGAGCAACACCATGTGGTCATCCCACATATCCAAGCAAAATGAATACCGTATCATATCGTATCCACTTGGATTTGAGTGATCCGCACAGAGGTACATAACACATTTGGATCCAACAACAACAACTCCTGTACCCATCAAGCAGTTCAGCATTGAATAATCCTCAAAGAGCTGATGGGTTGAGTTTAAAAACAAATTTCTTAGGCCTTCCTAAACTCAGGATTTGAACTCAAAACTCCTGCTGTTGATAATGTCTTCTACCTTGATACATAAAGAATGGCCAAAAATTTAGCAGTTTATATTTTTGTCACTTCTCACCCCTAACATCGTGTATGACACTTACAAAATCGTAAAAACTTCTCTTTTTATTTCTCTTTGTATTTTGAGGGATCTCCCCTAGCAGAAGATCCCTAGGGAGTATGTGGTGGGAGAGATCTTGCTATATTTTCTACATTCCCATGTTCCCATGGAAAGATTTTTTGATGCGATGAATCAGGAAATTTCACAAATACAAGGAGAAAAGGGACAGATTAGGAAAAAAACAAGAAGGAAAGAATGGAGGAAAGAAAAATAAGAGATTTTGTTTTTAAAACGTATGTGGAGGTTCCCATACTCGTGTGTTCTCCATCGATTGGGAACACCCTCATGCAACCCTCCCTCAGGAGAACACACTTGTGTGGGAACCTCCCTTACAACAGAAGATCCTGCTGACCAGTCGACAGGAACATCCAAATCCAACTTTCAATGAAAAGTCAGTGTTTCATTATGTGGGTGAAAGGTTTAGGGTTCAATTTTTTTTCGGGTTCAGGGTTTCCATTTTGCCCCTTCGTGGAATTTTTGCAACAACACTGGACCAAAGTCCCCACCTAGTTGTGTGAGGGTGAAGTGGGATGGTATCAGCGTTGTACCAATATACAAGCCTGCGCTGGCATTGTACATTGATATCAAAGACCCTACCAGGCTGGTATGAAAGTTTTAAAAAGGACGACCCAATACCAGGACCAGGCTGGTATCAAATTTTTTAAAAGCACCCAAATGCAAGGACCAGGTTGGTATGAAAGTTTTTAAAAGGACCCAATACCAACCACGCTGGTATGAAATTTTCATAAAGACCCATATCAGGACCAGATCGATATGTTCACAAGTTGACACCTGTCCAACACTGGAGACTGTCCAACACTGGAGATGGTATACAGGATAGGTAGGTGCAATAGGTTACAAAGGTAAACTCATTCACAACTGAGTCATAATTGGTTTCCAGCAGATGGTGCACTGGCGGATGCGGGGTGTTTACAGAATCCATTTCCTCGGTAGCTCGATATTGTTATCTACAGTGCAATACACTCTGCCTGCCCATCTGCTTCACTGAAAACTTGTCAGGTGAAAATAAATTTTCAGGTCAAGATGTCGGGCTACAATTTCTGTTGATTGATGTGGGGGGAATAGTGGATGAAGTCATCAATACCTGTAAATATGCAGAAAGTTGGAGTCACAAAGATTTGGGGATACGGTCTTCTTCTCTGACCCAGAATTCCTTTGGGGGCTCCCATGCCTTTTTCTTTTTTTTTCTGGCATTCATCTTCTCTCACAGGAAATGGGCAGGAAACTTTTTTTTAAGACCTCTCTGTCATTTTGGTCTTGAACACTTTTGGAAACTGCAGTCTGTTGAAGGTGGTGCTGGATTGGGCTGACCACCACAATTGCGTAATGTCTGAGCCACCATCTCCACCTTCTCCGTGCATTTATCCTTGGACTCTATGTCAAAGACATACAACACACGACAAGATTTGCATCTCAGTACAGTTCAGGAAAAAGGGGAGGAAAACACCCCCCAAAAAAAAACATTGCCATAGTTGGTGCTGTTATTGTTGTAATGACCAAAATAAAACCGGACACAGCACACTGTGAAGTTCGCTAAGGATATTTACTTCAATTGCTGTTGTCGTTGCTGCTGCTGACCATAAAACCTGAGACCAAATCCATCCCGGATTCTGCTTCAAACCTGTCTGTGATTGACCTGGGGTAATTACCTATCCCTCTAGAGATGGCAATCACAGACTTCCAAGAAGAAACCTTGCACCACCCACCTGGGGAAATTGGACAATCCTGCCAGTGTGACCATACAGCAAGCGTGACAGAGGATAGCACATGTTTTACTAGTTCTCTTCACAGAATGCTTACTTTCGAGGAGTACTAAGTCCTCACTGCCAATGGGTTGGATACCAAATGTCAAAACACTGGATTTTAACTATGATGGCTTCCTAAACATGACCCTTTTTCACGGTGATAGCACCCTCATCCAGGTCATATTGAGATGTGAACTGAACAAGAAGACTGACGGCAGTGATCCTGTCAGATCAATTGCCCCTGCTGCATTCATGTGAAGAAACAATCCTCCATCAGTACAAGTATTCGTCCCTGAAGCAATATTATTCACAATTGTTTGACTTCCACAATACTTCCTTTACTAACTCCTGAAGCAATATTATTCACAATCATGTGACTTCCACAATACTTCCTTTACTAACTACTGATAACATGGGTTTCTCTGATCCATTAAACAATATAAAACCAAATTTTCCAACCCAGAAACCAAAGTAGTCAAGCAAATCAACACTTCCTTGAGCAACAATTACAGGCCAAAACAATTCATACAGAGTAGTTCTTTACCAAAGAATGGCCCAAACTGATAGAACCACAACTACAATTAAAAGGCAATTTTCAAGGAAAAGCCTTCAGCACCTCCCCTCTCTATTAACATTGTTTCTAGGATTGCAAAACAACAAACAACATCTATATGCATAACATCATGAAAAATGTTAACAGAGGGGTGTGACCTTATAGATGACACCTTGAAGCTGGAATTGCAGTTTATTCACAAGGATATACAATTTCATGTAAACTTAATGCCAACTGTCATTTATAGAGTTTCTTTGCAATAGACAACTTTGATCTGAGATCATGCGCACTGAATTGAACCAGACCTCCATCTACTGTACAAAAAGGTTTCCATCTACATCAGACAAATGAATTGATCATATCCAATATCATCCATTACTGGTTTCCTCCACTATCAATCACCTCAACTCATCAGAGTATGTCTGATCCACATCAATAACCAGTTCTTGCAGATCATCCATTCTTGATGTGATTGGTATTGCACTATCAGTTTCTGAAATAGGGTAGGATGTAGCAGGAAGCTTCTTCTCAAAATAGGGAAAGTGGTACACAGCTTCGTCGTGGGTTGTAGTCCAATCCTTATATACATACCTGCAAGTAAGTACTGTCCACATTTCAGAACCCATAAATACAAATCTAGAAAAAGCTTGTGAAACCAAGTGCAGGATCTTTTTCTTCATTTTTCTTTGCACAATCTGCTACCAAAAGACATAGGAAATCAATTTGATAGCTCAGAGAAAAAAATGAAATGATATTTTCATGGTGTTGTATTTGGCTGTTCAGTTATAGAGGTTGGAAGGAGCCGCCTTACGCTTTCATGGGAGGCCGGGATATAACAATAACCACCTGCAAATCCTCTAAACCCATTGTGTTACGCACCTGTGCACATCCAAGAGGAATAGAGCTTTCATATTTGGCGACAAAAGACTAATTAACAACCAAGACCTGCAGCTATGATGGCATACACAAGCCTGTCACAAATTGCATTACAATCAAGTTCATGAGGCCACACTAGTATTGAGACTTTGACAAGCTACTAAAGCGACCCACCACCAGATAGAACAGTATTCAATGCAAGGTCACCAAAGAACAGCAAGAATAGCATTCCTTGTGAGTTATTTGCGGTTGTTTATAGATTTGTAAGTCACTAGCTGCTGATTTCCCCTCTAGACTTTTCATCATTACTATCTCCCACATTCTCAAAAGAGACCGCCTGAGAAATCATTGTTCCTCAATCATATTATATATTTTGGCCTTCTTTGACCTTGTTCATTTTCTTGACTAGCAACAGAGCAGATGCTGGGCCTTCATTATCAGATAGCAGACAAACTGCCCATTACACAACTGCATAGTCCGAATATGGAGCAAAACTTTGCACAACATGTTTTTTCTGTCAATGTAGGGTAGGTCATAGCACCTGGTGCACTGAGTTCACAGGAACTATAAACGTGGAATTTGGGTATATAGTGAACATCTGAGGCCTCCCAGGAAAGGAGGCATTGGATGCAGGAGCCAAAAAGAGGGTGCCACCACCCATCAAAACAATAAAAACTTCCTCACAATTGTGCCGATGAATTGGTGTCCCTGACCCCGGTGCATATGTAGCCATCCATACCTCAATCTGCAGTTGCATATTGTGAGAAACACCCGCAGCTACATTATCAAATGTACCACCTATGACACAACAACTCTCAATCAACTACCCAAATACTGGGTCCTGGAGTTCACCATTTTCACTCAACGCTGGAGTGACACAGACTGCCCAATCAGTATTAATTTTTCTTCTCATGGATTCCAGAAAGTCTATATTCTTGAATTTAGCAAAGACATTGGACATATCTGTTTTCTCCACAGCAACTGCATCACTCCAATTTCACTGATTGCTCTTCCACAAACCCCAGACTTGAAACTGGAAGTGAACAGAAAGACAAAGAGGAAATAATCACCTCTTTCATGCCATCATCATTAGCCCCGGCAACAAAAATGTGTGACAATCCAGGCCGCCCATAGTTCTCTTGCACCAGCTCACCCAAATGTCTCACCACACAAGGAGCTGGCCAAACACAAGATTAGACAAGAAACTAAACTCTCATGAGAATCAAGAAATCTCTTCTTACACATGATTAAGAAAGCCAGAGCAAGAAAGATAAGACAAGAAACACAAACAAAAGAAGATTAGAAACACTTTACAACACCAAAAGTGGCTTAATTTCTTTTATATTACTGTGACCTCCCAGCTTTGTTACCCATTGGAGATCCAAAAAGTAGACAAAGGACAAGCTCATATTTCCCTCGTCCAAACTTCTGACCTAAAATCTGCTATGTCTAGGGTTACCTTGTGAAGAGAATTGAGAAGACACAAACATCCATCAGCAAAAGCAGAGTTAAACTTACATTTATTACTATGACATTTGGAGCTCTCATCTGCTTTTGATCTCGACAAGACACAGAAAAGAACAAAGATTGAAATCTTCCACAGTAACCCAGATGTCAAAACCACCATCTCCCAAGCTTTCTCCTTTTTTTTCCCGGTCAAAAAGAAAATTCTGAACCAATTTCCACGCAGAAAACCATTTCAGTATATGCAAAAAAATCTTCTTTGCAACAGGAACTTTCTTTGTTAAAATCACCAAAGAGGGAGGAGGGTCAAGAAAGAAATCCAACCACAGTACTTGTAGAATCCTAAACCCCAAACCCTAAAACCTAAGCAAAACAACCTTCTGTCTCTAGGATTCGTTTTTTTTGTTTTTTGAATATGAACAACATCATCAAGACAATGATTTTCAGAAATTCTGTATCCACCCAGTAGTATACAAAGCTCTCTTACCTCCCGAAAATCAGAGCAAATATGAAGCCGCGTGTGGATCTCCAACGGTATTATTATCAGGAGGCTGGCGGAGCGTCGTCGTCGTCGGAAAGCACGAGTTCTAGGGTTTGGTGTGGCGAGGTTTTGGAATGGACACGATTCTTACGCTCATAACTGTACTTCTGGTACGCGAGGTTCGCGATGACGAAGACGAAGATCCCGGTTCCGATGGCACCCACCGTCAAGTTCGGCTTGGCGTGAAGCTCCGGGTTGATGAGGCGCGAGAAAGGTGTGGACTTTCGCAGCCAGTCGTGCGGATCCTTCCCACTCATGATGATCGATGCTCTCTGCAAGTCAAGCCGCTGCTGCAATCCATCGACAAAACGTTCGGATTCTCGCTCTCGCTTGCGCGCGGACGCACAAAACCCTCCCTGCAAACCCACAGAAGCTCGTCCTGCGTTTCTCTTGTCGAAGGGAACTAGGGGTTTTCCGCAACCGCACATTCAAGATATGGATCCGCCTGAAATGGCAAAACTCCAAATCAGCATTTTTTAGGTGGCTATCTATAGCCAAAAAGCCATATTAAAAATTAAAAGTGCTAAAATTTTAATTTTTTTCTTTGAGATTTTCTCTAGCCATATTTAGACCAAAATAAAATATTACTCGCCATATTTCTATGCATGGTTCAACTAGGTAGCAAGAAGAAAAGAAGGATGTTTAACAAATTTTACCCTCATTAAATTTGGAGCCCCGGGTTTACTGGAAGAAAAAACAAGAGGTTAAGTTAGGTTGAATTTTGGCTATAACATAATTCTACTTGTTTTAATGAAAAACTTCATCCAAATGTTTTCTATGAAATCACATGATGGAACTTTTCATATGGAATTGAAATGGTATAATTAATTCATATTCAATATATGATTGAATGCTTCATAAAATGTTGTAATTATTTGAATCATTTAAAAAATATTATTTTCATTTTGCAATATACTGCTACAAGTATTAAATTTTTACAAATGCATTATTTGATCATTTAATATCAATAAAAAATCATAGTTTATATATATATATACACACACATTATTTGACAATTGAATTATCTTATTTTGAGTATAATTTATGAAAACCTCTTTTAATATTGGCTTGGTGGAAAGCTAAAAGTCACATAGTTTCCAAAAAAAAATTATGACAACATTTTTTTACCATTGTAGTGTGCTTTCACCTTTTTCAATAAAAATAAAAACATTGTTGAAAACCAATCAAGGTGATAAAAGATACCAAAGGGAAATTCTTAATTATTTATGGCTATTCCAAAGGTAATTAATAGGTACGCATTTTTGAGATATGCATACCAATCAATTGGTCTAACATGTCAACATTCTACATTGACATTCATATATTTTTGTTCAATGAATTCACATCCTTCCTTGTAAGGAAACTTGAAATGAATCTTTCTTACTTGAAAAGGAGATTTCCACTTTCTACAAAATGTGTGCAAACAACCTCTTGTTACGACTTTGAAGTTTGATGTTGTAGGATAATTGTTAAGAAAAAACAAATTTATTTTCAAGTACATAGACCCCCCCCCATTTCAAAACTTCCCAAACATAACCAAGGGGGAGGAGGGAAGATGTTATTTTATTGATGAGATGCCATGGGGTTAGATAGTTTGAAACCTCACTTCACTTGACAATATATATATGTGGTTAATAGTTTATCACACACTAAACATTTAAGTAGGGTTTTCATCAAATTGAACCATTATCATGATCACTTTTATTCTAATTTTGTGAATTTCTTAATTAAAAAATGAATTGTGATAATTGAGTTGAAAAAAGTGCCTAAAATTGAACCAATAACTGTTAAATTTATGAAAACCATCCATATGAAAACCAAAATAATAATAATAATTGAAAATTTGAAACCTTATAATTTCTTTTAAATCTAAATTATATATATATAAAGTTGGGATAGTTTTTTATATTGACACTTGAAGAACCAAAACTAATGGTTTTTTGAAAAATTTGAGAACCGCCCAACATTAATATTAACATGAACATAAATTTTGTAATAACAAGAAGAATGTTACATATGTTAAGCAAAAGCTTTCTAGTAGAAACACTAATAACCAACTATTGAAAATTAAAAATTATTAATTAGATCATAACGAATACAATACCATTTATATTTCATTATACACTATTGTGACTTAATTGCCACAAATAGTAAATTGTGGAGCTACATAGAGATGCAAGGGAAGATGAGCAGTAGTGACTAAATGTAATGGAATTGCTTTTGGAGTTGTGATACTAAAAACTTCACTCATATCCATGTCTTGTGAACTTTCTCCTTTTGGTAATCTCAATGTGAAGCTATGAAGAAACCTAGTTAGTTCCATTTGTATGGTAATCAACCCAAAAGGAAAGCTTGGGCATACCCGTTGACCAGAACCAAAAGGCAATAGTTGGAAATCCTTTCCTTTTAAATCAATATTGGATCCAACAAATCTCTCAAGATTGAATTCTAAAGGATTTTCATAGATAGATGGATTTCGATTAATAGCCCATACATTTACATAAAGTAGAGTTTTGAAAGGTATGTGGTAACCCCCTACTTCACAACCATCTATGTTTTCATGTGGTAGTAAAAGGTGAGCAGGAGGATGAAGGCAAAATGTTTCCTTCACAATGGCAATGGCTTGAAGATATTTCAATTGTGGAATGTCATTTTCATCAACAACACATTCAAATCCAACCACATCATCCAATTCTTCTTGAGCTTTTTGTGCAAATTGTGGATGCTTCAAAAGTTTTGCTAATGCCCATTCTATAGTGGTAACAGTTGTGTCAGTACTTGCTAATATATTTTCCTGCACATAATGGGGAAACATGGGAAAGTTACATAGGAAAAAATGATGAATTGTTGGATGAAAAATTATTCATAAATCAACACCATAATGTCTTTTATGGAGTTCATGAATAAATGTTACATTTTATCATTTTGACATGGAAGGTTTAGTATATTGATAATGACATGGAAGGTTTAATATATAAATTGCCAATAATAAAAAATTAAACACATTTTAAGTTAATTGTAATCATTGGACAACATTCAATTCTTTTGATGAAATCATGAAGTACATTGCTAAAGCATGGTAACTTACATTGAGAATTGTGGTTATTTATAGATTTTTTAAATCATTTATTAATAGTAATGGACTTTTGAAGCCAAAAAATATGGATTAGTCATTTGATTAGAACACCACAAAATGGAAATATTTATATTAAGTCACATTCCAAATTTTTTATTGGGACTTAATATGTAATGTAATACAAAATGATAAACTCATACGAAAAATCTTTTTTTTGAAAATTTTAACCGTTTAATAGTTAAGGACTTTTGAATGGTTAAAATTTGACCATATTTTCATAAGTCCATACGAATTGCAATTTTTGTTTATTTTTCAATTTCTTGTCCCAAAAGCATATTTTTTGAAAGTTTTAGATGGGGTATTATTCCCTTGGACTTTTTGGGTTTTCCTGTTAGGATTTCCAAATTAAAAAATGACATTAATTACATTAAATATAGAATTTCACATAAATTTGGAAAATTTGTAAACGATTGAACATGTATTATTCAAATATTAGGATACTAGCATTTAAAAAATTAACAACCATGTTCATTTGAATCATTTTAAAGATCTTGTATGAACTTGTAAGGAGTGTAATTTTTGCCAATATTGAACCACCATAGCTTGCATCTACCCATATGTCATATTTAGGCTCAAATTTGATATTCAGTTAAAAAAACTATGTGAAAAATGTAGTATAAACCAATAGAAAATTATCAGGTGGGTGAAAGCATGGTAAAACATGCTAAAACAATGTTCACACATGTAGTCATAATCACATTTGTTGTTATTCAAATTTGTTTAACTTCATTATGAAGTAATGGTGACTCCATTGAGTTTATAATAAGCTACACACAAAATGCGAGGAATTTTCGTATATGAAAAATGGATGAAAAATATATTTTAAACTAGTTGGGTTTTCAAGATTTCCAACTTACTTTTATATGAGAACTTTGATAAATTATGATTATGATATGAGATTTTTTAAAACACATTGATACATATTAATGTTCTATCCATTTGAAAATGCAAAAAAATCAATTACAATTGTATTTTCATCAATGTTATGCACATTCTCAACAAGATTGCAAGTTAGTATATATGCCCATTCAACGTCATTGAACTTTTGCAAATACCAAGAAGAGTGAATTAGACCAAAAATGTAGGAACAAAAAAGATGGAAGATAAATCCTTGAACATAATATGTGAAAGGAAAATTTTACTTGGGTCATGAACCTACCCCATTGTATGACACAAAATGTTAGAAGGCAAGTTAGTAACCAAGTTCATGAACGTTAGATTTAGATGCAACTCTCGACGAAAGCCACCAACAACA
>Ga0209208_10010295_pt1 | contig 12153 bp, 5 predicted proteins | sample S1TSphfallax_3_FD_187694 | JGI IMG/M metagenome (GOLD analysis project Ga0209208, IMG submission 187694) | Host-associated microbial communities from peat moss isolated from Minnesota, USA - S1T2_Fd - Sphagnum fallax MG (SPAdes) (version 2) | ecosystem: Host-associated > Plants > Peat moss >...
TTTTAAATTATTTTAATTTATTTTATCAAAGGCTATTTTTAACTCTTTAAAATTATACCCTAGTATTTTTTAATATTTTAAATTACTCTAACCTAAGCTATATTTTAATCTATTCTAACCTAAACCAATTTTAGGTTACGTAACATAGAATAACCTACATAACATAATCTAACTTAGTTTGGAATAACCTAGAATAACTTAGGGTGGAATAACCAATAATAATTTAGAACAACCTAGGGAGGAATAACTTGAAATAACTAAAAATAGCTTAAGGTAAAATAATCTAAAATAATTTAAATTTGAATAACCTAAAATAACTTTAAATAATTTAAAATATTTTAGTGCAAAACAACTTTTAAATAACCAAAAATAATTCAAGGTTGAATAACCCAAATAACCTAGGGTGGAGTAGTTTAAAATATCCAAAAATGGCCTAAGGTGAAATAGCCTAAATAACCAATAATAGTTCAACGTTGAATATCGTAAAATAGCTTAAGGTGGAATAGTTTAGAATAGCCAAAATTAACCTAGGGTGGAATAACCAAGAATCATCTAAGGTAAAATAGCCTAAAATAAATTATTATCTAGGGAATATGTTAGAATAGCTTGAAATAAATTAATATCAACATTCGGGACTTGTGAATCCCTAAACTATTAAAGGATTATTTAAGCATTTTTTTCCATTTGTGATATCTATTATGCCATGTGTGAATAAAATTATCTACCAGTAGAAAACTAATGACCTACAATTGCAATGTTCATCTAATAATCACATGTATTGTGTTTTGATTACACCAATGTGTCATGGTTCTATTTGATATATTTTTTCATTTACATGTGCAAACATTCATTATTAATCATACATTGGAACTTTTTTTGCAACTTGTCATGATTATATTAATCACAATAATGTATCTTTGGGTTCTGCAACTTCTCTTATGATGTGTCACTAAAGGAAATCCTATCATTTGCAACCACCTCATGTGTGACTAGGTGCACTTAAATGTTGCCTACAACTATGAATAGTTGTTTACTCAACTACTTTTCAAGTTTGGATGATTTTTCATTTTCTCTTCATTAGGTTGTGAGTATGACTTGTTCCATCCTTCCTATGGACTGATTTTTCATGGTGTCTTATATTTTGTATAATACCATGTATACTTTTAATCGCACACACAACCAAAATAATCACATTACAACAATGTTGTCATATTATCCGCATGTCTATCAGGATGTGGCACATTTGTTTGGACATTAACACAACCCCATGTCACATCAAAATAGGTTCAATTGAGGTCAAAGCAAGGTCAAGTTGTTCAAGGGCTATTAGGGGTGATTGAAACCACATCAATTGGTCATTGCAAACCATGTGGCAATTGAAATTATTTGAACCAACAATAAAAAAAACATTCAAGCAACAACCAAAAACTTTGCGAGCAATAATCAAATTTTTGGGCTAGGAAATAAGACATTTCAGTCACTAAATCATTAGTGGAAATTGAATCATCATCCATCAAATGATTAAATTTTTTGGGCGGTGAGAAAAAATTCAAAAAATGTTCAAAAAAATCAATCACCAAATTTTAAGTTGCCCAATTTGGTGACTGACTTTTTTTAGTCACCCAAGCTAGAGACCAATTTCTTTTTGGGGTAGTGATAGATAATGTTTTAGTCATTGGTTCCATGGTGGAATTCAAACCACTATTGATTAGAAAAATGAAATTTTTTAATTGCCTAGTTTAGTGACAAAATTGGTCTAACCAAAAAAAATTCAATCGCCAAAAAAAAGGCCAACGTTCATCAAAACAAACAAAATTGACATATTTGAACGGATGCTAACGTCACAACAAATGAAATTTGGGTGCATCATGTTTGTTTTGGAAACCCTACATTACAATTGCATTTAATACTTGGGCTACCTAAGTAACTACCTACTAAATGTTAAATTCATGGCTACTCTAAATAACTACCTAGTACATAACTATCTAACATATAATAGGTAAGTAATTAATATTTATTAAGTACCTAGCTAATACGTAATAATATTTATTAGGTGCCTAAACATATTATCTAATAAGTAAGTATTTAAATATATACTAGTCATGTAGGTACCTAGTTCTTACTAGGTAGGTACTTAGGTTATGTAGGTGGGTGAAAGTAAATTAATAAAAGTCAATGGTGCCTCCTTAGGCAATTGCTTATTCTAAAATGTTGTCAAAATATTTTGAAAACATTTTAGAAAAATCTTCAAAAAATATTGTTAAACTATTAAAATTTTCTTTGTATTATTATATTAAGGTTTATGAATTTCTTAAGCATGGATATGTGACACATGTCATGTAATGCATGGCTTTTGGGATGCCATGTATGAAATTTTCATTAATGGATTTTGTAGTTGCAACATAGTTGTAAGTATATATAATTGCATGAACACATCTAGATATGTTATAAGATTAATGTATGTGTATTCTACATTGCAAAATATTTTTGGTGATGATTTGTCCTTTGTTGTTAAGTCACATTTTTTAATTGTAAATGTTGCTTATAACTAAAGCTAATTGCAAAAGACCAATCATAAATGATAGTTTTTCTTGTACTCTATGTTAGTCCATTATTAAATAACCAAGGACCTACAGTTGCAATGTTCATTTGATAGTCACATGTATTATGTTTTGTTGCACCCATGTGTCAAATTTTTATTTGATATTTCTTCATTTGGAGGTGCAAACATTCACTATTAGTTGTGCAATTGGGACTAGTTGTTATCGCTTATTATAATTATATTGAGCACAACAACACATCTTTGGGTTTTGAAATTGTTCTGTGTTGTCATGTGTCAATTTATTATTTGATAATTAGGGACCTAAAGTTGTAACATTCATCTAATAATTACATGTATTGTGTTTTGTTGCACCGGCCATGAGTCATGATGTTCATTATAGTCACAACTAGTGTTGTGCATGTAAATGGTTTGGGACTTACAGTCTATGCAAATGTAAGTGTAAAAATATATATATATTTATATAATTTTACACAGTTAGATAAAGAAAAAATATATATATAACAATGTAAAACATGTGATTTTTACTTTAGGAGGGGAAATTTCATAATTTTTAAAAAGATAAGCCAACTAAATGGCCCATTGCCAAAAAAAAACCATCAAAATATACACCCACAACTAATTAATATGAGTTTGCAAAAAGGTTTGGTCATTAAAGATATATAATAAAATTATTTATAAAATAAGGAAGACAACACTAGAACATTGAGTTTGATCATAAACAGGGTGAAATTCAAAAAAATAAAAAACATTAGCATTCAAAGGTGGGGGGACTTTTATTTTTGTGGTGAATTATTTCACCCTTTTTTTCCCTTTTTCTTTAACACCTCCACTATTGTTGCATATATTTTCATTGCCCTTACTTGTAAAGCTACTATAATTAATCTTGAACCTTATGCATTAAATGTTAATTTTCAACATTTCACTCCTAGATTTAATAAAATTTCCTTATTTTTTAGATACCCCTAAAAGAAAGGTTTGGGGTGAAAGGAGGTCCAAAGACATGGTGATTTTACAAATAATTTTAATATTTACATTTACATGCCCCAAAACCTTTACATGAGGCCATGTAAGTGTATTTGACAAATATTTATACTAATCTCATGTAAGTGTAAATGTGTGTGTGTGTATATATATATATATATATATATATATATATATATACACATTGCAACAAGATAAGAGTAAGTGTAAGAAAATTGGACGTGTAAATGTAAATGATTTACACTTCCATTAGATTTACACACTGTATATATGCATATTGACATTTATACGCACAACATTGGTCACAACATTATTCTTAACACATGACATGCCATGTCATCATCACTAAAAATTGAGTCACTATTAGTTACAAAGGTCAATGGTACGTTTGACTAATTAATTTAATGTTATGAATATCACTAAACAAGGAATCATGTCCATACTAACTCATGTGTTTTTGACTTGTGTTTAAATCGACCATTTTTATGATTATCATTTCAACTATCTTTTGTGGCATGTAATAAAAGGACTTGTAATCACATATTCAATTACAAAATGGATTTCATTGTACATTCAACTATATGATTTGTGATTACTACTTATTTCAATGAATATGAAAATTATTTTCATATCATCCAAAATTATAAATGGCATCCAAAATATAAATGATTTTTTTTTAGTGATTGGTAATGTGATTCACAAGTGACTAGACAACATGTGGCATGTTGTTCAACTTGAATTATGACTATATATCGTAGTTGCAAATGTACATGTGTTAATGGTAAGCTACTGCATGCAAGATGTCATGTTAGTTTACACAAACTAAAATTAGGTAGCCTTTAAACCCCTAAGTAGCCCCTAGCTATGTTAGGTAATTTAAATAACCCCTGGGTGTAATCATATTAACATGTACCATTAACAATTGTAACCATTATTTAATTTTTTGAAATTTGGATTGCAATAATAATAATCAATTTTTATAAAATGTTATTTTGGATACATTATGTACATATCATAAAAATTTGGAATCAATTTAATGAATGAAAATATGTATAAGGACTTTTAAGGCTTTGTAACCACTACTTAAAAATTGTTTAAAAGTAGTTTAAAAGCAATTTTGACACTAAAAGAACAATTTGAAAATATTTTTTAATGACTTATTTTGGGATTTTAAAAAATACACCTTAACATAATAGTATTTTTTAAAATATATATTTTTAATGTTTTTAAAAAGGTGTATTAAAAATATTCTTAAAAAAAAACAATGATGTAAAAAGGCACATGTGACTCCTTATAACATGGTTGGACCCCCTTAGGTATGCCTTTAGATACCTTAGGTAACCTCTAGGTATCCTAAGTATTATAGCTAGCCTTTAAATATGCCCTTAAATACCTTATGTAACCTTTAAATATGCCCTTAAATACCTTATGTAACCTTTAAATATGCCCCTAAATGTCGCAACCCTAACCTTGGGCTCATGACCAATGCAAGGGCTTACAAAGTTGCGAGCCAAAAGTGAAGCCCAGGAGTCACATTTCATGCTCTCGGGAGTGTGGGAGAGTGTGAGGGAATGAACTTCCACACTCCCAAGTGAACTCTCGCTTTGGGAATTGGAGTCCCAATGGACTTTTCAATCGTTTAAGGGTAATTGTAGGGGTCAAAATTCATTGAATTAAAAAGTTTCTTATATCATTGAAAAGTTCTTGGAATGCAGATGTTTAAAATGAGTTCACATGACCCTTTTAGATATTTAAAACACAAGTTATGGCCAAAAGAAGGGTTGGGAATCAAATTGTCAATTTGACTCCCAACCATTAAAAGTCAAGAATCACCCTGATTTCCTTATGTTCAGGTGGAGTGCCATATACCGTTGAAAAACTCTTGACAAATTCTATAACTTTGCTTTGGACCTCACCTCAATTGAAGGTTTTCACACAAAGTTATGGGCCTCCAAATTTGTCGGAGTTCTAGTTTTAGGAATTTTGAGACTCTCACTTGGGAGTCGTGGGACAAAATGACATTTGGGTGTTGGCCCCGTGGCCAAGCACAGAGAATACTATAAGGGGGGAAGGTGGTGGTTTTCCCCAAATCTAAGTCGTGGTGAGTTATGTGAATTCGTGTTTGCTCGTGGTTTGTCCATGCACCAAAGTGTTCTAGCTACACACTAACCAACTTGTTGTTTGGTTTGTGTAGGTCTATGTGAATAATTGACATGATTATCAATCTTCCTAGTCCCCATCCCGGAGCTCCAACATGCCCCTCTACCCCCGAAGTGCTACAACCCGAGGAGTGCGCCTCAACTCCTTCTCCTTCCGTTGTCTTCACCTTTGGACTCGAAGTTGAATCCATCAAGGAACTTAAGGGTGCGTCACTATAGGTACCTTATATAACCTATACCTATCTTAAGTACCCTAAGTAACCTAAACAACCTTTAAGTAAGCCCCTAAATACCCAAATTAGCTTATGCAACCCCTAGGGGCCCCTAGTTAATTTACACAACACCTTAAGTACACCCATAAGTACCCTAGAACACCCCTTAAGTAGGATTTAAATACCTTATTTAATTTACATAAACTTTAGGTAGCCTATAAGTAGGTTGGTAACTTATACAACATTTAAATAACCTAGGTAGCCTCTAGGTATGACCTTAAGTAGCTTAGGTAGCCTCTTGGTAGTCCTTAAGTACCTTAACAACCTTTAGGCAACCCCTATGTAAATCCCTAAATACCTTAAGTAGTTTAAGCAACCCTTAAGTAACTTACATAACCTAAACAACTTGTAAGTAGTCCCTAGGTAAAGGTAGCTTAGGTTATCCCAAGGTAAACCCCTAAGTACTTTAAATAGTTTAAACAAACCAAGTAAGTAGCTTCAAAATAGTTTAAACAACCTTTAAGTAGTCCCTACAAGAACTTGAAGTAGCTTAAGCAACCTTTAGGTAGTTTAAATAACCCCTTACTAACCCTTAAATAGCTTAAACAATCCCTAGGTCCATTGGTAAGGTAAACAACCCCTTGGTAGCCTTTAAATACCCTAAGTAACCCCTACATAGCCCAGGCAGCCCCTACATAGTCCTTATGTACTTCAAGTAACCTAGGCAACCCTTTGGTAGACCCTTAGGTACCCTAGTTAAAATCTAGGCAACCTTGGGAAGCCCCTAGGTAACCTAAGCAACCCTTAGGTAACATTAAGTAACCTTAATAACATAATCAATCCCTAGTAGCCCCTTAGGTAGGTTAATAATTTTTTTTAATGAATATGTGGTTTCATTTCATATTACATAAAACATAGTTGATGCAATGCTAAACTCTTTGTCCTTCAATGTGTAGATGCAGGGCTTCTTCAAATTTTTACTATTACAACCTATCTATTATAATCTAGGCTAGGTAGTTTAATGCTCACTTTAGGCCAAAGTGTCTAACTTAAGCAACTTATAGGTTGAAATGTCTAACATAAGCCACCTAAGTTTCCCAACCCATGGTTTTAACCTAGGTGACTTAGGCTAGATAGGTTAGGCCACCTAGCCTAGGTAGGCCAGGTGGCCATCTGTTCAATGTGGAACTTGCCATGTGCCAACATTATAGTGGTAACAAAATTAAAGCATCCACATAATTTTATTGTAAAATTAATTGCAAATGACCATGCCACATAAGCATAATTGACTACATATTTTAGTTGTAAAACCAATCATAAATGAGTATGCCATGTTGATTAGATCTTGAATATTGGATGAAAAGTTTGTCTTAGTTTTCAATGCAATGACCATTTCAACTAGGTTATATCATGTCTTTTGTGATAAAAAAATTATGTAACTAAATAAATAAATTAGTTACAAATGAAAAAATCATTAATACGCAAATTCCTTATAGTGTATATATTAACACAAATTGAAAGATAATGGGATATTTTGCCCTAAAACCAACAAGTTCTCATATCGACTATAGTTGCAAAACCATGATGTTGCATGGCATGTTGATATCCTTTGCCATTACTTAGTGATTTATGTTACTAAGTAATATGAATCTAGTAAAAAAAGACAGCAATCATTTTTGGGTCTTATTGAAAGGATGCAATATGTTGTAATGCCATGTTCTAGTTTTCTAAAAGTTTAGGTCTTTATAGTAAATAACTTATGGCACTTTAAAAACTTCAAATACAAGCTTTTGTTTGGTGATAGAACTAATGTGTGATTACAAGTTAGGATGGTTCATCTTGAACAAATGCAACACTCCAAATAGTCCATATTTTAAAACTAAAATGGTAAAATCTTTGAAAAATCAATGTTAAGTAGGGATTATGTGATGATTAATGAACTAATAAAATCAAAAAGAGTAAATAACCAAACTAGATAACTCTTTGACATCCATGTTAGAAAAAACAAAACAAAACATCAATCTAAAAAAAATAGGATTGAAATAAGGACTTTTGAAAATAATGTCCAAATTTTGGTCATTCAAAAGTCCATAACTATTTGTTGGTTAAGGCTTTTGTCATAATTGTTTTCAATCCATGTTTGTCTTTATATAATGTATCATACATTAGAAGTCCCTATAAGATATCTTGAGCTGAAATGATAATGAACATTTTATTTCATGGAAATGTACATTCTAGACCACATTCCATATATTCTAGTTGAAAATTCCATTAGTATTAAGTTTCATTGTTATGTATGTGTTTTATGCAAGTCAACAATTTTAATCCATAAATTTTTATCACATTAATTATTTTATTATAGATTTTTGGCATTTGAATAAATTACATTTAATAAGATGTCCATTGTGATGCAAAAAACAATCCAATCTAACTCGTACTACCTTTTATTCCAACTTTGTAACAAAGGTCCCTTATGGAATCTAAATGTGTTATTATGGACTTAATTGTGGCAAAACAAAACATCAATATAAAAAAATAAAAGAAATAATGCCTATGAGTTAAATAGGCACTTTCAAGTTACATGGGCATTGAACCCTCCTTGGGCAAAGTCTATTTTAAGTTTCAGTGGAAAAGTTACTCATGCCCAATTCAAAGTGTGTGCACTTGGATCAAAGGCAAAGATAAATTATTACTTCCTAAGTTTGATTCTCTGTTGTAATCATGTGGGTTATTGTAAGGCTTTGCTAACCATCATGCTAGGGGTAAAAGTGAAGGAACATTATTTCTTGAAAAACAACACTCATGTTGCCAATAAGAGGTTGTATTTTGTTGAGGGTCTTAAAACACTACATAGGTTGTCTGATGTAATTATTGATAAGAAAAAAATGTTTTTTAATAAATTGTTTGTATTTTTCATGTGTTGTAATCATGGTCTTTGCAATGTAGAGGTTATTTGTGTAATAAATTGTATTTAATAATCCCAAAAAACATTAATCTCATGGGGCTGAATGGGAGATGGTAAACCTTATGCTGTGAACACATGTTAAAAAAAACTCAAAGTGTGTTGGGTGGGCCAAGTTTTGTTTCTTTAAGTGTAGAGGAAATTATTATTGTTCATAACCAATCATGGATCTCAATTCCTACGTATGTGATGCAAGCATGGATACTTGTCGCAACCCTAGCATTGACACTACAAGAATTTGTGATTTTTAAAAATTGAAAAAAAAACCAAAAGTAACTTGTCTTCACATTTGTCAAATATTTACTAGCTACAAGATAATATATATTTTTATTTTATTATGTGTTGTTGGAACCCATTTCAATCTATAAAAAGTTCCAATTTTTTCATGTTTCAAAGGTTTATCCCCATGTTGTGGATCTAAAGTTTCATCTTTCGTGTTTCAAGAAAACTCACCTCCAAATTACATGAACCCAAATTCAAAAGACAACAAGAATTTAAAACAATCATTTTTTTTTCATGTTTTCATGTGTGTGATTTTGTCACTTTTGATAGTAATGGGTGCTGATCTAGTAGCACACAACACAGTTGGTCAATATGACAAATTTGTTATCTTGGACAAGTCATTTTGAACATGTCAAACTTGATTAATGGTTTTTTGTATCAATCAAATGGTGGATCTTTTGACTTAAAATTGGACAAACTATTTGGGCAAAAAAACCTATAATGTGTGATTATTTAAAATTAATTATTGGTGAATAATTCATTATTCTCCAAAGGTAGGTAGGTAGGTCATAGGTATGTAGGTAGATAGGTAGGTATATTATGTCACAAATACTTATTTTCTTAAAATCATGACCCAAATATGCAATTAACAAATAGGTAGTAAATACTTACCTACCAAGTTTTACTAATGTACATATAGGTACATACATCTATACATAACATACATACAATATGTTTATATTCTTATAAATATAAGATATAATAAATGCTAGTATCAAGAATTGAACCATGGTCTCCATGGCCTCAAGCCAATGTTTTTGTTAATCAATCAACACATGACTTTGTAACATAACATGTGTCAAAACATGAATGTAACATGTTTACTCCAAATCATCTTACGAATCCAAATTTTTCCATTTGTATGTTTTGTTAAAATGAAGTAGATTAAAATGTATTCTTGAAAAGTTTCCAAAGGTCTACATATATATAATATACAAACTTGTATAAAATTTCAAGTCATTTGAAGGAAAATACGATTGAAAAATTTAATTAAATAAAAAATTCATTTTTTAAAATTTTAATTAATTAAAAATCTAACTTTTCATTGCTAGCCAATGTTTGGATGTTTGGCTATGGACTTATAAAATTGACCATGTAGTAAAAAAAGGTCACTTTAGTCAAATAAACTAATTGAAAGAAATAATAAATAAGGCTTATAATCAAATTGACGAACATTTTTAGTGAAAATGGATAAGGTAGTCAAGTTGGATAAGCTTGAAAATCCATGAATTTTTGTAGTGTGGGTTCACAACCAAGGTTAAAATGCTACAATAAATGAATCCAAGAGCAAAATTAGGATGCAAGGTGAGAATAACATATTTGCAAGACCCATATGAAGTGGAAAGCCCCTAAGAGTTAAGGGGATGCCTCCTTAGGACTCATAAATCTAACTCCCATTTTGAAAGTTGGGTTTTTATGGAAGTTCAAAATGTTTAAAGGGCAAATTGGGGTCTCAAAATGTCTTGGGATCAAATAATTTTTATTTCTTTCAAAATAACTCAAAGATATTTATAAGAATATTTGATTGCATGTTCAAAATGGGCTTTTCTAGGGCCCTATTTTCAAGGAATTATGATGCTCCAAATATTCAAGGATCCATTTTGGGAATCCATTTTAGAACTGATTGGAAAAATGCCATTCTAGTGTGGCCATGTGGAAAACTTTACATTATACTACAAGGGGAGGTGATGTCTCTTCCTAAGTTTGGGCCATGTGAACATAAAATGAATGTACAAGCTTGAGTCCATGACCCAATTTGGCTCCAATTGTAATAATCACCTTCTTCTTTTGGTTTATGCATTTTCACATGTTCATAAGCTCAAATTGAGGAATTCATCCTAATCCCATCTTAAATCTTATGCACACTATTCTTGTCCCAATGCATGGAGTTAAAAACTTTTAAATTTTTCATAACACATCTTATCAAAAAGTTTATCTTGATACCTTGTGACATGTTTTTAGGAATTGTGTCAATCCTTTTCATATTGTGCGCAATATGTTGTTGAGGGTGGAAATGTAGACAAATTCATTCTTGTGATAACTCAATCTCTTTTGTTAGGGTGGCCATTTGTTGCAGGTTGTATGAAAGACCTTAGATATAAGGGTATTCTTTTATAACAACATTATTTACAATGAAACTAATTATAGACATTACTTCCTAGTGAATTAATCACATTTTATTTTTTTGCACACCATTGGGCAACAACATGGTGCACTAGACCAAAATGGATCTCACAAACATTGTTTTTTCAAGCGATGAAGTTTAATAGAAGCCTACATGATAATTGTTTTACTACATATATAAGTTACCATACATATTTGAGTCCAAACCATGATTAGAATTTTTATAATTAGAATTGGTTGTATAGTGTTTTTTGGACTTTTAATGCAAAACATGTGTCATGTAACAAATTATGTGGACTATTTTTCACTAAAAAAAATGATTTCCTAAATTTCAATCACATGAGTTTATAAAAAGTATTAAATATTAAACACAAAAATCGAAATTGAAGATAAATTATTTTATTTTATTTTCATGTGCATTTTAAATTGAAATAACTTAAACTTTTCATAATGCACATAAAAATGAAGAATTGGGAAAAATTGTCTACGAACAATATATTTGTATTATGAATGTGAAGAATGGTGTGAAACCAACAATCACATTCAATAAGGCCCAAAGCAATATCAACATCTAAATAAATTTTCTATTTAGATATAATTATGATTGGAAAAATAAATAAATAAATGAAATGTAGAAAAAATTTCACATTGATATTAACCTTTCTAATAGACTTATATAAGAAGAAAATAAATTATAAACCAAAGTGATTGAGAAAATTTTAGAAAAAAATATGAACTTTCAAAAATGAATATAATATGAATGTTGGAATTGTGAGAAGGTTAACAAAGGGATTCAAAAACATTGTGTACTCTTGTGTGGACTTTGCATGTGTTGTTTTTTGGTACATTGCATCATGCTTTAACCCCAAA
>Ga0209208_10010296_pt1 | contig 12153 bp, 6 predicted proteins | sample S1TSphfallax_3_FD_187694 | JGI IMG/M metagenome (GOLD analysis project Ga0209208, IMG submission 187694) | Host-associated microbial communities from peat moss isolated from Minnesota, USA - S1T2_Fd - Sphagnum fallax MG (SPAdes) (version 2) | ecosystem: Host-associated > Plants > Peat moss >...
AGGGTTTGTGCACCCATGAATAAAACCAGAGAGAAATTTTTTCTTTTTTTTTTAATAATAATCCTTTGCAAAATTTTGATCTCACAAAATAAAATGGAATATCTTGTTTCAAACTCCCCATTTTTGAAAACTTTCATCAGATCCTTTAAAAAAAAAGTTTTTGAGCAAAATTTCACCACATTTTGACTCACTTTTTAGTTTTGGGGCAGTTTTTCACTAGTTTCTACAGTTTTGATAGTTTATTACAAACCTTGCCAATTGATGCTCAATCTTGTTTGGCCTGTATGTAGGGCAGAGTTATAATAATTTATTAAAAAATTTCAGTATTTCAAAAAATGGTCTTTAAAATAAGAAGATATATTTTGTTGCAAATTCTCTGTTTTTTCTGGTAAATAATCAACAAGTTGTTCTAGAATTATTTTTCTTTGAAAAAATTGATCTGGTTGCATTTTGACACAGTTTTGGGGCAGTTTTTGATCAGTTTTCTACAAACTACCTAATACATATTCATCAATTTTTGGACACAATTTTAGTAATGGGCAATGTTTTGCCAGTTTTATATGACAGATTTTGTTGATACTAAATCTTGTTTAGGATGATTGCTAATGATGCTATATCAGAAAACTGCGTTTAAAATAATAGAAAATAGTAATTTGTACCAAAAAATAGAAAATATTTTATTTTTACAGACAGTAGTTAGTTAGTTAGTTACAAATTTATGCCTGTCCTCGGGCCAGAGAGACCCATTAGGAGGACATGACTACTGTGTCCTGATTTGGAGACACTGTTCGATAAACCTAGCAAGAGCAGACTGGTTCTGACATGATACCAACTCCTGTATAGATGTAATAGGTCCTATTGACAAGTGGTGCCTAAACTTGTCACGAATATGTTCGTAGGCTGGACATACAAGCAGAAAATGGTCTTCGTCTTCGACTGCACCTAAGCTACATTGTTTGCATAGTCTTTCACAAATGCGAGTTTTCAAGGGCTTGGTCCTGCGACCGATTTCAATCTCCAAGCAGTGGTTAGAACAACGGAAGCGTGAAAAGCACTTTCTGAGCTGTACATTGTCCACAAGGCTAAGGTATGCTTGAAAAGCATAGGCGCTGCTGCCGTACAGTCTGAAGTAGTTTGGAAGCCTATTGCCCCCACCGGAAGAGTCCAAAAAATCTGTTGCAAGACAGTAGAGTTGTCAGTAAAGTATGAATGTGATCATAAATTTAAAAAAACTTTTAAAAGTACAGTAGCATTCAACCCGGGGTGAAAATCAGAAAACCACGCCACCCACAACAGGAGTCTACTACAGCTCCAATTCGCCACTTATGCTCTGACATGAGATTTAGGGTGCCAGATTGCATCCAATCAGAAGGGAAGTTTCGCCATATTTTTATTGTTCAGGACGGTTTTTTCTGCTCCTTTTTTTTTTTTTTTGGTTAAAAAAATCTTTGAAAATTTCACCATTTGAAAGATCAGTGCCACTCATGCTAAACCATGCTAAATCTCTTGTGGGACAATCGCCACCCATGCTGCATCACAAAAATGAAGAAAAAAACTTTAACAAAAAAATCATCTAAATCTGGCGATTCTTTTTCCCCTTGGAAAATGGAGACGCTTCCCCTCAGCCCAAAACACAGAATAAATTTTCTTTTATTTATTTTTCTTGCGAAATTTCGCCATGCACCCCGCCCCAATTGTTTTTTTTTAAAAAAAAATCACTGCACGAGAGCAATTGTGAAGGCCCACCCAACCCAACCCAAAACAATAATATTAAAAAAAGAGAAACACGTGCATTGACGGACGATAAACGTGAACAGAAAAGTGGGCGTCACACTTTCGTCGTTGTCCGTGCGCCAGGCTCATTCCTTCCGCCGTGCGTTACGCTCCTCCTCCTCCGTTGCTGCTGCTCGAGATCCCTTTGGTTTCCTGCAACACGAATTTCTAGTATCTAGATCGGGCCCTTGCATGACCGATTTTTCGTGGAAATGCTGCATCGCAACCGATCGTAGTTAATAATTTCGCATTTCAATACTGCAACAACTTTGTCGTCTTCTCGACACAACTATCACTGCTGCTGCTGCTGCTACTACTCGTAGCCATCGTTTCTGAGGGAAGTCGTTTAACAACAGCTTCCAGTCAGTGTCATGAGGGAGTCGAGTACCGAGTAGATAGTGTTTTTTTTGCCGGGTTTTGTTTTGGGTTTGTGGGATCTGTTCCAATTGGAAGACGTTTCTTAGGGAGGTCATTTTGAGCTTTTTACCAGAATTTTTGTTCTTGGGCGTAGTCTACTGCTGATCTTGAGAGGAAAGCACTGACCAGTAGTCGAAGAATATTGTTACAGTACACAGAGTTCGTTCAACAAATTTTCACTCATTGGGTGCATGCACGATCAGCCACCCCACAAGTAGGAGATGTCTTCAGGTGAAAAGATGAAGGGACTCGCGACAGCTGCTGCTGCTGCAAACTTGGATCCTAATAATAATAAAAATAATGGAATTCATACTTATGAGGCACCTTGGCCTCTCTATGGAATGAATTGGAGCAACCGCAGGGAGACTAGATTTCGTCTTGCCATTGGCAGCTTCATCGAGGATTACCCCAATAAGGTAACGTACACACACACACCACTTTCTTCGCATACATACCAAGTTCTTCTCTCTCTCTCTCTCTCTCTCTCTCTCTCTCTCTCAAAACCAAGGACTAGTACAAGAAGAATTAGGGTTTCTTTCCATTAGGCTGCTGTGGTCAAGACGGTTACACACTCTGCTGTTGTGATCACAGCAGCCTAATTGCCTAATGGAAAGCCATTGACATAGGGCCTTGTTTCTCTCTTACTGCAAGAACAGTTGCTTTCCATTGGAGAGCAGCAAGTACTGCGTAGAAAATTATGTAATTAATCATGTTAAGAACTCCGGGGACAGATGTGCAGAAATAGTACAAGAATTAGGGTCTCTTTCCATCAGGCTGCTGTGATCACGATTTACACAGAATCAGTGTGCTGTGATAGCAGCAGCCTAATGGAAAGCCACTACTAACATAGGGCCTTGTTTCTTTCTTGTCGCAGGGATAGTCGCTTTCCATTGGAGAGCTGCACGCAATGCATAGAAAATGATGTGATTAATCATGTTAGGAACTTTGGGAACACATGCTCTAATGCAAACGACAGATAGACGTCACTGTATGCGGTGAGACACGGTTTGATTCATAGCATGCATGACTGATAGGGGTGCGAGATGACTGTGAGAATAGCTAGTTGAAAAACGTAATGTAAAGCTGCTGTGATCACAGGAGCTGTGTTGTGAGCTGCTGTGATTATAGGATCTGTGATCACAACAGCCTAATGAGAAGATGTCCTTAGTCCAGTCGGAGAGAGAGAGAGAGAGAGAGAGAGATGGGTGCTTGAGTTTTTGAGGCGAGCAAGGTTCATGTTTCCAATGCAGCCTGGTGCTACAAATCTTACAAGAAACGATAGTTTTCCTGCACACACCTGGACACACTGCACAGGTGGAGATAGTTCAGCTGGATGAGACGACAGGGAGGTTCTATCGGAATCCGAAGCTGTCAGTGGAGCACCCCTACCCAGTGACCAAGATCATGTTCATTCCAGACAAGGAAAGCCAGAAAACGGATTTGATGGCAACCTCGGGAGACTACTTGCGCATATGGCAGATCCATGATGCAGATGAGGAGGCGAAGAAATTGGAGCTCAAGAGCCTTCTCAACAATCGACCAAAAGATGAGTATTGCGTCCCACTCACGTCCTTCGATTGGAGTGAAGTGGAGCCGTGGAGGATCGCGACAAGCGGCATCGACACCACTTGTACAGTCTGGGATATCGACAAGGGAGTTGTGGATACACAGCTCATTGCACATGACAACGTGGTGAACGACATCGCATGGGGTGGTGGTGTTGCAGGAAGCGTCGCCGCTGCTCCCGTCTTCGCATCTGTGTCCGATGACGGCTCGGTTCGCATGTTTGATCTGCGAGATTATCGTCACTCCACCATTCTTTACGAGAGCAAACCTCCGCAAACTCCGCTCATCCGTCTCAGTTGGAACAAGCAAGATCCTCGCTACCTCGCTACCGTTCAACGATACTCCAACACGGTTGTGCTGCTGGATCTGCGCTTCTCTTCCGTTTCTGTCTCCGAGCTCCACAGCCACCATGCATGCGTGACTTCTGTGGCTTGGGCGCCACACAGCAAGCACCATTTTTGCTCCGGCGGTGACGACTTCCAGGTACAACCCTTGAACCCTAAACCCCTGAAACCCTAAAACCCTTGTGTGAATTCTGTTGCTTGGGCCTCACACAGTATGCACCATCTTTGCTCCATTGCTCATGATACACAAGGTACAACCCTAAGTTACCTCTTAGAACTCTCAAGCCCTTAATTCTAAACCCTACAAAATCTTGGTAACCTCAAAAACTATGGCCCATAATAGCAAAAGTGTTGGGTGGTTATCTGAAATTTTCAGTGACCTCCAAGGTCCAGGGTGAAAGGCCTTGAGACCAATGCCTCCCCTTATATGTAAAATGCTTGAAGAAAAAATTTAAGTGTATTTTGAGGGCACATTATGCCCATAAATATTTCTCTTTTCTAGAAGAGATATTATTTCACTCCTACAAAATAATGTGAGTGCAATTCACTAGTCCTTGTTCACTAGATTAATAAATTCATTGCATTCTCATATAATTCATTCATTAAGACCAATGAATTCACTGTAATAACTTGACATACAAGGATCCCTGCTCTTCAAGAACAAAGAGAAATTATCTCAAATTTTGACAAACATGTCTTTCATCTTAAGATATACAAATGTTTAAGTTTATGATAATGCTTTGCAATGAGTAAAGCCCATGGGTGAGGGACATTTCCAAAATGCAAGAAAGAACTCAACCACTGCCTTGTCCTAGGCCCCTTATTTCGCAAACATCCCCCCGCCTAGTAAGGCTTTGCCTTACACAAAATTTGAGATCAAGGTTCTATGTGCAGAGAATGGGGTGAATTTGAGTAAATCAATCAATCAACAAAAATGAGAGAAAATGTTTTGAAACTCCATGAGTACTCACCAGCTCACTCAATTTGTAATGAGTGAAATTTATTGAACTGCTCATCACACAAATGTAGAAGAGCCCCAAATATTCTCTCTCTCTCTCTCTCTCTCTCTCTCTATATATATATATATATATATAATTATTTTATTATTATTATTATTATTTTTCTTAGGAAATCACTCTTCTAACTTGTTTTTCCCATTGCTTTTCTTTTATCATTACTAAAGATAAATACCATTAGAAAGTCGGACCCACAAAAAGAGTCCCATTTATTTTGATAAACACACTTTGGACACAAACTGCCAAAAATAATCTCACCCAGTTAGCTCATTTTGGAAAGACAAATCATGTTTGATCAAAGAATCATTGCTTTGACAAGCTCTGGTTGAGCTAGTTCTTGCCTTCTTTGTTACTTTAACCTCTTTTGGAGATAAGATTGTTTTCTGGGGGGTGGTTCTTTATTATCCAATTTTTATTAAATTTTTTTTTTAAAACTGGAGATTTTTTTTTAAAAATTTGTTTTTGGTGCCAGGCACTAATTTGGGATACTTCAGCAAAACAACCAGATAGAGAGCTGGAGCCAATTTTGGCTTATTCAGCTGGAGTTGAAATCAACCAAGTGCAATGGTCAGCAGCTCAGCCTGAATGGGTGGCTATTGCTTTTGCAAACAAGCTCCAAATTCTAAGGGTTTCCTTGCCTACTTGAAAGAAGTGGGGGGTCAGAAGTGAAGGGGTCAGAACCCACTCAAGCAATTTTTTAATTGTAAGTAGAGTAAACACTAAATACCCTTTTTGTATGTCCAATTCTTTCTTAGAACACACACTCACCCTAAGCTTCTTTGCTCTTTTGGATTTCTAGAGTTAACTACCATATTAACCATTCACATTGTAGCTAGCTACCTAGTAGCCACCAGCTGCCTTACCTACTTACCTGCCTAGCTAGTTAGCAATCTCTTAGATTCTCTTAGATTCCCTACCTACCTTCCAGTGATAGGGTAGAATACTCCTAGCTCTAGGTAGGCCTTGGACTATCCAACTCTATGTAACCCCCTACTTGTGCATAAAAAATGTGTAACCAGCTTTGGTGTCCTATTCAGGCATCTCTTTAGGTTTTTAATCATCTGCTGGTTTCACTTTGGGTTATGCCAGTTTCACTTGTAATGTGAATCAAAGGCTCCAAGGGGAATACTATGGCTATGATGTGAATCAACATTGGGGAACACTGGTTATGCTCTAGAACATGCCCTGGTAAAACCTGTTATCACCTAAGGGAACGCTGGCTCACCATAATCGACTCGCCACATTCCATAGTACATCAAAGGTAAGAGCATAATCTCTTGTGGGAACTTCCGGCCCCCATAAGATCTTGGTCAATGGTCAACATGATCTTTACGAATTTCGTAAGGTTCTGTTTTTATGTAAAAAATTTATTTAATTTATTCTTTTCTTTTAGATACATTTTCTGTTCTTTACCATTTTTTTTCTTTGAATATGTTCAAGAAATCTTTTAACTATTCTTGAATCTTCTTTACAAGTTTGAAATTCAAAAGAAAAACAAGGCAACTCAATGACACATTCACAAGACATACAAATTTGAAATTCAAAAAAATTGTTGGAAAAGAGCTTGAATAAATAAGTGATGAAAGAGCTTGCATCGCGATGATGAAATAACAAAAGAGAGCATTGATGTTGGTACAAGAAACAAACAAAACAATGTTAACACAAAAGATGAAGAGAAACATGCAATGGTGTTACAAGCACACCACACAACAAAGGGAAAATTATCAACAAAAAATAAAAATAGACATATTGTTAGCACACAATGAAAAATATCAACAATGTTATCAACAAGAAAAAGAAGACAAATGACTAAAGTTTTGCAAACATTGTCAAAAACAAAAAAATACTAATTGATTGAAATTCTACAAACAATGTTGCAACTTGTTCAAAGACGATGAGAGATTAAAAAATAGATGTTCCCAAACTTGCTTAAAGAAAACAAGAAATACTAAAAAAGACAAATGTTGCAAGAATGTGCTTGAAGAGGAAGAGTCACACTACAAACACTTGCATCATCAAGAAGAAACAAAAACACAAGGTTGTTTGTCCTATCAGCATGAAAAGTATACGAGCTCTTTGACTTAACAAGCTCTAGATCAAAATAAAACAACTTCCTCAACAAAGAGGGGAAAAAAAAACTTTATGATGAAAACTTATTAACCAAAACAAAAAGCGAAGTGGAGTTATCAAAGCATTCATGAAAGCTCAATGCAAGCCAAAAGACATTGAAAATAAATAAATAAATAAATAAATAAATAATAAATAAACAACTTTTGAGGCACACTTATCAAACCTCAAACAAAAGCAAAAAGATGACACCAAAGATGCCCCCACAAGACCTAAATTAAAGTGAAAGAAAACAAATATGACAAATGAAATTATTTTTAAAAAAATATGGTTAAAATTCAAAATTTCTTACATAGGTGATCTTCTTACTCATTCCACTGCTATATACCTATTATAACTTTACCTTTACTTGGGATGGATATTTGATTTTTTAGGCAAGCCAAATGTGGGTAAAACCAAAAAAATATCAATATCATCATTTTGAAGCAAATGTATGTTTCAATATTTGCAATGCACTTAATTATAATGATGGACTTGTTTTAGTTGTAGCATTCAATTCATTGGTGCATTTTTTTCACTTTCCACATTTTTGTTCCTTGCACAAAATACACCTTTAACAAGATTATTACATATTAACTAACCTTTGGAACTTTTGTAGATTTTTCTACTATTTACATGAATGATTTGAAAGTACAATCACTGAAAAACATTCAAGGCCTTTCATTTTGTCTCTATTAATTTTTCCTTTAAAATATCTTTCATGCCATGTGTTCATTTTAGATGTTAAAGTGATAACTAATTTGTTTTGCCCTTATTGCCAAGGTGCCATATTATCTACATATTTTTATTTCTCCTACCTGACCATTCCCTTTTGATACATTATCTAGTTATATTCAATAAGTAAATTTGGGCGAAAGCACATTATAATGGGATTTTTTGGAAGTCACAATTTTGGTGGTTTTGGGTTAATCAAGTCTTATTTCATAGAACTCAAATCCCTTTGAGAAATATAGCAAAAGGGAAATGAGAAACTAAAAATGATACTATAACATTTGCAACTTTGAAAGTTTTACCAAAAAATAATCAACATTCAATCCAAGGTGGACTTTGCAATGTAGGGTACATCTGATGTCATAGTTTAAACAACCATCCATTTGGATTTTTTACTTCTAGTGGAGTTTAAGAACATGCCTATAACTTTGGACCATCACACATTGAAGTATCATAACACTTAAGATGGAAAAATCAAGTAAGAAAAAGGCCCCTTCTTTCTTTCAAGATTTAAAATGGAGACTTAATAATGACTTAATCTTGTAAATTTCATTTCAATAACTAAATTGATTTTTAGAGACCAATATTTTCATTACCACAAAATGTGGGTGTAGTTCACTAGTCCCCATTCGCTAGACTAGTGAATTCACTACTTTCCAATTAGTCCTCGATTATTAAAACCAATGAATTTACTCAAAATCTAATGAAATCACTTGATGTACAAGGACACCTTTTGTTGTAGTGTTTGGACATGTTTTGAAAATTGTTTAAATTAAATTGGTATGTATTTGGATATGGAAAAGAAATGTTAATTCTTACATCATTCAAACATTTTTATTTGGGGTCCAATTTCACTACACTTAAAATACAATAGATTTAGACTCCTATACGGTTTTTGAACTACCATTTTTGGTCCATTATAGTGTGCTTCTACACATTTATGTTAAAAACCAAAAAAACATTATGATTTTCACCTTTTGTATAAGGTAAAAACGTTGATAATTGATTTTTATCTTTAATAAGATTGAAATTGTGGACATGAATGTCAATCTTGAAAAAAGGCAAAAGTACTTCTTTTTGTTAAAGAAATTATCTTGTTTGTTTCTAAATTTTGTTTGTCACGTTTAGATCTATCAAACCATTGTGCCACATGTTACATTCCTGGTATTTTTGGAAAACCCTCAATGAGTAAGGGTGCATTGGGGTAAGTTGGTAATGTTTAGACTTATAATGTAAAAGTTATTAAATATTGAATAATATTGTCATTGAAAATTCAGTAAAATAATTTTTTTTAAATGAAGGAAATTCGGGGAAATTGTAATAATGTTAGAAAGCCCTTGATGACTTGAATTCTTGAAACGATATTGTAATTTTTAAACATGACATAGGAGAAATTAAATTTTGAATATTTTTTTCATGGGAAATTATTTTATTAAAAATTTACAATTGGTCTATCCTTAAGGTCACATTCACACTTGGAGCAAGTGTGATTATGATCATGTGGACATTAAACACTTTTTGGTTACATTTTTGTAAAATAATTAAACAAGGCGATATTTTATGTTCTACCCAATGTTGGATGGTTTTTTAAATACCACTTGGGGCTCTACCATGTTTTTATTAGGTTTATGGATCCAAATCAATGGGTCACTAAAAAATAATGACCATGGGTGAATATTTGTACCCTTTCACAAACAAACAAAAAATCCTTCCAAAACCCAATGGAGCACACAATATGTGAAAATATGGCATAGAAGATTGATTCTTTTTATGGTTATTGACTAGAATAGTTGAAGAGTCATAGTTAATCATTACTAATAAATGTAATAATGCACCAACATTATATGTGCACATAGTTGTTATTACACAAAGTACTTTTTATATTACCTTTTTTTCCCCCTTATCGACCATTGGCCTGATTTATATTTTTTTCCAAAAAAAAAAGGATGATGCATGGACACATTTTGGGCCCATGTTATGTATGTTGGTTTTATGATGGGCATTATGTGTAAAACAATTTCCACTACAAAATATAATTTTTCATTTTGAGATATATTTATATGATTTTAAAAGTATATTAATAGTCATTATGAGAAATTGCATCTGTCAAAACCACACTACCTTGCAATTGAAACTCAAAAAAAATTGATATACAACTATTGTGCAACTATCTTTTGGGTATTATAACTAGTGTGCAACAAACCCCTTAAAAACATAATGTATTAATAAATAAACACTACTACCAAAGTGGGGTGCAATTTATTGGCTTAAATCACTATGGGACCTTAAAAGTGAAATAACTTCATTGCATTTTACTAATTTCACCTTGATGAAAGTTATTTCATTATAATATCATTATGTAGACATCATGTTTCATTATTGGTTAACATAATTCATTATTACTATACTAAATAGATTTATTTTTATGATTTTAAAAATTATATATATGCTACTTCATGATATACCTTATATTATTTAAAACTAATTTAGTTATTTTAACTTATTATTTATGTTATTATAGGCTATTATAAATGATTATACCTTAAATGATTATATGTTATTTTACTTTAAGGTATTTAAAATAGTTTATTATAAGCTTTTAAATTATTTTATATTAACTGACTTTAGGATATACCTTAGGTTATTTTATTTTAAATTAATATATGTTATTTCAAGTTATAGTTTAAGTTATTCAAGGTCATTCTACTTTATGTTATTATAAATGATTTTATCATAAGTATAATAACTTAAAATAATTTAAAACAAAATATGATGACCTAAGGTAAAAATAATTTAGAACATAAAATAATAACCTATGAAAAATCATTTTAAATAACCTAAATGTAATAACTACCAATAACATAATATATTGATAACATGGTATATCAAACAATATTTTATAATACTAGAATCACCAATAATTGTAATATAACATATAATAACCAACAATAACTTATAATACAATAACCATCAATAACCATTAATAACCATTAATAAAATAACCATCAATAACCACCAATAGCCATTATTATAATAGCCACTAATAGCCATTACTAGAAAAAAAACCACCAATAGTCATTAATAGGTTAGCCACCAATAGCCATTAGTAGAATAGCCACCAATAGCCATTATTAGAATAACCACCAATAAACATTAATAAAATAGTCACCAATAGCCATTAGTAGAATAACTGCCATTAACCATTAATAGAATAGCCACCAATCAGCATTAATAAAATAACCACTAATAAGCATTAATATAATAACCACCAATAGCCATCAATAGGTTAGCCACCGATAGCCATTAGTAGAATAGCCACCAATAGCCATTAATAAAATAGCCACCAATAGGTATTAATAGAATAGCCACCAATAGGCATTAATAGAATAACCACCAATAGGCATTAATAGAATAACCACCAATATGCATTAATAGAATAACCACCAATAAACATTAATAAACTAAGCACAAATAACTATTAATAAAACAACCATTAAAAAATATTAATAGCCATAAATAGAATAAGTACCAATAGCCAATAATAACCACCAATAGCACTAATAAAAAAATAACCAATAGCCATATATTATAATTACTTAAGATTATAAAACAAAAAACCTAAGATGAAATAATTTATAATAGACAAAAGTAACTTAAGGTGAAATAACCTTCAATAACAAATAATAACTTATAATAACTATAAGTAGTTTAAATTGAAATAATTTATAATACCCAAAAATAACATAAAATAACCAAAAAATAACTTTAAATAACCAAAATAGCCTAAAGTGAAATAGCACAAAATAACCAAAAATAATTGAGAATAACCATAAATAGCTATAAATAATGTAGGATGAAATAATTAAATTAATGAAAAATATTCATATAATAATTGAAAGTAGTTTAACATAAGTAGTATTATTATATTAACAAAAAAATCATCCATTTATTATAAAAAAAATTCAAAAGAATGGTCATTGAAATGTTATTGAATAATGATATTCAAATTTTTTTATTCAAATGATTTTAAATTTTCAAAAAAAAAAGTAATTATGTAGATTATTGAAATTTTAAAAAAAGTAAACTCAAATCATTTCATTTGAACAAAATTTCAATAATATATGAATTTTCAAGTTTATGTTTTTGTAATGTTTAAAATGAAGTATTTGATAAATAGAATGTAATGTAACATATTATCA